>Ga0182030_10004695_pt1 | contig 29166 bp, 10 predicted proteins | sample 812S3MmetaG_FD_121299 | JGI IMG/M metagenome (GOLD analysis project Ga0182030, IMG submission 121299) | Permafrost microbial communities from Stordalen Mire, Sweden - 812S3M metaG (Illumina Assembly) | ecosystem: Environmental > Terrestrial > Soil > Wetlands > Permafrost | place: Sweden...
CGGACCCGCCTTGGACAAGCAGGTATAAGCTCCTTCGCTGGCCCGGGCGAAGAGGTGGTACCTGGCCGACAGGACGGGTGAACCCGTGCTATCGCGCAGCCGGGCTCCCGCCGTCACCAGAGCCGCGAGTGCTTTGCCCTGGTCGATATCCGGGGTGAACAGGTCGTTGGCGAGTTCAGCGAAAAGCCGCGGACCGACGGCAAGCAGCGCCCTCAGATCAGCGATCCGGCGTTCGTGAGCGAAGGTGACGGCCGCATCGGCATTAATAGCCGCACCATGCGCCGCAGCTAGGCTCAGCAGCTCGGCGGCCGGATCGTCGGAGCGTGCGACGGAAAAGTAAGCGGCCGGATCCAGCGGACCCCAGAACGGTCCTTCGGGCATGGTTCGCCTGGTGGCCTGGATCAGATCCTGCCGGGACTCGTCATCCGGCACCCAGTCAAAATCGGCGTCGAACAGCGCCCGGGCAAAATCGGTCACCGAACGGGGCTCGTCGCCCACGGTCGCGCTGGTGGCAATGCAGCGTAGCGGTCGCCCTTCAGCGACCCGATCGCGGAGCCGGCGGAGCAGCATGGCGAGTTCTGCTGCCTTGGCCCCGTCATAGACATGGGCCTCGTCGACGGCGATGAAGCTCCAGTGCCCGCCGTGGGCGCCCTCGAAAAGGTCGATGTCGGCTGGCCGCAGTAGCAGATACTCCAGCATGGCGTAGTTGGTCAGGAGAATGTGCGGTGGCGCCTCGCGCATTTCGGCCCGGCTCAGGAGTTCGTTGGACAGCCTGGGCTCGCCTGGATTCAGGGCGGCGAACTTTTCCGCCGCTTCCCTCGCGGTGTGGGGGGTATCCCCCACGTACCGGCCGAAGGTGATGTGGGGGGCATGCGCGAGCATCCGCCTGAGCCGCTTGATCTGATCGTTGGCTAGGGCATTCATGGGATACAGCAGCAGGGCGCGTACGCCGGGGCCAAGTGTCCCCCCGGCCTGTTCCGCGGACAGCGCGTCGAGGATGGGCACAAGGAAGCTTTCTGTCTTGCCCGAACCAGTTCCGGAGGCCACGATGACGTTGCGCCCCGCGGCGATCTTGCGGATGGCCTGCTCTTGGTGGAGGTAAAGCGGCCGGTCCATCGGAAGCGCGTCGCTGGCGAGCCGCGAGAAGGCAGGATTCAGGACTCCGGCCGCGACCAGGTCAGCCAGGGTCGCACCGTGCGCATACGGTGGCGCGGATTCCAGCAACGGCCCTTTGGTGAGCGCGCTTCGCGATATCTCCTGATCGAGGGCCGCCGCGATGCGGGCGTCGCGGACGGGCAGCAGGGACCTGAGGTATCTCCGGTAGCCGTCAATGATCAGTTCGCTGGTCGCCAGCGGGTCGAAGGTGGCTGTCATGCCGGTTCCTCTGCCAGTTGAGCGCGTTCCGCGCGGGCGATAAGGGCTTCCGCGAGCACCAGGTCGATGCTGGTCAGGTCGGGTGCGTGCCGGGCGAGATCGGTCCAGCGATCCCGCCAGGCACGTTCGAAGGACCGGCAGTCCTCGTTATCGCGCGCCGCGATCCTCGCCACCAGGGCCAGCGACGCGGACATGGCAGGCAAGGCGAGCCATCCCCCCTTCCCGTCGGGATGGCGCCGGGCCGTAATCTGCGTTACCGCGCGCCGGTAGGGGGACGCAGCCACCAGGCGCTCGGCGGAGCGGACGACGGAGGTCGCTTCCCGTGCGGCCCTGGCTAGTCCGGGCGTTCTACGGGCGTCGAACAGCTGCCTGGCCGCGACCGCCCTGGTATCGGTATCGAGAAGGGTCTGCGGGACCACGGCGGCGGCCTGCCAGACGGCCTCGACCTGCTCGGCCGAGAGCACCGCCATCCGTTCGGCATCTGGGCCGAACTGGCCGACCTGGGCCGCCGGATCATCATCACCGCGGAGCACGGCCTCCAGATTCGGGCCGCACTGGGCCAGCGCGGCATCCGCGACGACAGCCCAGGGATCGTCCGGACCGGCCGGCCTGGCGAGCCGGCTGCAGAGCACGGCCGCTGCGGCCGGGACGAACCCCCAGAGTCGTTCGGCCGCTCGTATGTCCGGCACCGAGGGTCGCATCGTGGCGAGCCCGGTGCTCACCAAGCCGAGGACACAAGCCGCGGCATCGAGCCCGGTATCGAGGAAGCCCGTTATCGCCAGCCCGGGCTGTTCGCGCAGGACGGCCGAGCAGCGCTCGCGGAGGGTGGCGGGCGCGCCGGCGGCGATCAGATCGTCGGCGAGGTGAATCAGCCGCCACAGGCGTTCCACCCGGCGGGGCAACGCAGGCAGGTCCCCTTCTCCGGCGAGGAACCTGGAGAGCGCATCCTCCTCCGGGTCGGTGCTGACCGGCAGGCCCGGGGCGTCACAGGCGTAGGAGTGGCCGGGTGGCCAGTCAGGCCAGTCGGTGACGGTCCAGGGATCCTCGATGCGCAGCAGGACGCGAAGCGGGCCCGCGTCCTGCGCGCCGGGCGGAAGCTGGATCACTCCGTCCCTTGGAACCGGCAGCAGGATGGGCGCGCGCCATGGCGCGCGAGCCAGGTACAAGGCCACCATCAGCCCGTCGACCTGCACGCAGTCGCGCATCCTGAGCTGGCCAAAGCTGACCTCAACGCCGGTGGCCAGCCGCCGGGGCCGGACGAAGCCGACGGGCATGGCGCCGTGGCCCCAGGGCAGCAGCAACTCGGCGCGACCGTGATGAGCCACGGTCTCGCTGGCACGAGGCAGGTCGTAGCCGGTGAGACCGGGCGCCTGCTCACCGCTGGCCGGGATCGTCTGAATTCGCTGCGCGCCAGCCCACACCTCGAGGTCGGCCTTGACGACGGTGCCGGGGGCGCGGACAAGCAGCCGGCCAAGATCTGCCATGACCTCGGTGGCCGCGTGGATCGGCGCGGCGGTCCACGTGCCCGCGCCCGCACCCGCGCACAGCAGATCGACGTGCGGTGGCGTGATGACGACAGGCTCCGTCTCGGTGCCGCTGCGCAGTTCCGCCACGTGCGCACGGTCAGAAATGCCGAAGCTGAGGCGGGCGGGCTTCACCGCCGCGCCTATCGGGGCTCGAAGTTCGGCCTGGCCGGGCTCCAGACCGCTCACGGTGAGCGCACGGACAGCGGGTCGGTAGCTGACGGAAACACCTTCAGCAATGAAGATCGTCCGGCGCGTCCCGCGACCCAGGGGCCCGCGCACCGTGATGTCGAACGCTCCCAGGATGGGCCTGGGCACACCGCCCCAGATGTCAACCGGGCCGGCTTGGTCCATTTCCCTGGAAACGAGAGAGGCTCCTCCCGCCGCGGGCCGGATGTCAGCATGCCAGCGGATGGCTGAGCCAGGTGTGTCAGGGAGCCACAGCTGTGGTGGTTGAGCGTAAACGGGTGAGCCATAGGGCGTGGTCACTCCCGGCAGCGGCTCGCTGAGCAGGAGGCGAGGGCGGGTGTAACCGTGCACGACGTGGGCCGGGCCGCCCGGCAGCGACACGGAGCTGACCTTCTCCAGAGACGCAAGCTGCAAACTCCAGCCTTCCCAGCCGAACGGAACCGGGGTTTCCGTGATCGTACGCAGCTCACCGACGGTGGTGAGCTCACGGTCGGCCGGGCGCAAGATCCAAAGATGGTCCGGGGGCAGGGGTAGCTGCGCCGGGAGGCGCCTGCCGTCCTCGGCGAAGAACAGGATCGGATCCGAGGGCTGGACGACATCCAGCTCGCTCACGTGATCCCAGCCGACCAGCGAAACCTGGACGGTCCGTACCGGCCGGGTCAGGGGATGAACCGTCTGCGGAGCGGCCTCGGCAGAGCCGACCCACTGCGCACGGCTCCGCACCGTGACCGGGTCGCCGTCGGCGATCACCCGCCAGGTGGCCACCCCATCGGGCGCCTCTCCGACGGCCGGAAGAATCACCTGGACGCCTACCCCGTAGGGATCAAGGCCAAGACGGGGACGCGACGCCGACTGGCGGCCCTTGATCTCACTCCGTCGCACTGCGGGCTGGTCGAGGCCCTGCGCCGCGGCCTCCTGGCGGGCAGCATCGACAATGCGCACCGGGAGCCGGACGCCGTCCAGGTCCGGGTCCGGGTCGGTCAGGCGGTCCAGCAAGTCCAGGCAGCGGTCGGCCACATCGAGGGCGTAATCTCCGCCGTGGGTGAGGAACCGTCTCGCGGGGACGTCCAAGCCGGCTAGGCGAAGTTCCCGGCCCGGCGCCGTCGCCCAGGCCAGGAAGCTTTCCGCGTCCATGCCAGGGTCGAGTCGACGGCGGGAAAGCAGCAACCCGAAGTAGTCGCCCAGGCAGTAGGTAGGGAGGCCGGCGTGCATCAGGATCGGTCCGACGAAGTGCAGAGGGAGTTCGGGGAATGTCGCCATCCCCAGGCATTCGATGGCCTGGTTGAAGGCGCGGCCCCAGATTCCCTGGTCCTGCGACGTGCCCGGGAAGTCCGTGGTCTCCCACAGCGCGGGCCAGTAGACTCCGCCGCGATAGCGCGTCGCGGCCACGCCAGCCATGGCGGCGGCCACGCAGGCTGGCCATCGGAGCAAGAACGACTCCCCCTCGACCCGAGGATCTTGCAGTTTCGCGTAGAGCCGGCCTAGGGCCGCGGCCACCTGGTCGGTGCGGTCAGGACGAAGGTCCGCTTCCGCGACCAGGGAAGCGCCCCGCAGCCGCGGCATCCAGGCGTCTTCGCGTAGGTCAAGCAGTTCCCGCGTACTAACTTTGCGTGGGGAGGCCGGGCCTGTGGCCGTTGGCTCCTGCGGTTTGACGCTCTCGCCTTCGGACGGTAGCGGATCTGGCTCGTGCGAGGCCAGGAACATGCTCGGCTCGCCGGTGCCGGACACGTAGAGGTGGTCCCGGGCCCTGGTGCAGGCCACGAACAGGACGCAGCGTTCCCGCTGCAGGTCCTGGGCATGCGAGACGGCGTCCTCGCCGGCCGGGGTGACCGCCGCTGGATCTGGGACCAGTCCCTGTTCAACGCCGATGACCGCGACGGCCTGGAACTCCAGGCCCTTCATCGCGTGCATGGTGCCGGCCCGGATGGCCTGCGTGCTGCTCCGGCTGTTCAGCGAGCCCGTCGTGATCCCGTTGGCCTGCAGCGCCTCGCGTGCCTCGCGCACCAGGCTGGCCGACCGGGCCGCCACCCCGATGGCATGTGGCTCGATGCCGGTGGCCAGCCAGGAGCGAAGCCGTTCGGCCAGAAGAGTGAACTCTTCGGTCCGGGTAGTCGCGATCCGTAGCTGCGGGCGCGGGCCGTGCATGGGCGACCGGTAGCCGAGCAGGGAGTCGACCTCGCCGTCCAGGCCGGCCACCGGATCCCCCCCGGCCAGCGGCACCGCCCAGGACAGGATTTCCTGCGTGGTCCGGTAGTTCAGCGCCAGCCGGCGGCTCCGTCCCCGGACGCTGATCCGCAGGCTGGCGAGGGAGACCTTGTTGTCGTAGATGCGCTGATGCGGGTCGGCCGCGATGAACAGGTCGTCCGGGCCCGGCGCCACGGCGGCGCGAAGCAGCCGCCACTGGGATGGGTGCAGGTCCTGGGCCTCATCGACGAGGATGTGCTGGTAACGCGGTGCTCCCGCCTGCCGGAGCAGGTGGGTGGCCTCGTTGGCCAGCTGCAGGTGAGTGGACTCGTGAGCGGCGGCGAGTTCGGCGGTGACCCGCTGCGCGGCCTGCCAGAGGTGGCTGCGCTGGGCCTTGGTGAGCGGCCGTCCCCGGCCGGTGCGCAAGCAGGTCAGGTAGGCCTGCTCGGTGCGGAGATCCTGGGCGAGGATGACCTGCTCCCACTCGATCTTGCCGAACGCCGGAGTGAAGGCCAGCCCGGCGTCGGCGGCCGCCTCCGCCCAGCGGACGCGCAGGACACGCTCGTCCGCGATGACGGGACTGCCACGGGCCTGCTTGACGATGCTGTAGGCCAGCCGGTCCACGTTGACCACCTCGATCCGGCGGCGCACCTCGGCGTCCTGGATCAAGAGGTCAAGCTGGGCGTGGAGGGCCTCGGCCAGGTTGCCGTTGAAGGTGGTCAGCAGTATCTGCTCGGCCGCGGCTGGTAGCGCGGCGCGGGTGGCGAGGAAAGCCGCGCGGTGCAGTACAGTCACCGTCTTGCCGGTTCCGGGGCCGCCCGTCACCTGAGCCGGGCCGGAATAGCTTTCCCGGTAGGCGATCTTGCGCTGGCTCGGGTGCAGGAACGTGCGCCATGCTGCGAACGGGTGGGCCAGGATGAGCTGCAGCTCCTCCTGGCCTGACACGAAGGTGACCTGGCCTGGGGTGCGCTCCATGGCGGAGACTAGATCGGCTGGATTCACCGGCCCGGGGCCAGTGTCAGCGGGGAGAAGCCTGGCCACCTCAGCCCAGGCCTCGTCGACGGTCATCCCGCAGGTCAAGGCATAAAGCGCGGCGTACTGGGCCTCAGGCAAAGCCGTTTGCAGCGTTTCCAGATCCGCCTCGCTGGTCAGCAGCCGGACCATCGGCAAGATCTGCGGGTCGATACCGAGCCGGGTCAGGCCGGCGTCGCTGACGTCCGCGAACAGCCGTTTGTCCGCCGGGCGGACGACCGCCTGCAAGGAGAGCTGCAGCTGCTGGAGCGCGGTCTCGTCGCGGACTTCCAGCACGCCTAGCGCTTGGTTGACGGTGAACCGGTGACTGATGGCGTAAGCGTTCGCATCATGGTCCGGCAGGACCGTGATCAGGTAGTACGTGTCGCCGCTCTCGGGGGCCAGCACCACACCGCGCCAGCAGCCGTCTACCTGAATGGTGCGGATCCGGTCGTCCCGGCCGTACTCCGGCTTCTCCAGGAGCAGGTTGGCATGGGGGTACTCAGCGAACTTGGTTATTGCCGACTCGACAGCGTTTTGTATACCTTTTCCCAGCTTCGCGTATTCCGTCACGAAGCCTTTCGCGATCGCCAGGCGTGCCACTGGCTATGCCCTCCCCCTGCCAGCCTCCCCAGGCTGGCTGTCTAAGGAGGTTATGCTAGACCGCTCGATGCTACGGGCGATAGCGAATGGAAAATTCTGTTAAGGAAATTTGTCCGGCTTTGCGCACCGCAACTACCCGATCTGCGTCAAGTAGATGGCGGGCACGATTTGCTATGTTGCTGCTGTGCTCTTCTGGGACTCGAATGGGGATAAATCGTGACCAAGCTGGCCGCTATTCTTGATCAGATCGACTCGGGAAGCGTGCTGCTGCCCGAGTTCCAGCGGGGCTACGTGTGGAACCGTGACCAGGTACGCGGGCTCATGCGTTCCGTCTACCACGGCTACCCGGTGGGCAGCCTGCTCACCTGGGAGACGCAGGCTGACGGCTCACTGGTCCGCGGCGAGGCCACGGCCACTCCCGCCCTCCGGGTGCTGATCCTCGATGGCCAGCAGCGGATCACGTCCCTGTACGGGATCATGCGCGGACGGCCGCCGGCCTTCTTCCAGGGCGATGAGAAGGCGTTCTCCGGGCTGCGCTTCAACGTGGAAGATGAGACGTTCGAGTTCTACGCGCCGGCCAAGATGCGGGACGATCCGAGGTGGGTCGACGTCACCTCACTGTTTACCCGGGGACTCGAATACCACATCGACGTGCTGAACGCGCGCCCGGAGACCCAGCCGCGGATCGTCCCTTATATGTCGCGACTGGCCCGGCTGCGGAATGTGCTTGAGCGCGACTTCCATGAGGAGAAAATCACTGGCGAGGACAAGACCGTCGATGTGGTGGTGGACATCTTCAACCGGGTCAACTCCGGCGGTACCAAGCTGTCCAAAGGTGACCTCGCGCTGGCCAAGAAATGTGCGCACTGGCCGGAGGCCCGGGCCGCGATGCGAATTCACCTGGATATATGGGAGAAGGAAGGATTTTCTTTCAGCCTGGATTGGCTTTTGCGTAATATGACCGCGGTGGCGACCGGCCGGGCGGAATTCAGTTCGCTGGACAGCGTGCAGGTAACAGATTTCCAGCATGCCCTGGACGCCTCCGCCAGGTACGTGGGCCAATTCCTCGACGTCGTGGCGGGGCGCCTCGGGCTCGACCACAACCGCGTCCTGATGAGCAGGTATGCCTTCCCGGTGGTCTGCCGCCTGCTCCACCAGGCCGGCGGTCACTTCGCTGATTCCTCCGAGACCGATCGTGTTCTGTACTGGTACATCCACTCCGCGCTGTGGGGACGGTTCGCCGGGTCGACCGAGACCGTGCTCAATCAGGACTACGACACGGCCAGCCGGTCGGGCATCGGCGGCCTGATCACCTCGCTCGAACGCTGGCGCGGCGGGAACCTGATCATCGACGGGCAGGACTTCGAAGGGTTCGGCCAGGGTTCGCGGTTCTATCCGCTGCTGTACATGCTCACCCGGGTGCAGGGCGCCCGGGACTTCGGCAGTGGCCTGCCGCTGCGCAGTCACCTGCTCGGGCACCTGACCAGCCTCCAGATCCACCACATTTTCCCGAAGGCGGTGCTGTACGCGGCCGGATACGGGCGGAGCCAGGTCAACGCGGTCGCCAACTTCTGCTTCCTGACTCAGGACGCCAACCTGGCCATCGGGAAACGCAAGCCGGAGGATTATTTCGCCGCGGTCGAGGCGAAGCATCCTGGGGTGCTGGCTTCGCAGTGGATCCCGCAGGACCAGGCGCTGTGGCGTATCGACCGTTATCCCGATTTCCTGGCGGCCCGGCGGGAGCTGCTGGCTGAGGCGGCGAACGGCTTCCTGGAGGAGCTGCGTTCTGGTCGGGGGGCGGAATACGGGGAGCCGATTGAGCGGCACGTGGTGGTGGTTGAGGAGACAGATGAGGAGCTTGATTCCCGTCGGGATCAGGTAGTGGCGCTGGTGGCGGAGCTGGTTGAGCTGGGGTGCGCTGACCCGGCGGTGGACTGTGAGGTGGCGGATCCGGCGACGGGTGAGGTGCTGGCGGTGGCGGAGGCGTGCTGGCCGGAGGGGTTGCAGCCTGGGCAAGGGGATCCGGTGATTTTGGAGCTCGACCCTGCGGAGGCGGATTTGCCGCGGCTGAAGGAGATCGGGTACGAGGTCTTTACGTCTATTGAGTCGCTTCGCGGCTATGTCCGCCGCCGGAACCAGGAAGCCGCAGGCCCGGTGGTGGCGCTGTAGGACTTGCGCCACCGGGCGGCTCGTCTGCCCAGGCATTTGCGGATACTGATCCTGCGGAGAGCTGGAGCCCGTCGCCCGATGCGCCTGCCGTTCTGCGCAGCCGCGAGCGCTATTCGGCTAGCCAGGTGTATCGGAGCGTCCACTGGTGGGTCGGCATCACGATCATGTTGACTTCGACCATGCGGCCTGTGGCGTCGGCGGCGGTCCGGGTGATGGCGTAGACGCGATGGTCCGGGTCGATGCCGAGAGCGCTGGCCTCCTCGTCGTCGGGGACCTTCACGCTGACTTCCTCGGTGAACTGCGCCAGCGCGTGGCCGAGTTCAGCGAGGCGGGAGTAGGTTCCGCCGGGACCGGTGTCTGGCCGGGCGATCGGCGTGCCGTCGGCGATGCCGGCCGGAATCCACGAGGCGGCCAGCTGCACTGGCTCCGCGCCCGCGTACATGCGGCGTTTGCGGTAGACCGCCTCAGTGCCCTCGGGGATGCCGAGCAGCCCGGCGACGGCGGCAGGCGGCACGGCGTGGCCGGTCTCGGTTTCGGTGCGCGGGTCCAGGCCCGCCGCGCGGAGTTCAGCGTCGAACGCGCCGCGGCTGCCGCCGGACTCGCGTGTCCCGGCGCGCTGGCGCGCGACGGCGTCGCGGCGGATCACGGGCACCGGATTGACTACTGTCCCGCGGCCTTGCTGGGTACGGACGAGTCCTTCGCTGCGCAGCTGGCTGAACGCCCGGTTAATGGTGGACTCCGACACCCCGAACCGGGCTGCCAGCTCAGGGCCAGCCGGTACGGCAGACGAATACACCCCCGACACGATCTCCTCCCGTAAGGTAGAGACGATCTGCCCGTAGCCTGCTCCCACAGCGCTCTTCCTTCCCGGACTCCGCGTGGTCCGCTGCCGCCGCCTTGGCAAAGCTTAAACCTTTACGGGTAGGCCTTGACGGCGGCGCACGGCATCCGTAGGCGGCAGGCTTCCGTTCGGGGCGCACCGAAACCGATGCTTTTTCGTTCGGCCTACCGGCAGGCCAGCGGAGGCCGACGCCGACGGTCTGCGGTACGGAAGCACCGATCAGCAGGATGGTGTCGTTGCCCTTACCTCGCGGTGACATTCCAGCGGATCCCGCAGTGGTACCCGGCGCTGTGTGGAAGCGTCAACTCCGACATTCAGGAACCCAACTTATTGAAAACTGGAACGATAAATACCTTGACTCCCGTACCCAAGCGAATCTAAGTTCGACTTAAGGGAAGGGTGCATTCTCATGACATCATCACCGAAGCAGCCATTCGACCAGATGGCAGGCCTACCAACGCGTGACGACAAGGAGCTAGAGCCTTTGATGGAGGCGGCTGCCCGGCTGCCGTCGGCTGCAGCCGAGGAGGTGATCCGCAGCCTGTTGCGTGCCGCTGTCGGCTACGAACGCACCGGTGACGTACGTTACCTAACATGCTTGGCCCAGGATGCTCTTGTCACCTTCCGACTACGGAGAGACCCTGAAACCGGGAAGGCGCTCGACGCCGCCCCAGCGAGCCCGGGCGACCCCGCGGACGCGGCGGACGTGGAGGAGGTGCTCGCCCGGCACGGCCTATAGCGGAAGGCTCCATAATGAGGCGGCAACTGGACCGCAACGGCGAAAGGGTGCTAACCGAATGGCTCGATCATTACAAGCCGTTAGGCGAGACCCGTAGCCTCATCGCCGAAGCCATCCGAGCATTCGCCTCGGATGAAAACCAGATCAGGTTCTACTCCTACAGCGACATTTCCAATCCAGGCATAACGATCATCGAGCCCAGGGAGGGACTCACCGTCCACTTCCGGACCTGGCGCACAGATCCTGGTCAGTTCACCATCGTGAGAATCATCGACGAAGGAGAGCCGGCTTAGCGTAATGCGCCACACCCGCCTTGGGTGACTTTGGTGAGGCACTTCCTGCCTGACGGGCGCCGAGGCAGACCCTATCCTGCAGTCAGGCAGACCGCGGACTACACCCTCAGCGAGGGTCCCTCTGGTCGCGGCACGGAGCACGGCATCCTTTTCGACACCCGAAGCCGCTGACTGACACTCAGGAAGAGACATCGTGGAGGAATCAGCGACGCATCATTAGTTATCTCGTGACCCTCTGGTTTCCAGGCCATTGCCTTGCGGAGGCCAGCCGGAAATATGTAAAGATCACTGTGATGATCAGATGGTGCCTAAGTGTGACGAAGCCAAGGATTATGTCTCAAGGTGGCAAAGGTCGAGAAAGATCAGGAACCAAGCCGGGCCGGGAGAGAATGAGCTCATTAACCGGCCAGGAAGGGTGAGCGATACAGCCGCCTGCCGTCGAGGTCAGGGGCGGCACCGAACTTGCTGGCGCCAACTTGGTGAGCAACTGCTGGGGCTGTTGAGGCTTTCCAGAGGGTAACGGCAGGCACCCCGCAGATACCCTTGCCCTTCAGTCGGTTAGACCACCGGCGCATAAGGAGGTCCCCGGATGGCACCTGAGACCCCTACTCGCCAGCGTCACTCTGAGACCCGTTCGAGTGTCAGAGATCAAATTTCGCGGCCGGCGGATCAGGCAAAATAACAAAATAGGGCGTACATACCTATGCAAGCGCGCGCCTCGGCCGCTCCTGATATAGCTTTTCTGAAGCTTTACAATCGATCACCTCATCTAGGGTGACAGAAGTGAGGGGTGCAGTTTGTCCGCCTTGCACGATTCTGCGAGGTTTAGTATTGCCCCGGGCTCGGTGGTCATCGTGCGGGACGAGGAATGGCTAGTCATCGGCGTCGAGCAGACGAGCGACGGTCGGCTGCTGCGGTGTCAGGGCCTGTCCGAGCTGGTCAGGGACACGACCGCCAGCTTCTACGAAGGTCTCGACGACATCGAGACGCTTGACCCCGCGGCAGCGATCGTGGTGCCAGACGAATCGCCGCACTACCGGCGGTCCCGGCTGTGGCTCGAAGCCACGCTGCGGAAGACCGCGGTGCCGCTTGACGGGAGCGCCCTCACGGTCTCCGTCGACATGCTCGCGGACCCGCTTGGGTACCAGCAGACCGCCGCGCGGAAGGCCCTCGACCAGGCCAACCTGCGTACGCGGATCCTCCTCGCCGACGCGGTGGGTCTTGGCAAGACGCTCGAGATCGGAATGATCCTCGCCGAGCTCGTCAGGCGCGGCCGCGGCGAGCGGATCCTCATCGTCACGCCCCGCCATGTCCTTGAGCAGATGCAGGGCGAGATGTGGTCGCGGTTCGCGATCCCGTTCGTCCGGCTGGACACGCTCGGCATCCAGCGGGTCCGCCAGAAGCTGCCCGCCACCCGCAACCCGTTCAGCTACTTCAAGCGCGTCATCATCTCGATCGACACGCTCAAGAGCAAGCAGTACCTGGACCACCTGCGGCGCCAGACCTGGGACGCCGTCGTCATCGATGAGTCTCACAACGTGACGAACTCCGAGACGCTGAATAACCAGCTCGCTCGTGTTCTCGCGCCGAACACCGACGCACTGATCCTCGCCTCGGCTACGCCGCACAACGGGAAGCCGGAGTCCTTCGCTGAACTGATCCGCCTGCTCGAGCCGACCGCCGTGCGCCCGGACGGCACGGTGATCGAGGACGAGGTGCGCCGCCTGGTCATCAGGCGGCACCGGCACAGCCCTGAGGTCGCCAGCGTTGTCGGGGCCGACTGGGCCGAGCGCAAGGAGCCGCAGAACTGGCTCGTGTCCGCCTCTGATGCGGAGAACGAGGTGGCCCGCGAGCTTGACACGGCATGGCTGCACCCGGTCGCGGGAACCTCCCCTTACTCGGGGGCCGCAGCCACGCTCTTCCCCTGGACCCTGGCCAAGGCCTTTCTCTCCTCCCCGGCCGCGCTGCTTGAGTCCATCAAGGAGCGCATCGGCCGTATGGGCAAGCACCCGACGGCCGCCCAGGAACGTGAGATCGAGGCGCTGCTACGGCTGGAGGCGCTGGCGCGCAAGGCGGACGACACGAGTTCGGGTAAGTACGCCAGGCTGCTGAGCTACCTGCGTGAGATCGGTATCGGCCCGGGCCGCCCCATGCGGGTCGTGATCTTTGCCGAGCGCGTCCGCACCCTGAAATGGCTGCAGGCTCACCTGCAGGCAGACCTGAAAATGGACTCCAAGCAGGCAGTTATCCTGCACGGCGGCCTCACGGACGTTGAGCAGCAGACGGTCGTGGACAACTTCAAGCAGGCGTCGTCACCGATCCGCGTGCTTATCACTGGCGACCTGGCCTCCGAGGGCGTGAACCTGCATGCCCAGTGCCATGAGCTGATCCATTTCGACATTCCGTGGAGCCTGATCCGGATCGAGCAGCGCAACGGCCGCATCGACCGCTACGAGCAGCGGCACCCGCCGCAGATCACGACGCTGCTGCTCAACCCGGACACCGAGACGTTCTCCGGTGACCTGCGGGTCCTGTCCCGCCTCATCGAGAAGGAACACGAGGCACACTCCGCCTTGGGTGACGCGGCGTCGCTGATGGGCAAGTACGACGTCGGCGCGGAAGAGGACGAGATCCGCAAGGTGCTGGCGGGGAAGGCCAGCCTGGATGACGTCGTGCGGGACACGCAGGCCGTCAAGGGCGAGGATTCGGTCGCCGGCATGCTCGCGCGCATCATGGCCGGCGCCACCTCGCCCGGCCCCGCCACCGACGATGCCAGCACTGGGGCCGAGGGGTCGTCCTCGCTCTACCCCTCGCAGGTGGCCTTCCTGCGGGACGCTCTGGAGGAGGCGTACAAGACCCCGGCGGCACCGGTCGCCGCGGGAGGGGTCGGCTGGCGTGACTATGGCCCGCAGCAGATCGTCGAGCTCGTCCCGCCAGCGGACCTGCGGCAGCGGCTTGAGGTCCTGCCGCAGACGTACCTCGCCGAGCGGAAGGTGGCCGAACGGTTCAAGCTCGTCACCTCCAAGGCCCGCGGCAAGGCGCTACTCGCCGACGCCCTCGCGGACGAGTCGGATTCCTCCTGGCCCGAGGCGCACTACCTGGGCCCGCTTCACCCCGTTATCGACTGGGCCGCCGACCGGGCGATGGCCAGCCTCGGCCGTAACCAGGTCTTCGCCGCCCGCGGCGACGTGGAGCACCCGACCATCCTGCTGCTCGGCACGCTGACCAACCGTCGCGGCCAGGTCGTGGCGTCCTCCTACCTGACGGCCGAATTCCCCAACCCGGATAACCCCGCGTTCTGCATGGTCACGCCGCACGAGTCCGCGACGGCGATGACCGCCGCGGTCGGATACACCGAGTCGCTGAGCAACCCGGGCGCGGTGGCCGGGGCCGACACGCTACGGCCCTTGATCGCCCATGCGGTGCGGTCGGCGGCCGCGGAGATGGCGGCCGTGTTCGCCGCCGCCCAGGACGCCATCACCGGCCGCGTGGAGGAGTGGTCGCGCCGGGTCACGGACTGGACCGAGGAGGCCGCCGCGCTCATCCAGCGGTCCGAACTGCGCCAGCGTCGGGTGAGCGTGGAGGAGGAGAAGTCCATCGCGGCACGGATGGTGCCCGAGCGGCAGCTCGTCCGGCCGCTGCTGGTTGTCGTGCCGCAAGATCACCCGGTCGCCGGGGAATTCGGGGAGGAGTGAGGTAATGGCTTCGAGCGACGCCCTGATCGTCGGCGAGGACTGGATCAGCGAGCACTATTTCACGACCGATGCAAAGTCAGAGTCGTTCCAGGCGAAGGTCGCCGAACGGCGCAAGGCATGGGACGAGGACGCCAAGAACGGAGCCCCCACCGTCCGCTCAAGGTTCGTCTCCGTGCGACTCCGCCTCGGGGCGTCGATCGCCGACCTGCTCGCCGGCCAGCCGGGCACCGGGGACGACAGCCTTCCCGAGCTGTACGCCGAGCTGCGTCAGGTGCTCGGCTACGAGAGCGGCGAGTACGTCCTGAAACGGACAGGTCCGGTCCTCGGGGTGGTCACGCCGGAAATCAGCGAGGGCGCGCCGCTGGTCATCGTCGAGGCACGCGCCGTCGAGACCATCGAGGACCTGATCGCCAAGGACGGCGGGACTCTCCTCACCCCCTACGAGGTGGATGAGAAAACCACGGTCACGTCCGCGGCGCGGCTGCTGTCGGCGCTGTTCGTCGCGGACGACGGTCCTGAGTTCGCCCTGGTGCTCGCCGGACGGTGGCTGCTCGTCGCCGAGCGGGCACGCTGGGCCGAGGGCCGCTACCTGGCCGTCGACCTGCAGCTTGTCTGCGAGCGCAACGACGCCAAGAGCGGCGGCGAGATCGACCGCGTCCTCACCTGCGTAAGCGCGGAGTCTCTCGCCCCGGACGCGGAAGGCAGCATCTGGTGGCGTGGCGTCCTCGAGGACTCCATCAAGCACACCGTCGGGGTCTCCAAGGACCTGCGCGAGGGCGTCCGCCTGTCCATCGAGATCATCGCCAACGAGGTGGTCCGCCGCCGCCAGGCACAGGGGCTCGACCCGCTGCCACAGGCCCAGGCACAACCGCTCGCCCGGCAGGCGCTGCGCTACCTGTACCGGATCCTCTTCCTGCTCTACGCGGAGGCCTCACCCGAGCTGGAGGTGCTGCCCGTCGGCGCGGAGGAGTATGACCAGGGGTACGGCCTTGACCGGCTTCGCGACCTGACGCTCGTCGAGCTGGCGAGCCCGCGCGCCGTGGAAGGCACGCATCTGTACGACTCGCTGGCCCGGCTGTTCGTGCTTGTCGACCGGGGACACGAGCCCCCGGCCACTCAGGACGCCGAGCAAGACGGCCTGATCTTCCACAGCTTGCGTGCCGACCTGTTCCTGCCCGCGGCGACGGCGCTGATCGATGAGACTGGACTGGGAAACGCGGCGCTCCAGCGTGTGCTGCGCCACCTGCTGCTCAGCAAGGAGGCCAGAGGCAAGGACCGCGGCTTCATCTCCTACGCCGAGCTCGGCATCAACCAGCTCGGCGCGGTGTATGAGAGCCTGATGTCCTACACGGGCTTCTTCGCCGAGACCGACCTATACGAGGTGGCGAAGGGCGGCGACGCGTCCAAGGGGTCCTGGGTCGTCCCTGTGGAGCGGGCTGACTCCATCGCCGAGAACGACTTTGTCCGCGTTGAGGACGAGGTCACCGGCGAGCACAAGGCGGTCCTGCACCAACGCGGCACGTTCGTCTACCGCCTCGCTGGCCGCGAACGGCAGCAGTCGGCGTCGTACTACACACCCGAGGTGCTCACTCGCTTCGTCGTGTCCCAGGCTTTGGAGGAGCTGCTCGACCAGGACGGCCATACCACGACCGCCGAGGAGATCCTGGGCCTGACGGTCTGCGAGCCGGCCCTCGGGTCCGGCGCGTTCGCCATTGAGGCCGTCAGACAGCTCGCCGAGCAGTACCTGCGCCGACGCCAGGCCGAGCTCGGCGATCGCGTCGATCCGGAGAAATACCCTATCGAGCTGCAGCGCGTCAAGGCCTCGATCGCCCTGCACCAAGTCTACGGAGTGGACCTTAACGCCACTGCCGTGGAACTGGCCGAGATTTCCCTCTGGCTGGACACGATGGTGTCCGGGCTCCAGGCCCCGTGGTTCGGCCTACGGCTGCAGCGTGGCAACTCCCTGATCGGCGCGCGGCGGGCGGTGTACACGCGGGCGCAGGTGAACGACAAGTCATGGCTGAAGTCGACGCCGACCGACGCGCCGCTGACTGGCATGGTCGAGGACATGGCGGACGGTGTTACAGCACGGCAGACCGGCGGTCGCATCCACCACTTCCTGCTGCCCGTCAGCGGCTGGGGATCAGCGGTACAGGCCAAGGAGGCCGTCTCCCTCACGCCTGAGGCCGCAGCACGACTCAAGGAGTGGCGGAAGTCGGTTACCAACAAGCCGAGCCGCAAGCAACTCGACGCGCTGGTGGAGTTGGCCCACCGGGCCGAGTCGCTGTGGCAGCTGACGCTGCGGCGGCTCCAGATCGCCGAGCAGGAGGCCCACCGTAACATTCCTCTTTGGGGCAAAGAGGAAGACGAACACACCCCGGCCGTCAGCCGGGAACAGATCGAGGAAAAGCTTCACAATCGTAACGGCGCCTACCAGCGCCTGCGGCGTGTTATGGATGCGTGGGCAGCGCTCTGGTTCTGGCCGCTTACCGACACCGACGGCACGACCCCGCCCACCGTCGACCAGTGGATCGAGGCGTGCCAGGCTTTGCTCGGCCGCGACCCGGAGGCACGGCGGCGCAACGGCGGCATGACTAACCTGGCTACGGCACTCGGCTGGGACGACCTGAACGCGACCGAGGAGCTCAACCTAAACTTTGCTGGCGTCGTCGACATTGACCAGGTCATCAAGGGCCACTCGTGGCTGGGAGTCTGCGAGGAAGTCGCCAGGCAGCAGGGGTTCTTCCACTGGGAGCTCGACTTCGCGGCGGTGTTCGCGCAGGGCGGCTTTGATCTTCAACTCGGTAACCCGCCGTGGGTACGACCTCAGACCGACATGGACGCATTGCTCGCCGAAGGGGACCCATGGTGGCAGTTGGCGATTAAGCCAAGCGAAACTGCGCGTAATGCTAAGCGAGCCAAGACACTTACTCTTCCCGCTGTCCGGGATCTTGTTATGAGTGCTACAGCCGACACCGCGGCCACTGACGAGTATCTCGGTTCAATGCAAGCTTATCCTCTTCTGGGCGGCTTGCAGCCTGATCTGTACCGGTGCTTTATACAGCAAACCTGGAAGCACAGTTCGGCGTCCGGAATCGTAACTCTAATACACCCTGAAACGCATTTCACTGACCAGAAAGCTCGACTGCTTCGAGAGCATACCTACTCAAGACTCCGCCGACACTGGCAGTTTACCAACGAACTTATACTCTACGAGATCAATGACAGGCAATGGTACGGAGTCCACGTCTACGGTCGGCCTGTAGATCACATTAGTTTCATGATGGCATCTTCACTATATCATCCTGAAACTGTTGAGCGATCACTTAAGCACGACGGGACGGGCGACGAGCCAGGCCTCAAGGATCCCGCTGGAAATTGGGACCTGCGCCCTCATTATAAACGAATCATTAATGTTACAGATATGACGCTACGAACTTGGCACGCAACCATGGAAGACGAAACAGTTTCAGTACGTCAGACTCGCATGGTATTCACAGTGAACACGGCAGCCTTTGACGTACTAGCTATCTTGGCGCGTCAGCCGCGCGCTAGATCATTGCCTATAGAATTCTCGCCCGGATGGCATGAGACCGCCGACCGCCGGAAAGGCTTTTTCGAATTGCGCTGGGGTGCTCCGGCGCAATGGGCTGACGTTATTCTTCAGGGTCCACACCTCTTCGTCTCAACACCAATGTACAAAGAGCCGAATCCAACGATGAAGCACAAGGCCGATTGGTCGGCGATCGACCTTGAGGCACTTTCCGAGGACGCCATACCCGTGACTGCCTACAAGCCCCTGGGTGACCCTTCTCGTTACGATGCCGCTTACACTAAATGGGCATCAGGCCCTGCGCGAGCATACTACCGTGTTGCTTGGAGATGCTTGGGGCAAGCTGCTAACGAACGGACTCTGATACCTGCGCTCATTCCGCCAGGGGCGGCACACCCGGATCCAGTATCTTCCGCTGGCCTTCCAGGAGACAATGAATCGCTCTGCGTACTGAGCGGATTCCTAAGTTCACTTCTTATAGATTTTGACGTACGGGTTGCCCCTGGACATATTCGTCTTCCAACTATCAACCGCCTGCCAATCAGACTTGCCCACCATCTTCAGGCGTCTCTTACAATGCGGATTCTACGCCTAAACTGCATGGTAAATGCTTACGCTCATCTCTGGCGTGACGTGTATAAGGATGCGTTTAGAACTGATCGATGGACTGGCGGACGACCTCGAGTCAATCGACCGGAGTTGGGTGCAGTCGCAATGAAATGGACCGCCAGCACACCGCTCCGTATAGCTGAGGATCGACGCCAAGCGCTCGTCGAACTCGATGCCCTAGTAGCCCTAATGCTCGGCGTCACCGCAGACCAGCTCTGCATTATCTATCGCACCCAGTTCCCAGTCCTCTACGGTTATGACCACAAGGATTACGCCTACGACGTGAACGGTCGTCTCGTGCCGAACTCGGTTCTCTCCGTGTGGCGCAAGAAGGGCGACCAAATAAACGGCGCCGAGCGGACCGCTACCAACCAGGCCGGGCACACCTATATCTACGAGCTCCCGTTCCGCCTCCTCGACCGAGAAGCCGACATGCGCGCCGCGTACGCCGAGTTCGAGCGACGGCTGGCGGCCCATGAGTGAGCTACTTCCCTCCGCCCAGGCCCAGGAGATCCACGACGGTCTGCTCGACTACCTGACGACGACGTTCGCGCTCGCCGATCCGGACGCCCAGCTTGCCCTCACCGAATTCCTTAGCGACCGCGAGCATGGCATCTTCAAGGGTCCCTACCTACGGTTGCGGCTGCCGTTCCGCGCCGCGGCCGACGGATGGCAGTCCATCCTCGGCTGGGACATCGGCCTCACGCCCTACGGTCACCAGGCGGCGGCGTTCGCTCGGCTGAGCAGCGCGGATCTCGGGCCCGACAAGCGACGCCCGCTGCCCACGCTGGTCACGACGGGCACCGGGTCCGGCAAGACCGAGGCATTCCTCTACCCGATCCTTGACCACGTGCTGCGGGCCAGGCGGAACGGCGTGACCGGGATGAAGGCGCTCATCCTGTACCCGATGAACGCTCTAGCCAACGACCAGGCCAAGCGCCTCGCCGACCTGCTCACCACCCGCGAGGAGCTGGCCGGGATCACCGCCGCCCTCTACACCGGGCAGGACGGGCCGCAGCGGACGAGGGTCAGCGCGGACGGGCTCATCACCGACCGGGCCATCATCCGCGACGAGGCGCCGGACATCCTGCTCACGAACTACAAGATGCTCGACCAGCTCCTGCTCCGCTATGACGACCGCGCCTTGTGGCGGCAGAGCGCGGGCAGCCTCACGTACTTGGTGCTCGACGAGTTCCATACTTACGACGGCGCGCAGGGCACCGACGTGGCCATGCTGCTGCGCCGCCTCGGCCTGACACTAAAGAGCTACCTGCCCGGCGACGCGCTCACCGACGAGGAGCGCGTCCGTCCGCTCGGCCGGATCACCCCCGTGGCCACATCGGCCACCCTCGGCGACCAGGGCGACCCGGCAGCGATGATGGAATTCGCGAGCACCGTCTTCGGCGACGACAGGTTCGACGCCGCCAGCGTCGTCACCGAGTCCCGCCTCAACCTGACCGAGTGGGCGGCCGGCGCCGCCGACCGGGTAGCCGCCCTCGGCCTCATGCCGCGCCGCCCGTCGCGTGCCGACCTGCCGGGCGTGAACGCCCTGGTGGCGTCTCTGCCCCGGGATCCGGCGCGTGAGCGCACGTTCGCCGTCCTCGGTGCCCTCTATGACGTGTCCGGCAGCGCGCTCGTTGCTACGGCGGGCGACGACATCGATGTCCTGCTGTCGCTCGTCCGGGCTCATCCCCTGGTGCCCGAGCTGGTGCAGGCAACGGACCCGGCCATCCACCTAGGCGATCTCGCCGAGGCACTCTTTCCCGAGCCGGCCAGCGGCCCGCCAAGCGCCGAAGAGGATGAGCGGGTTACGTTCCTGACCCACTTGGTGGCGGCGCTCAGCCACGTCCGGGTCATCGCAGGCCGCGCCGCGCTCGGCGTGGACTTGCACCTGTGGGTCCGCGAGCTGACCCGGATCGACCGGGTGGCTGGTTCCGCCGCGCGGTACCTGTGGAGCGACGACGGCGCACTAGCCGGACCCGCGGACATCGGGACCGCCGAGCTTGAGCAGCGGGCCTTCCCCGCCGTCTACTGCCGGCACTGCGGGCGCTCCGGCTGGGGCGTGAGCCTTGCCGCCGTCGGGGCCAACCTCGACACGGACGACACCGCGATCCGGCGCAACCATGCCGCTCACGAGGGCCGCTTCCGCGCTTTGATCTACGCGCCGCTCGAGGCGGCCCACGCCCCAGCGGCCGGGGATCCGGCGGGTGCCGGCGATTCAGGCGTGGAGGGCCTGCGCTGGCTCTCTATCCGCCAGCGGATGCTGCTGCCGGCGGCACCCCCTGACGATGACCCGGATTACCGCGACGGCTGGGTGCTGCCCGTCCTTACCCAGGTCGGGCCGGATGCCGACGATGAATCCAAGGACGACACCTGCCCGTCGTGCCAGCAGAAGGACGGCATCCGCTTTCTCGGCAGCGCCATCGCCACCCTGCTGTCCGTCACGCTGTCCACGATGTTCGGCGACGAGGCCCTTGATCCGCGCGAGAAGAAGGCACTCGTCTTCACCGACAGCGTGCAGGACGCCGCGCACCGGGCCGGCTTCGTGGCGAGCCGTTCGCACGCGCTGACCTTGCGCGCGCTGCTGCGGCACGCGGTTGGTACACATCCGGTCGCGCTGGACGCGCTGGTCGATCAGGCGATCGCCGCCGCTGGCGATGACCGGTTCAGGCGTTACCGGATGATCCCGCCCGACCTCGTGGAGCGGGATGAGTTCGCGCCTTTCTGGCGGCTGCCGCGCGTCCGTGAGGTGCCTGCCCGGGTGCGGACGCGGGTCCGCCGTCGCCTGCTGTTCGACGCGGTGCTTGAGTTCGGCTTGCAGTCCCGCGTCGGGCGCACCCTGGAGCAGACCGGTAGCACGGTGGTGGAGGTCGACGCCGGTCAGCCGGCGGCTCTGGCCAGCATCGCCAGGGCCGTGGTCACCGCGACTGAGGGCCAGGACACCCTCGATGGGGAGCTCGCGTCCCTGCCTGATGAGCGGCTGGTGGCGTGGACGCGTGGCGTGCTTGAGCACATGCGCGTGCAGGGCGGCATTGAACATGAGTGGTTCCAGAGCTATATCAGGCACGACGGGAACCGTTACCGCATCTGGGGCGGCCGTCCGCGTGGTCAGGGCATGCCCGCGTTCCCCCGGGGACGCTCCGCACCCGCCTACCCGAGGATCGGCCCGTCCGCCCCGGTCAAGGACCCGCTCCTCGATCCCGTCAGCACCCCTAGGTCCTGGTATGCCCGGTGGACCGCGCGGACGCTTGGCGTCACCGCGGCGCACGGCGCCCGCCTGGCGCGTCACCTGCTCGAGCGCCTAGCCCGCGCGGAGGTCCTGCACACGGTCTCGACCGAGGGCGGCGGCACCGTGTTCACCATCCCGGCGAGCTCGGTCGTGGTCAGCCCGGCCTTGCTTGAGGAGATGCTTGCCGGGCGCAATCTGCTCAGCTGCACCGTCTGCCGGACCCAGCAGCCGGGCACCGCCACAGTCGTCAGCCAGCTCGACGGCGCGCCGTGCATGCTCATGCGCTGCCCGGGTCGGCTGCGGCGCGAGCCCCGGCCGGATAACTACTACCGGCGCCTGTACGCGTCGACGGACATGCGCAGGATCGTGGCCAGGGAGCACACCGGCCTCGTTGAAGACGCCACCCGGCTGCGGTACGAGACCGAGTTCAAGCAGTCAACCACCGACCCGAACGCGCCGAACGTCCTTGTCGCCACCCCCACGCTGGAGATGGGCATCGACATCGGCGACCTGTCCGCGGTCCTGCTCGCCTCGCTGCCCAAGACCGTGGCGTCGTACCTGCAGCGAGTCGGCCGGGCCGGGCGGCTCACCGGCAGCGCGCTCAACCTCGCCTTCATCACCGGCCGCGGTGAGCAGCTGCCCCGGCTGGAGAACCCGCTGTCCGTCATCAACGGGCAGGTTCGCGCGCCCGCCACGTACCTGTCCGCCGAGGAGATCCTGCGCCGCCAGTACGTCGCCCACCTGGTCGACTGCTTCGCCCGCGAGGATGACAAGCCGCATCCCCGCCGGGCGCGGATGGCCCTGGGCTCGGCCGAGGCGGGCAGCTTCCTCGGCGAGCTGATCGGCTTCGCCGCCAAGGACGCCGACGGCCACCTCGGCCGCTTCCTCGCCAGCTTCGACGGCCTGGCCGCATCATCCGTGGCGAGCCTCCGGGCCTGGGCTACCCCCGCCGATGGCGAGCCGGGCGGCAGCAGCGGTCTCGCCGCTCACCTGTACGACGCGTCACAGCGCTGGGTGGAGACCGTCGAGGGCCTCAACCACCGGCGGGCCGCGATCCAGCAGGCGCTGCCTGAGCTTGAGCGCATCGACGCGCTCCCGGCGGCCAGCGACGACGACCACCGCGCCCTGCGGTCCGCCCGCGCGGCCCTGGTGATGACGGGGAAAGAGCTGCAGCGCCTGCAGGGCGAGTACTGGATCTCCGTCCTGGAAGAGTTCGGGATCTTGCCCAACTACACGCTGCTCGGCGACATGGTCACACTCGACGTGGCGGTGACCTGGATCGACCCGGAGACCCAGGAGTTCCGCTCGGAACCGGCGAGTTTCCTGCGCTCGTCGGCGAACGCGCTGCGCGAGTTCGCGCCCGGATCGACGTTCTACGCGCGGGGTCTTGAGATTCTCATCGACGCCGTCGACCTGGGGGCGGATGATTCGGCGATCAGGTCGATGGCGTTCTGCCCGGGCTGCGGGTTCGCGATCGACCTGGCGGCACCCGGCCCGGGTGCCGTGGCACCGGCCCTGTGCCCGCGGTGCGGTGGCCCGGGGTTGTCCGGCACCGAGCACCGCCTGGACGTGGTGGAGCTGAGCCGCGTCTCCGCGCAGCTGCGGCGCGACGAGGCGGCCATCAACGACCGCAACGATGAGCGCAAGCGCGAACGCTACGCCATCGCCGCGGCGGCCGACGTGGACCCGGCCTACGTCGCCAGGCAGTGGTACGTCAACGGCTATGACTTCGGCACGAAGTACCTGCGCCGGATGGTCATCCGGTGGGTGAACCTGGGCCGGTTCGGTGTTCATGGCGCCAGCCGCCAGATCGCTGGGGGCGAGGGGCCTGCCCCGCTCTTCCGGGTCTGCGAGGGCTGCGGCGTGCTCGACAGGAACAGCGGCGCCAACCGCCCTGAGGAGCACCGGGCCTGGTGCCGTTACCGCAAGGCTTCCGACGAGCACGTCCGCAATATCGCGCTGGCCCGGACCCTGACGACCCAGGGCGCGGTGATCAGGCTGCCGCGATCGGTCACGCTTGGCGATCAGTTCGCGATCCCGAGCCTGGCCGCGGCGCTGCTGCTGGGCCTGCAGGAGCAGATCGGCGGCAGCCCCGACCACATCGACATCGCGGCGATCAGCGAGCCCGTCACCGGCCAGAGCGGCGCGACGAGTGAGGCGCTTCTGCTGCACGACGTGGTGCCTGGCGGGACCGGCTACCTGGCCGAGCTCGCGGACCCGGCGCGGATGTGGGATCTGCTGTACCGCGCCTGGGAACGCCTCCGTGACTGCCCTTGCCAGCAGGACCAGCGGCTGGCGTGCCATCGGTGCCTCATCCCGTTCGCCGCGGGCGGCAACATCAGCAGCGTGTCCCGCTCGGCCGCGGAGCGGCATCTGCGGGCGATCCTCACCTCCGGCATGCCGGACGCCGAGCCGGCTGCGGAGATGAGCTGGTCGCTGACCGAGCACGAGCCTCCGCTGCCAAGCCCCGGGTCGCACCTCGAGCAGAGCTTCAGGAAGGTGTTCACGGAGCGGGTGACCGCTCTCGGCGCGACGGTGAAGGAGTCGCCGGGGCCGAAGGGGAACCGGGTGAGTATCACGTTTCCCGGCGCCACCCGGCAGTGGATGCTCGAGCCGCAGGTGCAGCTGGGCGGCTGCAGGCCCGATTTCGTGCTCCGCTCCAGCCAGGGCAGCCTGCCGGTGGTGGCTATCTTTACCGACGGCTGGCTGTACCACGCCAGTCCCGCCCACAATCGGATCGCCGATGACGCTCGCAAAAGGCAGGAGCTGCGCGATGGCGGCGTCATCGTCGTCGGCATCACCGCGCGGGACGTGGAGCACGCGCGGGCCGGGACCTTCGAAACGCCCGCGTGGCTGGATGCCCACGTGATCGAGGCCCTGATGAGTTCGAGCGTCACCTTCAGGCCGCAGAACGTGGAGGCCATCAGGCGCGGGCCGATTTACTTCCTGCTCGCCTGGATCCAGAGCCCGGACGTCGACGGATCCCGGGTGCTTGCCAATCGCCTCCCTTTCTTCTTGTTCGTCCCGGCCGCCGGGCAGTTCACCATGGACCCCACCGCGGACCTGGCCCGCGAGGCCGCACTCCGGCTGCTTGACCCGGCCCGGATCACCCCGGCCGGGGACGCGGGCACCACCGCCTGGTGGTGGTGCGCCGGATCGGTTGGCTGCCTCACCAGGACGTCGGGCTCAATTCTTGAGGTGGCGCTGGTGACCGACGACCGGACGGAGAATCTCGCCGGCAAGGACCAGTCGGCCGACGGATGGCGGGAATGGCTGCGCATCTCCAACGCGCTCAACCTGCGGGAACAGCCCACCATCATCACGGCGGTCACCGAGGCGAGCGGCCAGGGCGTGGCTGACGGCGTGAAGCCGGGGACCGTTCCTGATGATGGTGCTGAACTTCCGCCCCAGTGGCAGGCGGCGCATGACCTGGCCGCGAGCGGCGCGGAGCGGATCTTTATCGAAGAACTCGCGCGGCTCGCGGCGGTCGGCGAGGCGGGATGGCTGGCCATGCCCGTCGTGGGGCATGAGGCGGAGAACGGCATACCGATTGACTTCGCCTGGCCGGACGCGCGGATAGCGGTATGCCTGGACCTGGACCCCGGCGAACGGCGTGATCTGGAGTCGGTCGGCTGGCGCGTGTTCACCTACGACCCGGACGCCGTCGTCGCAGCGCTGAAAGAGGCCGCCTGATGCCGACCATCATCATGTCGAAGCCAGCGAGCAAGCTGGAGCCTTCCCTGAAGAAGAAGGCCTATGCCTTCCTCGAGAAGCTCGGCGAGGACGACACCAGCCCAGGCCTGCACATCGAGCCCATCGCGAACAGCGCGGATGACAAGGTGCGCACCGGGCGGGTGGACCAGTTCTACCGGGCCGTCCTGTTCCGGGTGCCGGGCAAGGGCGAGCCGATGTACGTGTTTCACGGCATCTGGCCGCACGACGACGCGATCGCGGTGGCCAAGAAAACCCGGCTCACCGTGAACCCGGTCAACGGCGTCACCGAGATCACCACCGTCGCGGAGACGCCGGCCCCCGTCTCGCCGATTCCCCAGCCGCCCTCGGCGAGGCCGGCTCAACCCGTTTCCGCGCCGCCCGCCCCCGTGCCGTTGCTTGCCAGCCGGGGACTTGACGGCAAGGCGCTGGTCGATGTCCTCGGGATCGATGAGTCACTCGCTGTCCGCGCCCTGGCCGCAGTGGATGAGAACGCGCTGATGGTGCTGGCCGAGAGCGCGGTGGAATGGCAGGGCCTCGCGCTCATCGACCTGGCGACGGGCCTCAGCGTGACCGACATCCAGGACAAGCTCAGCCTCAGCGAGCCACAGGCGGCCGGCATCCAGACCGATGCGGACCGGCTGGTGGAAGGGCTGCGCCATCCCGCCGCGCAGATGTCGTTCGCCTGGATCGAGAACAACGCGGAGCTCCGCCGGGTGATCGAGGGCGGTGACTTCGGCGCGTGGCGTGTGTTTCTCCACCCGGAGCAGCGCAAGTACGCCAGGCGCTCATACGCGGGGCCGTTCCGCTTGTCCGGGGGCGCGGGCACCGGCAAGACCGTGGTGCTGCTGCACCGGGCCCGGATGCTGGCCCGCCGCGAGGCCGGCTCGCGGATCCTGCTCACCACCTTCACGACCAACCTCGCTGACCAGTTGCGCACGGACCTCGATCGCCTCGACCCGGCCCTGCCCAAGGCCACCGGCCTCGGTGAGCCAGGCGTCTCCGTGCACGGGATCGACGCGCTGGCGAGCGCGGTCCTGCGGCGGGCAGGAGCGGACGTCGCCGAAGACGCGGAAGCCGTCCTCGCAGTGGCCACGACACAGATCGGCGGCCGCACGCCCGGCACCGGCTGGCGGGACGCGCTAGACGCCGCAGGCGGCGCGCTGCCGGCCGCACTGCGCAGCACCCAGTTCCTGGCGGACGAATACGCCCAGGTGGTGCTCGCGAACCGGATAACCAGCCGGGAGACGTACTACAAGGTGCGGCGTCCCGGGCGGGGCGTAGCCCTCGACCGGGCCAAGCGGGTCGCGGTCTGGGACGTCGTCGAGGCCTACCGCGCCCAGGCGCGCATCGCCGGGTCCGTCGACTTCCCCGAAGCAGCGACCATCGCCGCGGTCCACCTGCGGCGGGTCGCTGAGGTGGGAGCGCAGTACATCGCCGATCACGTTCTCGTGGACGAGGGCCAGGACCTCGGCCCCGCACACTGGCAGCTCCTGCGGGCGCTCGTCGGCGAGCACGCGGACGACCTGTTCATCGCCGAAGACTCCTACCAGCGCATCTACGGCCGGCGGGTGGTGCTGTCGGCGTTCGGCATCCGCATCGTCGGCAGGTCCCAGCGGCTCACCCTGAACTACCGGACCACCGCGCAGAACCTCGCCTACGCGATCAACGTGCTCGAGGGGGGCGCGTACGTCGACCTCGAATCCGGTCAGGAGTCCAACGCCAGGTACCGGTCAGCGCGCAGCGGCCCCGTGCCCCGGCTGATCGCGTGCGCGACGCTCACCGAGGAGCTCGACCGGGCGGCGGACCTCGTCCAGACGTGGGTCGCGGAGACCAGCGCACCGGAGACCATCGCCGTTCTGGTGCGGGAGCAACGCCAGCGGGACCGGCTGGTCAGCGGCCTGGCCGAGCGTGGCGTGACGATCCGGGCGGTCGACCGGGAACACGTCAAGCCGGGCCAGCCGGTCGCCATGACCATGCACCGGGCCAAGGGAACCGAATTCTCCAAGGTCCTGCTCTTCGGCATCGACCAGGGGGCCATCCCCCGGCCGCTGCGGGACGAGCAGTACGCAGAGGACGCCTGGGCCGACGCGCTGCTGCGCGAGCGGTCCCTGCTCTACGTCGCCGCGACCCGAGCCCGCGACGAACTAGCCCTGTCGTGGAACGGAGATCCCAGCCAGCTCCTACCTGAGCCAAGCCAGCCCGAGTCATGATCCTCCGGCCGCTCACGGCAGAGCTGGACAGCAAGGACTCACCCGTCCGGCGTTTCCTCGATGACCGGTTCACCAGCGGGCTGCGCGACGTGCAGCGCCGCTACCGCCAGGCCGCCCCGCCCCTCGTGGTGCCCTCCGCGAACAGGCAGGAAGCCAACCCGGGCACCGTCGGGACGGCGGCCGACTGGCTCCTGCGGTTCGTGCTGCACCCCCGGCCGTCCCTCGCGCTCGCAGCCACCGGCGCGGCCCTGTGCGGACGCCGTTCCGGAGTGGTCGAAGCGCTCATCGAGATCGCTGAGTCGCTCGGCTACGACCCCGGCGCCGCGCTCGACAGCAGCGCCACCGACTTCACCGGTCCTCTCAGCGGCAACAACGCTGAGCTTGGTCGGCTGGCCAGCGCCTGCTGGGCGCTTGCGCTGCTGACCGAGATGTACCGCAATCCGATGGCCGCGATGATGGGACCGCTCGAACGGTTCCAGGGCCATCGCGCTTCGCCGGGTGAACTCCTTGACCTCGCTTCCCCGGCCGCTGTCGGCCAGCTTGCCGCGTTCCGGGAGGTATTCGCGTCCACGCTCCTGCCCCAGCTCGCACACCGAGCGGGCCGCTGGGTTCTCGGCCCCGGCTTCACCGGGTCAGCCTTGATCAAGGCCGACGCCGACCTGATCGCTGCAGGACTCCTGCTCGACCTCAAAACAGACTCAAAGCTGTCCCGCGGTGTCACGACCATGTTCCAGGTCATTGGATACGCGCTTCTCGATTTCGATGACACCTATCGCCTCGCCGAGCTAGGCATCTTTAGTGCCCGCTATGCGCACCTGGCCACCTGGGACATTGGCATTCTGCTCGACGAACTGGCCGGCCATCACGTCAGCCTGCCCTTCATTAGGCAGGAGTTTCGGGAGCTTCTCCTCGCGCACCAGTTATCCGTCAACGCTCGCTACTGCAAACCTTTAGACAGGTGTCGTAACCGGATAGATCAGACAAGCACGCATGGTGCCAGTTCGCCTAGATTCTGGTGCCGGGGCGCACTGCTGGAGTTCGCGACCGTCGGGCTGTCTGGACGGAGGCGGCGTCCCGGGTCGTCGGTCGGTTAGCGTGCGGCCATGTCCTGGAGCAGTTGCGCGGTCGCGGCTGGGGTGAGGGCGGAGGCCTGCAGCTGGGTGAAGGCGCGAGTGTGGCTGGTGACGTCTGGGGGGCTGTCGAGGAAGATGCCGCCGCAGGGGCCGGGGA
>Ga0182030_10004696_pt1 | contig 29163 bp, 21 predicted proteins | sample 812S3MmetaG_FD_121299 | JGI IMG/M metagenome (GOLD analysis project Ga0182030, IMG submission 121299) | Permafrost microbial communities from Stordalen Mire, Sweden - 812S3M metaG (Illumina Assembly) | ecosystem: Environmental > Terrestrial > Soil > Wetlands > Permafrost | place: Sweden...
AGGATTTTCCTTTTGCGGCTCTCACCATGGCGGCGGTCCCTTTTGCGGCTATGACGCTGCTCGATCGCCCCACGAAAGGAATCCGCCCTATGGCGGAATCGATATTTGCCGGCGTGTTTTTGGCAGCGGCTATCTATACGGGACTTAACGAAGGGCCGCACAACTGGCAGTCGCTGTGGACCTGCGCTGCTTATATGCTGCTTGCGGTTACGCTGTGGCGGGCGCGTGCTTGAAAATACACACGCTGAGGCGTCATCCTGGCATGAAGTAGACAGTCGTTTGGCTGAAAAATCGGAAAAACTCCAGCAATGGAGCGGTCAAAGAATCCTACCAGTGATCACGCTCCGGACCCTTTCCACCGATTAAATTGTTGAGACCACCGACGTCGCAGCAGAGTCAAACGCGTCGGTTTGACGATGCGCCGATCACTTCCGGTCTTCACCTATGAGCAGACATAATCAGACCGGGCCGACTGGTCCGTTCCGTGCCACAACCGGACTCATGCACTGCAGCACTGCGTCCTATTCGATGAGTTTCGCGCCCTTGAGGTCAGCGCTTTCACGGTCCACCCTGCGTGCCTTGCATTAGGATCTTTTCCGAGCATCGCGGCTATTGAGATAAGACGTTAAATGAGCGCTGAGGTCACGGGCGTCGTCGCCGGCACCATCGATCAGGGCGGATTTTCGACGTCGCATAAACTGAGTCCCCATAAGATACATCCCCGGCGATGAAACGACCCCGCCATCGTGCTGGAGTCTGCCTTTGCGATCGAGAATAGGTACTTCCAGCCAGGAGTAGTCGGGTCGGTAGCCCGTGGCCCAAATAATTGCTTTGATCTCGCCAGATGCCAGATCCATTCCGAGCGGCGGCGCCGGCGCAACACGGGTTGGCGGCAGGCGATCTGGCGGGTTGGTTCCGGCATCGAAGCCATTTCTTTGTGCCCATTCGTCGATTCGGTTTAGCAATCTTCCCATCTTGAGATCTGAAAGCGCGCACATGTTGCGCAATGATCCGGAGAACTGCGCCTTGCCGTTTTCTCCGATACCGCCAAGGCGGCCAACAACCGTCACGCCTATTTCGGCGAGGGCGTTGATATCGAGAGTCGATCGATCGGGCGTGCCTGCAAGTTGCAGTGAAGCGACCCGTCGTGCTCTCGCAATGTCGTCGACTTCATCGTAGCGGTCGTCGAGCACACCGGCCGCATCCATCCACCACTCCAAATCCTTGCCACGATAAACGCGCGGCGCTCGAATGTGCTCGCCCACCGACAAGATGACCGGGCGGCCCGAGCGGTGTATTTCATGTGCGATCTGAACACCGCTGGAGGATGCACCGACGACCAGGACTCCACCGTCGGCGAGCTGTTCGGGATTACGGTAGTCCTGGGCGGTCAGTTGCAGGATTGACCGCGGCAGCTTGCTCGCAAAGCCTGGAACGACAGCGACGTTGCATGCCCCCGAAGCGACCACGACGGTCCGGCACAGCCAATCACCTTGATCGGTGCGCACCAGATATCCCGTCTCCGTGCCGCGCACCGACATGACCGTCGTGTGAGTTAGTACTGGGGCCGAGATCGCCTTGGCGTAACTCGCGATGAATTCGATTACCTCGGCTACGGACCTGTAGCCGTCCGGATCGTCACCGTTGTAGCTAAAGCCGGGTAGTCGGCTCTGCCAATTCGGCGTCAACAGTCGCAACGAATCCCAACGTTCGGTACGCCAGGTATGAGCAATTTCACCGCGCTCCAACACAACATGATCGATGGAACGGTCGCGGAGGCAACGGCTCATTGCCAGTCCGGCGTGCCCGGCGCCGATAACGACTGTTGTGACAGTGCGAATGGCGGTCGTTCTCAATCTGGTGCGGCAACGGGCCTGCGGTGGTTCAATCCACTACTACCGTGACATTCGTCGGGTTGGTCACGATGTCATAGACCGCCGATCGCTTCTGCGATTGCGCAACGAGAGCCTCGATGTCTTCGCGTTTTGCATCGGCGTCGATCTTGTAGGTCACCTTGATGCCGCCGAAGCCATTGCGCACGTCGTCGTCTATACCGAGAATGCCTTGGAGGTCCATGTCTCCTTCCAGGGTCGCGGTGACCGAGCGCAGCTGAATGTTGCGGTGTTGGGCAACCGCGGCGATACCCGCGGTCAAACAACTTGCCAACCCAACCAAGACGTATTCGACCGGCGTGGCGCCTTTGTCCTCGGAGGCAAAAACTTCTGGGTGATCAGCATCGAAGGTGAAAGTTCTTCTGTGATGCTGTTCTTGGCCTAAGCCGTAAAAACCTTCGACCGTAGAGTGACTGTGAGTGCCATCCTTCCATTCGCAGGCAGCGCGCCATTTAAACTGCGCAGCAGCGGGAGTGTCGGTAAGCGCTTCGCGGGCGGCAATCAAAGCCGCTACGTTCACGCCGTTATTAGCAATGCTCCCAGTATCGGCCATGGCATCCTCCACGGGTTCGGTTGATTAGCATGCGTTTGACCCTCTTCAATCTAGCATCGAGGAAGCACGCAAACCAGTCAACTATATCACAATCTAAAAAATTGCTCCTCCTAAGCCCGCAGGAAAAATTCCTTCTACTTTCAAGGTCTTTTGCGAGTTTGGTGCTGTCGAGGCGCGCCCTAAGCGGACCGCTTGCGGTCCCAGAGCGCAGGCCTCGCTTCGCGAATAGTCTTGGACTGCAATCGACTATCTCCGCGCTTTCGGGGACGTATTGCGACGACGACCGCGTTCATGTCGCTAATTCGTCGAGCAGCGCTTTAGCCTCTTTCAGATCGAGCATGTCGAAGCCTTCAGTAAACCAGCCATAGACCGGAGCGAGCAGCTCGTGGGCCTGCTGCGGCTTCCCCTCGTCACGCCAGAGGCGCGCGAGGCTCATTGCAGCGCGGAGTTCCCAGGATTTGGCTTGCTGTTGACGGGCTACCGAGAGAGCGTGATCAAAGTACGTCTCTGCCTTTTCTGCATCAGGCGCGAGCGATTTGAGTGCGATTTCGCCGGCAATGCGATGCACTTCGGCCTCGCACCATTTTTCCTTCGACCCTTCTACTTTGCCGATCGCTTCGTCAATGCAACGCCGAGCATCGTCAAGTTGGCCGAGTTCCGCATAAGCCATTGCCAAGAACCATAGATGCCGTGGTTCATAAAGAGTTGCTCCAGTTGATCGGAGTAAGGTGATCCCCGAGGTGATCGCCCGAACTGCATCCGAGGCTCTTCCGGTCAGTATAAAAAGACAACCCCGCAATGCGGTTCCAAGTGCTTTCCAAACCGGTGCCCCTCTTTCGTCTGCCAAAGCGATAAGCTCGTCGACCAGCGCAATTGCAGCGGTGTAATTTCTCCACAAGATGTAGAGAAAACCTGCTGTTTGCAGCGCATACAACAAAGTGGCGGCCTGGCCGGTTTCGCGCGCATTCTTGACTGCGCGCTCGGCGTCATTGCGCGAAGCCGCGTGATAACCAAGGTTGTACAGACACGAGGCGCGAGACGACAAGAGAGAGACCCCGACATCCGTGCCAGATCGCGTCGTGAGCGGACGGTGTTCGGCGGGATCGTAAATCGCGAGCGCCCGGTCGTAGTGCTCTTTGCCATCCACAAAGTTGCCGGTGAGCGCCAGAGCGTTGGCGAAAGCGACGTGAAGCTTGATCTCTTCGTCATGCAAATCGGGCGTGGCTGGCAAGGTCGCGATTTGGTCAAGCGCCCGTTTGAGCTGTTCCGCGCCTTCAAGAAGCGCGGATCGCGCCAGCGAGCGCTGTCCCGCAGTCCGCCAAAAACTGACGGCCTTCTCGATCAAACCGGCTTCAGTGTAGTGCCGCGCCAGCAGCTCCGGCTGGCTCTCAGCGATTTCCGCGAATTGGGTCTCGAGGGTTTCGGCGATACGGGCGTGAAGCGCGCGCCGCGGCTCGCGCAGCAGCGTCCCGTATGCCGCGTCCTGTACAAGGGCATGCTTGAACAGGTAGCTCGCATGCGGCGGTATACCCTGGCGGAACAGCAAACCAGCCTCAATGAGACGGTCGAGTGCTAACCTCAACTCGGCCTCCGGCTTGGGTACCACCACAGTCAGCAGCGCATGCGAAAACTCCCGGCCAATCGCTGCGCCGATCTGCGCTACCTCTTTGGCCGGGCCCAGCCGGTCGAGCCGCGCCATCAGCGACGCGTGCAAGCTCGCAGGAACCGCCAGGGCCGGGGACGGAACCGTGGCGGCAGTCCGCCGGGCTTCGCCCTCGCTCTCCGCCTCCAGCACCGCCTTGGTCATCTCCTCCACAAACAGCGGAATGCCGTCGGTGCGCTCGACGATCTCCGACATTACATCCGCCGGCAGATTCTTGTTCCCGATCAGGCCCGCGATGATGCCTGCCGCTTCACGCTGCCCGAGTCTGTTGAGCATCAGGCTCATCACATGCGACTGTCCCACCCACGGCGCGTTGAACTCGGGGCGGAACGTCACGATCATAAGTGCCGGAAAGGTTTTAATGCGGTCCACGGTCCGGCCAAGCACCTCCAGGCTCGTGGGGTCGGCCCAATGTGCATCCTCAAAGATCATCAGCACCGGTTGCAGGCATGCCAGTACCGCGAGCTGCGACGTCAGGGCTTCCAGCGTTTTCTGCCTGCGCTCTTGCGGGGCCAACTCGAGCGCGGGATAGCGTCCGTCGTTGGGGAGCGACAGCATCTCGGAGAAGAGTGCAGCATCCCGGGGCGAGGTCGAGGTCTGGGCGAACACCGCATCGAGCTTGTCGAGCTTCGCCTGCGGTTTGTCGTCGTAGGCCAGACTGGCGGCGCGTTCCATCTGGCCGATGAATGGGTGGAGCGCGCTGTCGGTGTGCTGCGGCGAGCAGAAATAACGGAGCCGCGTGTGCGGTTCGGCCGCGATGTCCTCCATGAGCGAGGCGGAGAGCCTGGATTTTCCGATGCCCGCTTCGCCGGAGATGAGCACCACCTGGCCTTCGCCCGTCTTCGCCCTCGACCAGCGCCGCAGCAGCGCTTCGAATTCCTCTTCCCGCCCGACCAGCGCGGTCAGGTTGGTTATGTGCAGGGCGTCAAAGCGGCTTTCGACGGAACTCGCCCGCAGCGCGGCCCAGGCCCGCGTCGGCCCGGCGATGCCCTTGAGATCCTGGGGGCCGAGATCCCTGAGTTCGAAGAGATTGCCGAGCAGCTTTCGTGTGGCGTCGGCGATCACGACCATGTTCGGCTCGGCCAGCGCTTGCAGGCGCGCCGCCAGGTTCGGCGTTTCGCCGACGACGCCACGTTCCTGCGCATCTCCCGATCCGATCAGGTCGCCAACCACGACGAGCCCGGTGGCGATGCCAACGCGCACTTGCAGGGGAATGCCGGCAGCGGTCTTGAGCTTCGGCACCACCTCGACCAGCGCAAGCCCGGCAACTACGGCTCGCTCGGCGTCGTGCTCGTGGGCTTGGGGATAGCCGAAATAAGCCAGCACCCCGTCGCCCATATACTTGGCGACGAACCCCCCGGCCTTGGTGATCTGCTCGGCGCAGCTTCGGTGGTAGATGCCGATGATCTCGCGCATGTCCTCGAGATCAAGACGCGCTGACATCGCGGTTGATCCCACGAGGTCGATAAACATCACCGTGAGCTGGCGACGCTCGGCGGCATCATGCGGTTGCGGGGTGGCGGGTGCCGTAGTCACAGGAGCAAGCTTTGGTGCGCCTTTGTCGACACTATTCAGCTCGGCTATCGCGCGCAACAGCTGACGCCGATGACCGAGCGAGGACACCCCTAGCTCTTTCAGGTCTTGGTCTGTCAGATCAGACAAAATGGCAAAATTGATATCATTCTCAGCAAAGCGCAGAGCGTATTGCCCGAGACCGAGCTTCTCGAGCCAATCCGCAATCTGCTGCATCGCCCCCCCTTGGGATTTATCGTGGCCCAACCGCGCTTCTGGACCTGTGCGACACAGAGTTTACTCGACAATTCGCAGCGCAGTAAACCGCTGGACTAACGGGCAAAGCAGGTGCCATTGGCGTGATCCGCTGCGTCGATTGCTCTTCCCTCCGCAGCAAAAATCGACATTGCCCCGACTGCTGCGATGCACCCCCCACTTCCGAGATGGGTCAAAAACCGAAGTCGAGACCAGCCACGTCAATGTCCGCTGTTCCCTCAATTGCAGACTTGTTAGGAGGCATGGTATGCCTTGCCACCGTTGCGGACAATGAGTGTCACCATTTTGCGGATACGTACAATTTCTTGGGACCCGGTCGAGTACCCTAATCTGCTAAAGATAGGACGCCCCCCGGGGGGCCATCCATCTTTGGCGTCTTCGCCCCTGCTACCGGATCCCAGCGAATCTTACGCGTCGCCAAAATGGGAAAACTCATGAAACTCGCCTTATCGTCGGTTCGAACTAGACTCTCAGCCTGGCGATGCAGTGCTGATCGCGCCGGGCTATGGAGGCAAAAAACTCAGTGAGGCGCAGCACGGTAAGTGGCGTCCTTTACGGTCCGCAGGCGATGCCAGTTGCCAACTCTGATTCTATGACCGCTTTGCGCCAGAAGCGGCCAATCGCCGATCATCTCATAGGCGTCGGCGAGATCCTTCCCGCACATGCCCATCAGGGATCACTTACAAACCACGTCACAGCGGCTTCGATCTTCATTTTGAAGACTCCTTCCAAGGGACGGGCTTCGAGGAAGGTTTCGCGCTGTGAACGCGGAATACCAGCCGGTAGCCGACCGGCAGAAGCTGAAGACCAGTGCGGTCGCTGAAGCTGCCGTAGAGCCCACGCGGCAGGAACAGCGAAAGCGACAGCGCCACCGCGCCGAGGCCGATCAGGTACCAGACGCCGGCACTGCCGAAGGTCGATTCGATCAGGAAGAAGATAACCGCGCCCAGGATTGCGCCTTCGAAGGTTCCGAGCCCGCCGACCAGCACCATAAAGATCATGTAAGAAGTCCACTGAACGCTGAAGTAGGTCTTCGGCTGGAACGAGATCGCAGTCGCAAGCCACAATGAGCCGGCGATCGCTGCACCCGCGGCGGCGAAAACAAAGATGATGCGTTTCGTCGTCACAACCCTCACCCCGACCGATTCGGCAGCCTCCTCATTGTCGCGGATCGACTGCAACGCCGAGCCGGTCGCCGAGCGCAGCAACGTGAACAGAAATATCAGCACTGCCGCGACGGCGCCGAGCGCAACCCAGAATGTGAATGCATTGCGGGTGCCGACGTCGTAGGCGTTAAGCGCGATCAACGAGGTGCCGGTCTCACCCTGGATCAGGGGATCGAGGTTGACCAGCAAGTGAAGCAGTTCTGCGAGAACCCACATGCCGATCGCGAATTCGCCAGCTTTCAGCCGCAACATCGGAGCCGAGATCGGCAGTGCAGCGATCCCCACCACTATTGGTGCGGCAAGGATTGCGAGGTAGACGTTAAAGCCATAGTTCGACAACCGGATCGTGACATAAGCGCCGAGTCCGAAAAACGCCTGCTGCCCGATCGAGACTAGCCCGCCATAACCGGCCAGCGCGTTCCATGTCGCGGCCAGCATGATGTAGATAAACAGCGTCGTGACCTTGTCGAGCGTCGCCGTGCCCGCCACGAACGGCAGGAACACCAGCGCGAGTAGCAGGACGGCGCCAGCGGCGGTTGAGACGGCGGAAGTTTTGGTCCAGCGAGCGACGGTGATATCGGATGCCATCACCCGGTTGCCTTGGAAGTAAGGAGCGCAAGCAGCAGGTCGGACAGGCGTCCGAACAAAGTCCGTGCCACCAGCACGATCAGGAAGACGGCGTGCCCTGCGATGAGAAAACCCTGCGGATTGAGCTGCGCGCCGATGCTCTGGGCGACGCCCAGCACGACCCCGCCAAGCAAAGTGCCCCATAGTGAGCCGGTGCCGCCGATCACTGCCGCCTCGAAGGCGAAGATCAACTGCGGACCGCCGGCGTATGGGCTGAAGGTCGCGCGCATGGCGAGAGCGGCACCCGCGATGCCCACAGTCACAAGAGCAATCGCGGTGGCGTAGGTGTTGATGGCCCGCGCGTCGATTCCAACGAGCCCAACCGTGTCGTGGTCAGCGGCCGTGGCGCGGATGGCCCGGCCCAAAAAGGTACGCGACAGGAACAATTGCAGTCCACCCAGCAGCGCAACCGCCGCCAGGAAAATATAGGCCGAGAGTTTGCCGACGAAAACGCCGCCGAGCGGCTCCCAAGAATCGTACGATAGATCATCGAGAAATGGAGCAAGCGAGCGCGTGTCGGCGCCGAAATGCTGGAACAGGATGTTGTCGATGCAGATCGAAAGGCCGAAGGTCGAGAGTACCGGTATGAGGAAGCCCGCGCGAGAGCTGCGTTCGAGGACGAAGCGCTGGAACACCACGCCGAGGAGTGCCATTGCGGGCAGAACAACCACCAACCCGTAGAGTGGCGAGATCCCCAAGTATTCGGCGAGTACCCACAGCGCGAATGCCGCAAGAATGGCAAAGCTCCCATGGGCTAGATTGATCACGCCCATGACGCTGAACATGAAGGACAGGCCGCAGGCGATCAGCGCGTAGTAGCCACCGAGCAGCACACCTTGCAGGATTTGCGCGGCCCAGATCATACATGTGCTCCGGCCGGACTGGCGGACGCAGCCAGCCCGAAGTAGGCTTCCGTGATCCGCGCACGTTCGAGTCCGCCGGATCGACCCTGAAGCACCACGCTTCCCTCCAGCATGCAGATCAGACGGTCGGCGACCGCGACAGCCCGGTCGAGATTTTGCTCGACGAGAACGATCGTGGTCCCCATCGCGATCAGCTTCCGGATCGCGGCATAGACGCCATCGACGGCAACGGGCGACAAGCCGAGCGATATCTCGTCGAGCAGCAGCAGCGACGGGTTGGTCATCAGGGCGCGGCCGATCGCAACCGCCTGCTGCTGGCCGCCCGAGAGGTTTTTCGCAAGCGAATTGTGGATGGGACGTAGCTGCGGCAGCGCATCCATCACGGTGTCAAAAGTCCAGGGCCCGCGGCTGCGCGCGGCGCGCCCGAGTAAAAGGTTTTCCGTCACGGAGAGGTCCGCGAACAGGCGTCGCCCCTCCGGCACCAGGGCGATTCCGGATCTGACGCGCAGATAGGCCGGGACGTGGGTGACGTCGGCGCCGGCAAAGGCGATTGATCCGCCGACCGGCAGATGCGCGCCAGCAATTGAACGCAACAGGGTGGTCTTGCCCGCCCCATTGGCACCGACGAAGGCCACCGTCTCGCCCTTGGCGATTTCGAACGAGACCCCGCGTACGGCGCGCAACAGGCCGTGTCGGACCTCGAGATCCCTGACGCTGAGAAGTGTCATACGATGGCGCTCCCTAAATAGGCGCGCACGACTTCCGGATGACTCATCACATCGGCTGGTGTGCCGTCGGCGATGATACGACCGTTGTCCATGCAGACCAGGCGTTCAGTGACCTGCACCAGAACGTGGACAATATGCTCGATCCATATAAGGGCAATCCCCCTCGCCCGCAGGGTCTTGATGGTCGCAACCAGTTCCCCCGCCTCACCGTCGGTGAGGCCGCCGCCAATTTCGTCGAGCAAGAGGACGGCCGGATCGGTCGCGACCGCGCGTGCCAATTCAAGCCGCTTGCGGTCGAGAAGTCCCAGGGTCTCGGCACGCCTGTTCGCCACCTTCAGCATTCCGCACAGCTCCAGCGTATCGATGGAGCGATCATAGGCCTCCGCAACACGGTTGCCGCCTCCATGGGTGGCGGCAACCAGCACGTTCTCGAACACAGTCATTCCGCTGAAGGATTTCGGCACCTGATGAGTGCGCGCAATACCGATCCGGCAGCGGTCGGCCGCTGGCAGCGCGGTCACGTCCCGTCCCTTGTAGAAAACGGTTCCATCGGTCGGCCCGAGTGCTCCCATCAGGATGCTCAGCAAAGTCGTCTTGCCTGCCCCGTTGGGTCCCACGATGCCGACGGCCTCATCGGCGGCCACCGAAAAATCGATGCCGTTCAACACCGCAAGCGCACCGAAGCGCTTGCGGATGTTGCGTGCCGCAATCGCGGCTTCGCCGGCCTCACTCGCGCCAGACAAGACCGCCTTTCTCAGCTGTAAGGCAGCAGTTTGGCCTGGACCGGCACGTTGGAATCCGTAGCGTTTTCGGTAATGACGTAGTCAAGCTTGAACTTGCTGCCCGCGGGCGCCTTGACCCACTGCGTACCGATAAGCGGTCCGGGCGAGACGTTGGGCACGGGACCTTTGGTAAAGTCGACCTTGCCACCGATGGTCGTCATGCTCAGTTGCGACAGCGACTTGGCGACGATGTCTTTCTTCTTCGGATCGGGTGCGCGCTTCAGCGCCTCGATGCCGGCATCGAGCAGCGATAGCGTGGCCCCGAGTTGTTGAGTCCACTGTTTGCCCGAGGTCTTCTCGTAGCCATCCGCGAGATCGATGCCGGAGATGCCTGTGAGCGAGGACTTGTACGGGAATGCCTTGTGCCAATAGCAGGCGCTGGATAGGTTGAAGCCGAGATTGCCGAGCGCCTCGACGTCAGGTGCGAACAAGCCTGTCTTTGCCGTCTGGCATATTTTTACGATTTTGGTGTAGCCCTGCTGCGCTGCCTGGCGCCAGAACGCGGCGAAGTCCGGCGGGATCGGGAAAGTGTTGAAGATCTCGCATTGCTCCTTCTTGAACAGCGCGATCTGCGCTGAGTAGTCAGTGGTTCCGTCTTCATACGGACCGGGGTCGACGATGGTGAAGCCCTGCTTGGCAAGCAGCGGGGCGAGGTTGGCGCGGATCGCGTTACCGTCGGCGTCGTTGGGGTAGAGCACGCCGATCTTTTTGTTGGTCTTCACTGCGCCGTTCCACTGCGAGATGTAGGCGCGGTAGAACTCATCGACGCCGAAGCCGAAGTGATAGGTCCACTTGAACGGCGACGGCGCGCCGGGCTTGGCCCCGCGGCCGAAATACCAGGCTTCCCATGGCATGACCGTGGACAAACAAGGAACGCCCGCGGCTTCGCAGGCATCCGCCACAGGGTTGATCGTCTCGGGCGTCGCAATCGCCAGCATCATGTCGATCTGGTCGCCGCTGATCAGTCCCTTGGCGAGTTGGCTGGCGCGCGACGGATCGGATTGGGTGTCCTTGTCGATCAGTTCGACCTTATAGGTCTTGTCACCAATCTTGATGCCATTGGCGACTGCCTTGCTGGCAAGGTCGAGCACGTAGCCGTCGGTCTGGCCGAAGCTGCCGAGCGGGCCGGTGCGCGGGCTGATGAAGCCAATCTTCAATACGTTCTCGGAATCAGCTGCAAAGGCACCATAAGGATTGACGAGCATCATACCGGCGGCGCCGGCCCCCGCCAGGACATCGCGCCGCGAGACACCATTCGACGGAATGACGGGACTCTTCGAATTGCGAGTCATTTTCTTTTCTCTCCCCCTCTTTGGCCGCACGAGCACGGCGGTTTCCAAAACTCTTTTGCTAAGAACTTTCGTCTTGGATTGGCGGCCAAGTAGTAGCACGTCCAACTTCTTTCACGACGAGTTCGAGTTTTTATTGCGTGAAACCTTAGGAACCCGACAACCAACTGGCAATCCAAGTTTCGACAAGTTTCACGTGGTGAACCGCAATTCAGGGGCGGCGAGATCACTTCAAGACGTCACGTCCTTGCTGCGAGGCAAAACAGCCCCGGGTCTGCACCCACAATCTCTATGAATTCTGCTGATGAAATTGATCAATTCGGCTCCGAAGTGGATGATCCAATGGCCTGCAGCATTTTGTGTCCGGGGTGCGCCATTCACAGCAGCCTCGTTGCCAACGTCACCCTGAATTGTCAGAAATCGCCCACCAGAAAGTCTCCAGCCGTTCCACCGACCAGCGGGCAGAGCAATTTTCTGGCGCAGACGCGATCGAGGGAAGTGCCGCTATTTCATCCGCCTTCGTTCGGAAGACGACGGCCGCTTTTGATTCTACAACAAGATGCATTTCCAGAAGCCATGCCGGCCTTACGCGATCAGGGCAGGTGGCACTTATGCCGAACCTCGGGGTCATGGTGACGCGCATGTTTGCCGCGCTGACGCGCCGCAATCACATTTCCGCAAGGTTTTACCGAGTGAAGTTGCGGTGCTCGGGCGTCATCGCTAACGCGCCGGCCTGGAGAGACGAGCGGCAATGCTCTTTGCCGCCTGTTCGAGTTCGTTGGCGTGTTTCGCCACGATCTCACTTCGCGTCGAGACCTTCTGGATCCATGTCAGATTGATGACGCCAAGGACACGCTCATCGACGAGAATAGGTACCGCAATCGAGTCGCGGCCGTCATCCCATTCACGGCGAGGACGATCAAAGTCACCGCCAAACATCGGGTCTCTTACGCCAAAGCCGCGCTTGCGGGTGGCCGACAGAATGCGCTTGACCCAGGCGTCATCCTTGGCTGGTGCGTCTCCGGGCCGTTGGCTGTAGCGCAAGCGCGCCAGCACGGCGGCGCGTTCGCTGTCGGAACAGAAAGCGAGGTAGGCTCGCCCCGTCGCCGACATGATCATGTTGATCTGGAATCCGATCGGACCAAGCGGAATATGATGAAAATAGGAGTGGGGACTGTTGGTTTCGATAACCTGCATGTGGTCAAGACGCGGAACAGCCAGAATGGAGGGCCAGTCAACGCGACGCGTCAATTGAGAGAGAACCGGCGAGGCGATCTCGACAAGATGCGAGACATCATCGAGATGGCGCGCGTTTTCCTTGAGTGAATAGCTTGCGAGATAGGCATTGTCGACAATTCTCCGCCAGATCATGCCGGCATCCTGCAGCGTCAACAAGATACGCAGCAACGTAGCCTTGGGAAGGCCCAGCTCACGATGGATGTCGTTTAGGCTGACGCCGCCGGAAGCCTGCACGATTTGCAAGACCTCCACTGCACGCGCGACTGCCCGTATTGTCTTGACCCGAGGCCGCGGCATGTTGTTCTCCCACCACCGTAAACGATCGTGCATCCTATACGAACCGCGATGCCGCGAGTTTTGAAGCCGCGCAACGCTCGGGTATTCTGACCGCGCTTCAGGAAACAAGAACCTCGCTGCTCATCGTTGCTTCCCCCATTTTCTGTATATTAGAACCATCGGTCAATCTCGCCCCGTCCGAACACAGGAAACAACCTATTGAGGCGCCGGCCTGGCCGCAGTTCGGACAGGGCAAGACGCGACCGTGAAAGTTGCTACTGTCGTTCCAAACGCAGTACCCGAGGGATAATGCAATTTATGAGGACTTCCAGCCGGTCCTGAAAACACCCCTCTCATTTCACTTGGTGAAATATTCAACTGAATGGATTGAACGGTCATGGGTGACTGGTTAGCCTCAAACCCACATCAAAATCACTTGCGGGCATCCTGTAGCATGCAAGGAGGGCAGCGGGTCGCGATCTTGCAAGAGCGGCTGCGAAGGAGGAGGCATGGTCGAGTTCACTCGCAAGGATATCGAGGATTTGCTGCGCCTCATCGACGGATCGGATTTCGATGAACTAAAGCTGGAAATGGGTGATCTGAAACTGGAGCTGCGCCGGCGGGGTTCGGCACCAGCCGAAGCCGCGTCAGCTGAACAGGCTTTTTCGCCCGCGCCGCTGAAGGGCGAAACCAGGGCTGCAGCTTCCGCCACCGTAACTACAGACGCGCCAGTCATTGCTTCGGGCGGAGGATCGGAAGTTCCGGCACCGCTGCTCGGGACCTTTTACCACGCACCGAAACCAGGCGCAGAACCCTTCATCAAGATTGGCGACACGATCACATCCGATACTGTGATCGGTGTCATCGAAGTCATGAAGCTGATGAATTCCGTGAGCGCCGGCGTCGAGGGCGTGGTGACGGAGATCATCGCGGCGGACGGACAGTTGGTGGAGCATGGACAGGCCCTGATCCGGGTTCAGCCTGCGTTACCATGACGGCGATCAAGCGCATCTTCATTGCTAACCGCGGCGAGATTGCTGTACGGATTATCCGCACCTGCCGCGCGCTGGGCATCGAGACGGTGCTTGGCGTATCGGAGGCCGACCGGGAGTCACTGGGCGCGAGGCTTGCCACCCGCACGGTCTGCCTGGGCCCTTCGCCAGCCGCCGAAAGTTACTTGAAGGTCCCCACAATCGTGCATGCCGCCGTGGGCTTTGGATGTGATGCGGTACATCCGGGATACGGATTCCTGTCGGAGAACCGTGCTCTGGCGGAAGCCTGTGTCGAAAACGGGCTGATTTTCATAGGCCCGGATCCAGAGAATCTTGAAGCCGTGGGCGACAAGTTGACGGCGCGCGGACATGCCGAAGCAGCCGGCGTGCCGTTGGTTCCAGGCGCCTCGGGGGCGACGGTAGCAGATTCGGACGAGCTTGCTGCCAAGATCGGCTTTCCGATGCTCATCAAGGCGGTTGCAGGCGGCGGCGGAAGGGGCATGAAGCGTGTCGACAGGCGTGAAGATCTCGCAGCCCAGATCGATCTCGCCATTTCCGAGGCGGCGGCTGCTTTCGGCGACGGGCGGATCTATGTCGAGCGCTACGTCACTATTGGACGCCATGTCGAGGTGCAGATCATCTCCGATGGAGAAACGGTGCTGCATGCCGGGGAGCGCGATTGTTCGGTGCAGCGCCGGTACCAAAAGGTCGTGGAAGAGGCTCCTGCGCCCCGACTTCCGCATAAATTGCGCTCGGGGCTTCTTGATGCAGCTGTCCGCTTTGCCCGCCATATCAGATACCGCTCGCTCGGTACGGTGGAATTTCTTGTCGATGTGGAACGCGAGGAATTCTACTTTCTGGAGATGAATGCTCGCATCCAGGTGGAGCATCCGGTGACCGAGGCGACTACCGGCCTCGATCTCGTGGAGCTCCAGATCGCGATCGCGGAAGGAAGGCCGCTCCGGATCGGCCAGCAGGATATCCGCACCTCCGGCCACGCCATCGAATGCCGCCTGAACGCGGAAGACCCCGAAAACAATTTCATGCCGAGCCCGGGCCGCATTACCCAAGCCTGGTTCCCGTCGCTGCCAGGACTGCGTGTCGACACCCACATGCAGCCGGGTGCGATGATCCCGCCGTTTTACGACTCGATGGTCGCCAAGCTGATCGCGTGGGGGGAAACCCGTGAGGAAGCGATAGAAGTGATGCGTCGGGCACTTAAGGTCTGTCAGTTGGACGGAGTAAAAACGAATGCACGGCTGCACGAAGCCATCATGAACGACGCGGAATTCCAGCGGGGCGGCGTCGATACCGCCTATCTCGCCGGACTTTTGAGTACCGTTGCCGAAGGAGAAAAAGGCGGATGAGAGCCATCAATCTCGTCGACACGACCGTTCGCGACGGAAACCAGTCCAATTGGGGCGCAACCGGTCTCGACACCGGCATGATGCTTCAGATTGCGCCTGTGATGGAACGTGTCGGCTTCGAGGCCATCGATTTCACTACATCCACGCATATGGCTGTCGCGGTGCGCTTCAAGAAAGAGGATCCCTGGGAACGGCTGAGGCTTTTCCGTGAGGCGACACCTAAGACGCCACTAAGCTTCCTCACTACGGGGATGAGGTTCATTTCCTGGGAAACGGCAAGCGACGAGCTGATGGAATTCGCCTTCCGCTTGCTGGTGCGCAACGGCATCCGGCGCTTTGCCGTGATGGACCCGATGAACAACGTGCAGTCCATGCTGAACATGGCCAAGCTGACCCGCAAGGCTGGCGGTGATCAGATTGTTGCGGCAATAACCTTTACCTTGTCGCCGCTGCATGACGACGCCCATTTTGGCGAAACTGCGCGCAAGCTCGCCGCTTCGGGCGAGTTTGACCGGCTCTATCTGAAGGATCCCGGCGGGCTGGTGACGCCTGAGCGTGCCCGCTCGCTGATCCCCGCCCTGAAGGCGGCGATGGCAGGTGTGGCGCTAGAGTTTCATTCCCATTGTACCATTGGGCTTGCGCCCTTCTCCTATCTGGAGGCAGCCGAAGCCGGGGCACAATCGTTGCATACCGCATCGTCGGCGGCGGCCAACGGCACCTCACAGCCGGCGATGTCGCCAACCATCCGCAACCTCCGTGATCTCGGTTTCACCGTTGACGTGGATGACGAGGCAGTGGCGGAAATGGACGCTTATTTCACCGCTCTGGCCGCCGCCGAAGGTCTCCAATATGGCGTGCCAGGCGAGTTCGACCGCTCCTATTTCCGCCATCAGATGCCCGGCGGCATGATGGGCACAATGAAGCGCCAGCTCGCCGAGACCAAACGGCTCCATTTGCTTCAGCAGGTGCTGGACGAGGTGGAGCGCGTGCGCGCGGAACTCGGCTATCCAATTATGGTAACGCCCTTTAGCCAGGTCGTTGCCACACAGGCGTTGTTGAATGTCGTTTCCGGCAAGCGCTATGAAACGATACCGGATGAAGTGACGCGCTACGTGATCGGCCGTTTCGGCGCGCCCGAAATGCCTTTGGACAAAAATGTGGAAGACCGAATCCGCTCCTCAAAACGCGCGCGCGAATTGGAGAGTGAGCCGCACATGGCTTCGCTCGACGAACTGCGGGCCAAGATCGGCAGGGGTTATTCGGACGAGGAATTCCTGTTGCGCGCCGTCATGCCCGCCGACCAAGTGGACGCTATGAAAGCCGTCGGTCCGGCGCGGCGCGACTACGACTCCGGCAAGCAGCCCGTGATGAACCTTTTGGCCGAGCTGGCCATGCGCAAGGACCTTGCTTCGGTAAAAGTCTCAAAACCCGGCTTTCGTCTCGAACTCAACGGAGGGCGCTGATGCATCCGCACCGCATCCGCGCTGCAGTGTTTGACATCGACGGCACATTGGCCATGATGGACAAGCGAAAGGGTACCTATACCGCCCTGCCCGGCGCCGTCGAGGCGCTGGCAGCTTGCCGCGCCTCAGGCAAACCTGTCGTCGCCTATACCAACGGCACCTTCTTTCCGCCTGCCCACTATCATCCGCTGTTGGTCGACGCCGGGCTTACGCTCGATCCCGGACATATTCTGACGCCCGGCGCGGTTGCAGCCCATACCCTGAAGCGCGCCGGTTACCGCCGCGTTATGGTGTTGGGCGCGGAGGGAACCCGCGTGCCGCTCCGCGAAGCCGGTATCGAAGTTGTGGAACCAGTCGCGGGAGCTGGTCCGGTCGACGCCATCATGCTCGGTTGGTCGAAGGATTTCGGCGCCCGCGACCTTGAGGCCGTCTGCAACGCGGTCTGGGACCATGCCGCGCCGGTCTATGCCGCGTCTGTCGCGCCCTTTTTTGCCACGTCCGAAGGTCGCATGATCGGGGTGTCGGGTGCCGTTGCCGCGATGGTGCAACACACGACCGGCGCGAGGGCCACCGTTCTTGGAAAACCCGCCCTCTACGGAATGGAAATGATTGCCGAATTGACCGGCGTGGAGCCGCAGGAAATGGTGGTTGTGGGCGACGACCCGAAGCTGGAAATTCGCATGGCGCGTGCCGCTGGCGCGCTTGCCGTCGGCGTAACCACCGGACTGGTCGACAGGGCAGGATTCGAAGCCGCCCCGGAGGCTCACCGCGCGCAACTGGTCGTTGATACGCTGAATGACTTTGATCGCTATCCCTGGTTTGGTTGAGCGGAGCGATCATGGTTCGAGAAAGTGAACTACTCTGGCAGGCTTCAGCAGAACGGCTTAAGCGCACCAATATCACCCGGTACATGGAGTGGCTCGCAACGCGCGGCCGCAGGTTCGAGGGATATCAGGATCTCTGGGATTGGTCGGTCGGCGATCTTCCGGGCTTCTGGAATTCGATCTGGGACTATTTCAATATCATTTCCGAAGGCGAGCGGAATGAAGTGCTCACCGCCGACCCCATGCCCCGTGCGCGCTGGTTTCCTGGAACGCGCCTGAACTATGCCGAGCATGTACTACGCCACGAGGAGTCCGGCGATCCCGACCGCCCCATGCTGCACCATTCCTCCGAGCTGCGCGAAATGGCGAAGATGTCCTGGCGGGAAGTGGCCGGTGCGGTACGTCGGCTGGCGACCAGGATGCGCGCAATCGGTGTGGGCAAGGGCGACCGGGTCGTCGCCTACATGCCCAATATTCCCGAGACAGCGATTGCCATGCTGGCCACAACTGCCATCGGTGCAACATGGTCGTCCGCGGCGCCGGAATTTGGCGCACAAACCGTCATCGACCGTTTCGGCCAGATCGCGCCGAAGCTGGTATTCGCAGCGAATGGATACCGCTATGGCGGCAGAGACTACGACCGCATCGGTGAGCTCGAGGCGATCCTTCCGCATCTGTCCGAAGCGCATTATCTGGTGATGCTGGACTATCATCCGGGCGCCCAAAAGGCACCCACATTTGCCGGCGAAACCCTGACATGGGATGACATGCTGGCCGGGCCGGTCGTTGCGCGCGAGGAATTCCGCTATGAACGGGTCGATTCCGGCCATCCGCTCTGGATCCTGTTTTCATCTGGCACAACGGGACTTCCCAAGTCGATAGTCCAAGGCCATCACGGGATTGTACTGGAGCACTACAAATCTGCCGCGTTCCATTTCGAAATCGGCAACGGTGGTGCGCTTTTTTTCTATTCAACGACTGGCTGGATGGTCTGGAACACGCTGATGTGGGGGCCGCTGATGAACGGCCGCGCCGTGCTCTATGATGGCCATCCCAGCCATCCGGACGCTCGTTTGCTGTGGCGGATCGCCAGTGAGACCCGTACGACCGTGCTGGGCGTCAGCCCGACGTATATCCAGATCGTGCGCCAGCAGGGTATTGAACCTGAAAAGGAATTCGATCTGGACAGCCTGGAATCGGTGATGCTGGTCGGCTCTCCTTCCACGCCGGAACTCTTTGCCTGGGTACACGACGCTGTGAAGCCGGACGTGTGGGTATCGTCGCAATCGGGCGGTACCGAATTCTGCTCGGGAATCCTGGCAGGTTCTCCGCTGCTGCCTACACGCGCTGGCGAAATCCAGGCACAGGGCCTCGGAACAGAGGCAAGGGCTTTCGATGCGGCCGGAAACATCATCTTGGACGAGGTGGGTGAACTGGTGATCCTCAAACCCATGCCATCAATGCCATTGTTCTTCTGGGGCGATGAAGATTATGCCCGCTACACGGAAAGTTATTTTGAAGAATATCCTGGCACCTGGCGCCATGGCGATCGGGTCAAGTTCAACACGCATGGCGGCATCTTTGTGCTGGGTCGATCCGATGCAACGCTTAACCGCTTCGGCGTGCGGATCGGCTCGGCCGAAATCTACCGCACCATGGAGACGTTTCCGGAGGTCGCCGACAGCCTGGCGATCTGCATCGAGGAGGCGGCTGGAGCATATTACATGCCGCTGTTCGTGAAAATGGCCGAGGACTATGTGCTCGACGACAAGCTGAAGGCGCAGATCGCCAGGCGGCTTCGCATCGACCGTAGCCCGCGGCATGTACCTGACGAGATTATCGCAGCACCAGACATTCCCGCGACATTGACCGGAAAGAAAATGGAAGTTCCAGTGCGCAAGCTGTTGATGGGCGAACCCGCTACCAAGGTGGCCAGCAAGGACGCGATGCGCAATCCCGCCGCGTTGGAGTGGTTTGCCGATTTCGCGGCGGCGCGGCGTGGTGGGACCTGAGCGATGATAGCTGCCGATATCTTCAGCGTCACCGGCAAGGTCGCATTCGTTACCGGCGCAGGTTCTGGTCTTGGCCGTACGATGGCACAGACCATTGGCGACAATGGCGGAAAGGTCGCTTGTTTCGACATCGATGTTGACGGTCTGGCGGAAACAAAAGCGCTGCTCGAGGAGACTGGCGCCGAAGCGCTGACCTTTGCCGGGAGCGTCACCGACGCAACCGCACTGGAGGCCGCCGTGGCCGCGACAGTAACCAAATTCGGTCGCCTGGACATAGCCATCGCGAATGCCGGCATTTCGGACCCGCAGCCCGCGCTGCTGCATGAAACGCGGGACGAGAGCTGGTACAGGGTGGTTGATATCAATCTCAACGGAGTATTCATCACCGACCGGGCGGCACTCAAGCAGATGATGAGGCAGGGCTCGGGCAAGGTGATCAATATCGCCTCAATGTGGGGGTTGGCCGGTGCTTCCGGTGTCTTCCCGCGCCCGGCCTATAGTGCCACCAAGGGAGCCGTAGTGAATCTCACTCGCGAACTGGGTTTGCAGTATGCGCCGCATGGAATCCAAGTAAACGCCATCTGCCCAGGGTTTTTCCGCACCAAGGGACGCCCGCGCGACGCGGAAACGGCGCGACGGTTCGAGGAATTCACACCGATGGGCCGCATTGCGGAGCCACATGAAATCCGGGGCAGCGTACTTTACCTGGCTTCGGCGGCTTCCGATTTCGTCACTGGCACAGCGCTGGTGGTCGATGGTGGTTGCATGGCTAAATAGGCTTATCGCCCCGTCGCCACCGCGAAAACCGCGCCTTCGATGGCGGGAGATGCTGTTATCTGGCAAATCAGACGGCTTTCGGGTCGGGGGGGCGTTGCCGAGGAATTCAATCGTGTCGGTCTCGTCGGGCAGCGGGTCTGGCAGTGCACCTTCCGGAGCCTCCACGACATAACAATGGCAGGTCGCGCACATGGCCGAGCCGCCGCATTCTGCGATGATGCCGTTCACGCCGGCATCGCGGGCCGCATGCATGAGCGGATCTCCTTCTCGTGCCACGATCTCACGCCTCGTTCCATCCGGCTCAATGAAGACGACATTGACCATCGACCATGCCCCTTCGTTCAGATGAACTGTTTGCCGCCGTCGATCACGAGTGTCTGACCGGTAATGAAGCTTGACAGCACGGAGGCAAGATAAAGGGCACCCCCAGTTATGTCGTCAACTTCTGCGTTGCGATTCAGCGCCGCGCGGTCCGCGCCATAGCTGCGCGCATCTGCCATGTGGCCGAAGCTGGCCTCTGTCAGGGTGAAACCAGGCGCAATGACATTGGCACGGATGTTGTCACCGCCGAGTTCCCTGGCCATCACCCGAGTCATTGCGATCACCGCGCCTTTGGAGGCGACATAATGCATCCATTGAGGCGAGCCGCTGAACACCGTGGCCGAAGCGATGTTGACGATCGAACCGCTGCCGACCTGACGCATCAGAGGCGCAACGGCGCGGGTCATTTGCCAGACGCCCTTGATGTTGACCGCCATTACGTTGTCCCATACGGCTTCGTCGATCTCCTCGAAGGGTCGGCGCTCCAGTCCGGCATAGACCGCAGCGTTGTTGATTAGCGCATCAACACCGCCCATCGTGGCTCGCGCAGCCTCGCAGAGCGCCTGACAGCTCTCCAACCGGGTCACGTCCACCACACCGGCGTGCGCCTTGCCGCCCGCCTCACGGACCAGCGCGACGGTTTCGTCAACGCCGGTCGCATTGATGTCGGCGGCCATCACCACGGCGCCAGCCTCCGCAAAGGCCTCCGCAAAGGCGCGACCGAGCCCACCCGCCGCACCGGTAACGATCACGCGTTTTCCGGCAAGACCAAGATCCTTCACCCCTTCACCTCCTTCGCGGCTTCACTTCCTTGAATTGCGGGCCGTGGCCCAGGTAGTTCTCAATCATGAGCTCCGCATCTACCGCAGCGGTGTTGGCTTCCGCGAGCACCCGGCCGGGGATAGTCAACATGAGCGGATTCGAGCGCTCCTGCAGCATCAGGATCACTTCCGAAAGCGGGACATCGTACCAGCCGGCGATGGTGCGCATGCCATGCGGCGTGGTGCGCCAGCCCTTGTCGGCGTCTTTGACAACGGCGTCATTGATGTTCTTGGCTTTCTTTACTGTGTCGTGACCATCGATGATCCCGAGCACGGCTTCGATGTCCACGCCTTGCGGGCGGTGACGTTCGAGGATTTCACGTGCTATCTCGACGCCATGGATCTCATGGTCACGCACGAGGTCAAGTCGAGTCGGCTTGCGGCCGATGGCGAGCAGCAGCAATTCCTCGGGGATACGCTTCCAGCCAACATCATGCAGCAGGATCGCCGGCAAGACGACGGATTCGTCGGCTTGGGGAATTTCCACCAGCAACGCCCGCGCCAGAGCATAGGCAACCACGGTATGTTCGTCGTTGTTGCGTACGTCCAGAAAACCTTTCGCTTCCTCCCAGAGCGGCAGGTCACGAGGCAGAAATATGGATTTATCGGTCACTGGGATACCTCGTAACTCAGACAACGCCTCTTGTACGCGAGGTATGATACCATAACGTCCGTTCTCGCGCCCGGGATCGCTCTCCTTCATGCCGTCGAAGGGCAGGTAGCGGGACGAATGCTGGATGTCATCGAGACAAACCGAGGTTGCCTCGATGCCCTCGCAGGGCATCGAGCCCCGGGCGAGATCATTTCGTGCACCATTGCTTTCTGGATGCGCACCCTGTCAATCATCGTGTGTGCGCTTCCAGTTTTCGAAGGCGCGAGGCGGCAGCGAGGGCCGCGTCAGCATCCGCGTCGCCGCCGGCCGGAACCGCGTCGAAGGCCTATCGGTGCGCCGATTGATCACTTGCGGGGTTGCGCCGAATCCCGCCGGCTTCCATCCGCTGGCGATGAATATTTCTTCATTGGTCGACCTCAGAGCACGTGGAGCATGAGCTTGTCACGCGTTACGGCCAGCTCAGCCTCCGCCATCGCGCGCCCGTGGTCTGTTTCGAATCTTTCCAATTGCGCCTCGATCAGGTCTGTATAATTGTGCGGTGTAACGCCGAACCAGTCGGAAGCCACCGAGACGCCCGTCACTTCGTAGCGCCACAGCTTGTCAGCGTCGCGCATGATACGGTCATTCAGGTGATGCGGGTTTGTCCGCGTGTCATGCCCGTCGATGATCTCGCAGACGGCGGCAATCGTCGCTTCGTCCCAGCCGTTCCCTCGAAGGACTTCAGTTCCCAGACGAACACTCTCGCTTTCATGCAAGTAGCGTGCATCGGACTGAAGAAAATTGCCGCGGCGGAAACCCTGCTCGATGATTGTTTTCATGTCGATGGAGTACCAGCCGATATCGTGAAGCAGGATCGCCAGTGAGCAGATGTCACGATTAGCCTGCGGGTAGAGATCCAGCAATTTCTGGCACCAGGCAAAGGAGAGCGGTATGTGCACGTCATTCTTACGCGCGCGCATGTAGGGTTCAGCAGAGCGCCAGACGGGATCGTATCGCGTCAGATCTCTCGTCGTCATCGACGGAATTCCGTGTCTAAATAGATCGGAGGCGCCGGAGCGCCCCCATCAGGCTTTTTCTCATTCGAGGATTGTCACTGTTCCGGTGTTACCGTCCACCCTCAGACGCATGCCGCTGGTGATTTTCGAACTTGCGTTGCCGGTGCCGGTCACAGCCGGCAGGCCGTATTCACGGCAGACGATTGCCGCATGGCTCATTATGCCGCCGATATCGGTCACAACCGCGCCGATCTTGCCAAACACCGGGGCCCAGGACGGCGCGGTGACCGGAGCGACCAGTATCTCGCCTTTCTCCAATTCACCCAATTGTTCGGGACTCCGCAGTACGCGCGCAACACCTTCGCAGATACCCGGCGCTGCGGCCATGCCCTTCAATGCACTCCCCCCTTCCTCAGCGCCAACCCAACGCTTCAAGTTCTCGCTGGTGACGCCGAAGAGCATAATGGTGAAAGGTTCGGTGATGACAGCGGGAGGATTGTTGAGTGCCGGCAGTGGCGGCTGGGCGGCCAGCGCGGAGACGATGCTGCGGCGGCGCTCAATTTCGATCGGCCAATAGTGCGGCCCCTGCTTGGCAGAGCCGATACCCCAGCTGGCGGCGTAATCCCAAAGCACGTCGCGCACTTCGTTCCGGCTGAGGAAGAACATGTCATCCTCGTCCTTCCAGAACCCCAGGTTCACCAGCATGCGCGACAACTCGCGCATCTTGCGCCAGAAGATGCCAAGAGACCAATGTTCAATGTAGAAGTTATGGTCTTCGACATAGGGGAATACGGTGCGCGACAGGCCCAGCTTGCCGTCGAATACAGCTTGCGCCTCCTCGTCCATCATTTCCCGGTACTCTGCGGCAATGCGGTCGCGCTCGGCCAACAGTTTTTTTGTCGGTCGTTCGATGGTTTCGCCGTTCTCGACGCGATCGATATAGTCGCGGAGATAGCCCATCGGAATGTCAAGATGGTCAATCCAGTACTTGTCAGTTGAATAGAAGCCATTGCCCGAAGTGAAATTGAACCACGGGTCCTTGGCTTTCTCCCATGCACCGAGCCACTCGGCGCCATCGGCCGACTTGCCGACCGCCCCGAGCGCGTCATCGGTCGAGCCAGCCTTCAGGGTCTTGGCCACGCCCAGCTCTACCGCCAAACGGGCGAGCTTTTTCAATTCATCATCTGGACGGAACAGTATGGAATCGACACCCTGCACCATTTTTGCGATGGCCTGATCCGGAATCGTCGGGAACTGCTCCTTCATGAAGCCAAAGAAGTCGAGATAAGCGGCATAGCCCAGGTTCAGGAATTCAAAATGGTATTGCCAAGTTCGATAGCAGAGCTGAATGGCCTTGTCGTAGGTCTCGAACAGCGCCGTTGTGTTGTCGAGGCCAACGCCGCCCTTGACCCATTCTATCGGAACCACCTCCGGCAACGGCTCAAAACTCAGCCCATTGAGTTCGCCAATCGTGGCTTGAACCTTCTTCTTCCAATTATCGAGAAGGTCGTTCCAGTTCGTGTAGTAATGGCCTGCGCGCTCCAGGAATTGCGGAATGCGCGCTTCGATATCAGCAGGATCGACAGCGATCGGCGAGAAATAGACGTAGCCATTGAGGATACGATAATCGATGCCATTTGCCGGCGGAACCAGCAAATGGCGGGTGTTGTACTGGCCCAGGCATTTGATGGCGAAATCAACCATGATGCAATCGAAGGGCCGGAACGGCGTCGGCCAATGCTGGCTGTTACAGAACCAGAATTTTTTTTCCTCGACCTCGCGCAAATTGTCCTGAAACTGGACGTAGTAGGGATAGATGCTCCGCCAGTCTTCGGCACCTTTTGGAGGTTGCACAGAATAGGGACTCGGAAACATTGGCTGCACTGCGTTCATTCGTCAATTCCTCCCCGACTGATAACGCTTTTCTGTTTTAGTTCCGCGAACCGAGCGGATTATTAAGTGTTGTGACGATGCCCATAAGTCCGTCGGTGAGAGGCTTTTTGGGTTGAGCCTTCTTCCTTCGAGACCAAACCGTTTCCGGCCGGCTTTGCAGCGCAAGCAGGTTCTGCCCGTCCGGCAAATCGGCGTCGATTGCCCATTCCACGTCCTGCGGGCATTTGCTCTGCCTCTCCAGCCGCTTGGCGAGACGGGCAACATCGAGGACTTCAGCATCGCTGAGGCATTGCTTCATGCGACGCTCCGCCTCAACCTCGCGTTCCACGGTCCCACCAACTTCGGCATCGCCAACGAGTTCGACATGTTTGTCGGAGATCTTGCGGGCGACGATCTCTTCCAAGACCTTTTCGACCGTGAAGTTGTCAGGCGTGACCACGCCGGACACCACCATTTCTCCGAGGCCCCAGGAGGCGTCGATGACGATGCGGGTACGGTCGCCGGTATTCGGGTCAAGGGTCATTGCTACCCCGGCGACACGTGCATTGACCATTTTCTGCACACCAACACTCATCAGCACGTCGATATGCGGGATCGCATTTTTCTCGCGATAAGCAACTGCACGCGTAGTGAAAAGCGAGGCCCAGCAGTCACGCACCTTTTCGACCACGTCATCCGCGCCTCGGACCCACAGATAGGTGTCCTGCTGTCCGGCGAAACTTGCGTCCGGCAGGTCTTCCGCCGTAGCCGACGAACGCACGGCGACGGCGATATTGTCGCCTAGCGCCGTGTATGCGTTGCGAATGGCCGTTTCCGCTTCCTTTGGTATGCGATGCGAGCGGATGCGGATTCGGATGGCCTGGGCCGCCCGATCAATCGAGTCGAGATCACTGGCGTCCAGGCCGACAAGATGCCGCTCGATCTCATCGCGCAGGCCATGGTGATCGAGCATGGCAGCGAACGCGTCGGTCGTCACTGCAAAGCCGAGCGGCACTGCGACGCCGGCGCGAGTCATGATTCCGAGCGAGGCGCATTTGCCGCCAACGCGGGCGTGATCATTTTCGGTTATATCGGAGAAGTCGAGCGTATAAGGCGTGCGTTCCACTTTCATGCTTGTCTGTCCCATTCAACCATGACCGATTTCGGCACCCGGAAAGTTATGTTGCGATGATATTCGGCCGCGAAACCCTTTTTCAGGCGCAATGAGGGGAAACGCTGCGCGAGCTGCCGCATCAGTATCTGTGCCTCGATCTTGGCAAGTTGGAAACCCAGGCAATAATGGATGCCGTAGCCAAAGGAGAGATGCGTCCGGGCATTGTCGCGCTCGATATCAAGGTGCTCGCCGTCATGATATTGGGCCTCATCCCGGTTGGCAGAACCAGTGAGCATCAGTATCTCAGCGCCTTCCGGCAACTCCACCCCGCCGATGATCTTGGCGTGGCGCGCCTTGCGCCGCCAGCCGACGACAGACGGCATGTATCGCAGCATTTCCTCTACCGCGTTTGGTATCTTGGCCGGATCATTCTTGATCGCTTCCCACGCATCGGAGTTTTCCATCAACGCCAGGACATAGTTGCCCATGAAAGTTGAGGTGGTCTCGTGCCCAGCGAACAGGGTGGAATAGAGGACGCCGGCAATTTCCTCGTCCGTGATTTCGGCCCCTTCGGCCTGCAGGCGCAAAAGGTCGGAGGGGAAATCATCGCCCGGTTTTGACCGGCGCATGTCCAACAGGTCATGGATGTATTTCCAGTACGCCACCATGTCATGAGCCACTGGTATCTGCTCCTCATCGGAGAGGTCAGACCATGTCATCTTGCCCCGGCTCGCTCCGTATTGCTTGATCCTTGGTACGTCCTTTTCCGGGATACCCATCAGCGTGAACAAAACAAAAGCGGGCACCGGATAGGCGACGACCTCCCAGAAATCCACCGGCTTGCCGGTCTTGCCTGCTTCCTCCAGAGCATCCAGGTGGCGGCTGACGATTTCCTCGATCTGCGGTTCGATCGACTTGAAGCGCCGCGGCCCGAAGCAGCCCTGGGCAATCTTGCGAATGCGGGTGTGATCGGGCGGCACGCGGGCAGTGAGACCGGAATAGGCAGTGAATCCGCCGTCCTCAAGGATCGTCCGTCCTTCTTTGCACATAGGCCGCATGGGCTTCTGGGCGTTCTCCGACGAGAAGGTCTTCCAGTCGTTGAATATCTCTTTGATGTCGTCGTAATGCGAGACAACCCAGTAGCCTGTCGCCTCATGGAAGAAGATCGGTTGTTCCTTCCGAAAAAGTTGCCAGTTGGGCTGAGGCCTGTTCAGGTCGAAAGGATCGAAGCGTTCTGCCTCGCCGATCAGATTCATGGTCTTCATTAGATGCTCCTCCCGATCTTGCACACTTGGCAGAAATGTCAGTGCGTTGTTTCTACCGGGATTTTGCTTTCGCCTGCGCCTGTCGAGGGCTCCTCAGCCTTCTAACAGGCTTGCCGCCGAAACCACTGCGCCGACTTCCGTGCCAAAACCACTCGTCCGGTGATGCGGCAAGGAAGTCTTCTCCCTTAAGGGGTATTAACAGGCGACTGGCCGGTCTGCACAATTGCTTTCCGGGGATGTTTCACCCAGTGAAATTTTTGCGCTGCAACGTTATCTTGTTTGCTCCGTTGCGCGTCCTAGCCAATAGCCACTTCGACCAGCACCTTCGGGAGAGCGGCTTCCGGGCTTGCAGTCGCGCCCTATCCAGCCACGTCGGAATCCGAAAGGTCGGTCTTCTTCAACCAGCTCAACCGGAATACCGGCCACCGCATCAAGTACGCCAAGGGCGACGCCGACACCGGCACCGTGGACGCGACGGCTGAACTATTGAGAACACTTCTTCCAATGCAGAAAGCCGAAAGGCTGGCTCTGCGTGTCCGTCTCGGGATTCGTAGAGGGAGAAACTGACGCTCCAGCGCAAATAGGTCTGGGGTTATGTTCGACTTCGCGGCCGACGCTCCATGGCACGTGAGCGTTCATCGGCTTGCGACCGGCCGCTTTGCGCCAGAAGCCGCCGCTCGCCCCCGAATGGCGGTGCCGTTGTCGGAAGAGTCCTCATAGAACGGTCGCTCGACCTTACCCTGCGTTACGTCGCGGCGAATGTCGCGCCGCCATGTGTTGCCAACATCAACAGGACGAGACTTCAGCCATGTGCTTCGGGCGGTGATGAACGGTCGCGGAGACGAAGTTCTCGATTTGGTAAAAACCAATCTGCTGGCACGCTGAATTTCGTCAGATCGTTGAGCGCCTGCCCCGCTCGCCTGGCGAGCGTCGCTTCGGCATTTCGAGTTCCAGTCACAATGCCGCGTTGTGATCAGCTCAGTGCACCGCCGCTGCCGCGCCTTCTCTCACCTTGCGGGTGAACAGGATTGCGATGGCTGCGATCACCAGAACAAAGCCGATCGCCGCGAAGGCGTCGCTGAAACCCATGATCAGTGCCTGGTGCCTGACGGCATTGCCGAGAGCAACGATAGCTTGATGGCCGGCCGTCGCCTGATCCGGAACGCCGTGCTGCATGAAGTAGTGAGTGCTCTGCGCAAGGCGGTCGCGCACCTCCTGCCGTCCAAGCGTGACGGACTGACCTATGATGTTGGAATGGAACTGCTCGCGTTTTGTGATAATGGTCGCCAATACGGCCGTGCCGATGGCACCCCCGAGGTTGCGCAGACTGTTGGATATGCCGGACGCGGCCGCCGCCTCGCTGGGGTCGACGCCACCCAGCGTCAGCGTCGACAGCGGCGTCAGAACCAAAGCCTGACCGATCGCGCGCACAATATTGGGAACCCACAGCTGATCGCCTGCGTAGTCAGGCGACATTTCGACGTTCATAAAGGAACTGATCGCAAAAATGCCGATACCGACGAACGCGATGAAGCGCGGTTCGAATTTCTTCATAAGTCTGGGAACAAGCGGTATCAGCAGCAACTGCGGCAATCCGGTCCAGGCCAGGACGGCGCCGATCTGTTCAGCATTGTAGCCCTGGGCCTGCCCGAGATAGGCCGGCAGGATATAGACCGATCCGAACAGCGCGAAGCCGACGCAAACCGTGGCGATGGTCCCAAAGCCGAAGTTTCGTCGCGTCAGCAACCGCAGTTTCATCAGGGGGTGTTCGACGGTGAGCTCGATCCAGATGAACAGTGACAGGCTGATCGCGGCGATCACCGCCAGACGAACGATGAAGGGCGAGCCAAACCAGTCATCC
>Ga0182030_10004697_pt1 | contig 29162 bp, 24 predicted proteins | sample 812S3MmetaG_FD_121299 | JGI IMG/M metagenome (GOLD analysis project Ga0182030, IMG submission 121299) | Permafrost microbial communities from Stordalen Mire, Sweden - 812S3M metaG (Illumina Assembly) | ecosystem: Environmental > Terrestrial > Soil > Wetlands > Permafrost | place: Sweden...
CGGTAAATCGTCCCGCATGGTTGCGCCAATCAGCCTGAGTCCATTTCATGCCCGCGAAAACTAGCCGGGCGACCGAAAAATGTCAAGAATGACTTAACAGAGTAATACTAGTCAGCGCTCTCTCGCTCATTTGGGGATGTACGAATTACGCGGTAGCTAAAAAGCTTCCTGATTGGCTTGGTTATATCGGTTTTTTTAGCCTCGTGGGGCCTGTTGTGCTGTGGTTGTTGCCAGACCGCTCGGAATCGGGACCGTCTGCTTTGAGCAAACAAACGGAACAACGCCAAAAGATGGGTAGAGATTAGCAAAGAACGGTTGGCTGCTTTGTGGTCTTGGGCGTAGGTGTCCATTATGAACCCGGCTAATCCTGCAGGATGTGATTCAACGCCTCCTTTGGCCGAAGCCATTGCCGCCCATCGATTCGTCGCGGGCATGAAACCCGAACACATACAAAAATTGCTGGCCGTGGCGATGTTCAAAAGTTTTGAACCGGGCGAAATCATATTCCGGGAGGGTGAGCCGGCCAATCGGTTTTACCTCGTTTGCCACGGCAAAATCGCCTTGGAATCCAGGGCCTTCCGCGAACCGTCTCCGTTGGTCCAATTTGTCGGGGAAAATGAAGTATTGGGCTGGTCCTGGCTTTTTCCGCCCCACTGCTGGCATTTTGATGCGCGCGCAACAGAGCCGACCAGTGCGATTTTCTTTTATGGCACTCGTCTCCGCGATCAATCGGAGCAAGACCCGGTTTTCGGCTATGAACTGATGAAACGGGTGGCTGCGGTGGTGATTAAGCGCTTGCAGATGAGCCGGGTGCAACTGCTTCAACTGCAAAAAGAATCGCGCATCGGCGCCTCACATGCCTGAGGCAAGTGTTTCGACGCTTATCCGGATTCCTCTCAGAATACTTCGGCTTTCAATCCCGTCTCGCTTTTAATCCGCCGGCAAATATGGGCCAACGTTTGCAGCGGGACGTGCGAACATTCCGAATACGCGGTCGGACGCGTGGCGGAATAAATCTGCACCATGGAAATCATCGCTCCACCGTTTTTCAATTCGCCCAAGCGACGGAGATACTCGTCGATTTCCTCCTCCGGCGGTTCCTGCTCCGTAATCAGAGGAAACAAACTCTGAATGACGATGGGATGTTTCCGCCCCACCCGGCAGGCATTCTCGAGAATTCTGTCCAGGCGGACTTCGCTGCGATTGACCCGGTCCATGTACTCCTGCGTGCCGGCGTCGAGTTTAATCCAGATTTCATCTTCCCGGATAAAATATTGCAAGGCCTGCTGGACTCGCTCTCCGCCCAGCCCGGTGCCGTTGGTGATGAGAACCAATTTGAAGAAAGGGTATAATCCGCGCGCCCGCACATGCACCACCGATTGAATGGCCTGCGCAAACACAGGGCACAAGGTCGGTTCGCCATCGCCGCTGAACGCCACATGACGCAGGTGAAGCAAATCATTGCTTAAAGACCCGTAACGCGCAAATTGGCGAATGGCTCCCGACTGGATAAGAATCAGGGTCTTTTCCAATTCGGCCGCCATGACGCAAACATCCAGCTCATGCTCCAAGGGCGGCACAGCGCGGTTGACCTCGCAATAGATACAATCGAAATTGCAGAACTTGTTCGGGTTCATGTTCAGCCCAATCGACAACCCGCGAGCGCGGGCCGAGGTCACGACATACACAAAGCGATTTCCCAGAAAATCGCGCGGGCAGCCGAAGGCTGTTTCAGTTTGGTGGAGTCGCGGTTCGTTCGCGTCTTCGATCTCGCAGAGTTTTGCTGACATATTTATCCCTCCTGTTTGTGGAGAATTCCCCGCAGCATGAGTACACGACCGACCTCCGCTGCCGTTTGGTGCAGCAGCATTTTGTCGTTACGGTCCAACTCGACAAGACCCGGAGTGGCCTCTGTCGTTGGTCTAATTTTCATATTCTTAACGATCAGCTTACGCCCGCTCTGTCAAACCCAACTACACCAACCTTGCTAATTGCTTGCCGCATTTTGCTGCAATTAATTGTCGTTTTTTTTGGTTTTTTTGGTGAAATTCATTTGAAATGATGACTTTGTTGGGCAGTCTAAGGGCAATATGAGACTTCACCGAATCTTCGTTGCCGTTCTGTTGCTCTGCGTTGGTTTAGGGATCCCCGCTGGCGCGGTGGAATCCGGAACTGTGTGGATTTCCAGTTTGGATCTTTCATCCATCGTTCAAGGTTGGGGCCAACCTCAAGCCGACAAGTCCGTGACGGGCACGCCGATATCAGTCGCCGGCCGCAAATTCGAGCATGGTTTGGGCACCCATGCCAACAGCATGGCGCGTCTTGATTTGAACGGCAGCGCCACACGATTCTCGGCCTGGGTTGGCGTGGATGATAATGCCGGATCAAAACAAGCCAGTATTGTTTTTAAAGTCGTCGGCGATGGCAAAACTCTTTTCAAGAGCGGCGCGATGATGCTTGGCCAAGCCGCGGAAAAGGTTGACGTGGATGTCACTGGCGTTCGATTGCTGCTCCTCCTCGCGGATGCGACAGGTGAGAGCATTGCCAACGATCATGCCGACTGGGCTGAAGCCCAAGTGGTATATTCGGGCAAGCAACCGGCGTTCGCCGGTCCGCCGTCAGAAGAGGCTGTCATTCTCACGCCAAAACCGCCACGTGCGCCTCGCATCAATGGTACGCACATTTTTGGGGTCCGGTCCAACCACCCATTTTTGTTCACAATTCCTGCCACCGGTGACCGCCCGATGACTTTCGGTGTCAAAGGTCTCCCCGCCGGGCTTACGGTGGACAAACAATCCGGACAAATTACGGGTCGTCTTCAAAAAACAGGTGAATACGATGTCACCTTTACAGCCGCCAATGCCTTGGGCAAGGCGAATCGCAAATTCAAGATCGTCTGCGGTGAGACCCTTGCTCTGACACCTTATATGGGGTGGAACAGTTGGTACGTGTGGGAGGGCCATGTGACTGATCAAATAATGCGCGCGGCGGCGGACGCGATGGTGACCAACGGCATGATTAATCATGGCTATCAATACGTAAATATCGATGATTGCTGGGCGGTGAAACCCGGTTCCGACAATCCAACGTTGGGCGGGGTGCCACGCGACGCCGAAGGCAAGGTCAACGCCAATGGGCGTTTTCCCGACATGAAGGCGATGACGGATTACATTCATTCCAAAGGACTCAAGGCCGGCATCTACACCTCTCCCGGCCCCACCACTTGCGCCGGGCACGAGGGCGCGTTCGGACATGAGGAACTCGATATGCCACGTTTCGCTGAATGGGGATTCGATTTTGTGAAGTATGATTGGTGCTCCTACGGGCACAAGGCCAAGGACAGCAGCCTGCCCGAATTGCAAAAACCCTACCGGCTCGCCGGCGATTTGCTGCGGCGCCAGGACCGCGACATCATTCTGAATCTTTGCCAGTATGGCATGGGAAACGTTTGGACGTGGGGCAAAGAAGTGGGCGGACATAGTTGGCGGACGGCGGGCGATTTGGGGGGCAGTTTCTCGGGCATTCCGGTTGCCTTGTTTCGCGACGGCTTTGATGTCTATGCCCGGCATGAGTTGCACAAGTTCGGCGGCCCCGGCGGCTGGAACGATCCGGATTACCTTCTGCTCGGTTATCTCAGCAATTGGAAGGGCCGGACCGCGCCGACGCCTTTGACGCCGAATGAACAATACACCCACGTCTCGCTCTGGTGTCTCGTTGCCGCGCCTCTCATCCTCAGCGGCGATATTACCCGCCTGGATGACTTCACACTAAGCCTGCTCTGCAATGACGAAGTGATTGACGTGGACCAGGATTCCCTCGGCAAACCCGGCCGGCGCGTGACAATGAACGACAACTTGGAAGTTTGGGCCAAAGACCTTGAAGATGGCGCAAAAGCGGTCGGCCTGTTCAACCGCAGCGACCTGCCGGCCACTGTTGTGGCTAAATGGTCCGACCTCGGCCTCACTGGCAGACAGTCGGTTCGCGATCTTTGGCGTCAAAAAAACCTCGGACGTTACAAGGAGGAATTCAAAGCCACGGTGCCTCGACACGGCGTGGTTCTGGTCCGGGTCAGTCCGAAATAACGGCAAAACTTTATCTCGGATCAATAGCGCTTCTCGAACAAGCGTTGGCCAATATACTCCCCTTGTTTCACGCCAGGCGGGCAGGCGAATAACCCGCCGCCAACGTGCGTAACAAACTGATTCATCATATCGAGCTTTGCCATTTTACTGAAGATTTTGACAAAGCCCGTTCGCGGATCACGCTGATAACAGATGAAGAAAAGCCCGGCGTCATGCTCCAAACCTTGTCGCCATGGCGGCCAGCGCTCGGCCGTGAAGTTTACACCGTCGTTGTATGAGTAACCCCGACGCAGTATTTGGGCGCCATCGTTGTTGGCCGGAGCTGCGATGCTGAGATGCGAGTTCTCCGCGATTACCGCGTTGCCATCCTGGTTGGTCGCGTCAAAGTCAGGCCGTTCAAATTCGTTCGTCTTGCCCAAAGGCGCGCCGGAGATTTTATGCCGGCCCACCGTCTGCTCTTGGAAAGCCGTCGTCATCCGGTCCCAATGCTCGAGGGCGATGCGGATGCGGCGCACAACAACGTAACTGCCCCCGCGCATCCAATCGGGACCTTCGTCACCGACCCAGATGGCGCTGTCCATTGCCTTGGAGTCGCCGATGGGTGGATTGTCCGTCCCGTCCTTAAATCCCATTAGATTACGAGGCGTTTCGCCTGTGGCGTGACGTGGAAGGAAACCGGTTTGAGTCCACCGCACTTGCACGACGCCTTCTCCAATACGCGCGAGCTGTCTGACAGCATGAAAGGCAATTTGAGGATCATCCGCACACGCTTGCACCGAAAGATCGCCGCCGGTGCGCGACTCGGCCAATTGATCGCCCGCAAATTTTGGCAGGTCCACAAGAGCGGCAGGGCGCAGGTCAGCAAGGCCGAAACGATCCTTTCCTTCCTTTATGAACAAACTGGCGCCAAAGCCGAAGGTCAGAGTTAATCGCGCCGGCGGCATTCCAATGGTCTCGCCGGTGTCGGCGGCCATTGCGCTTACGTTTGGCGTCTCGTACGAGTCCTCACTGTTGGTGGCCTCCGTGGCGGGCGCCACGGCGACTTTCAATCCATCCGCCATGGGCTGAGCCGTTTCGCCTTGGGCCATTCTTGAGGCGGACGCGGTCCATGCTTTGAGCAACTTCACGACATCCGCACGGTTAGTCGTGAGAAGATCGAAGGCGGCAAAGTAAAGATGATGCTGCGGAGCGGTAACAATCCCTCCCTGGTGCTCGCCCAAAAAGGGTTCAGCCTTGTTCGGGTCTTGAGGTTGTTTCCAACTGGAACTCGGAGAATCCAGCCCAACCCCTGCCTGCGGCTCGGCGCGCAGCGTGTCGATAAGAGTTGGAATTATCGAAACCAAAAAACCGGCTGTAATGGACCGCAAATATGATTTGGAGTTGCTCAGATTCACGGGACGGCCTCCACTAAAGCGTTGACGTCATCCTCTACGTAATAAAAGCCGCGCCCGTCTGGTTTCAGGGCAATCCCAAAAAGGTCGCCATTGCCCGGCGGAGACTGGGCCTGATTCGCGTCGATCCATTGGGCACAAAGTTGTTTGCCTGTCGTCGGATTGATTTCGACGGCTTGGCCGTTTTTGGCATTGGCTACGATTAGATTTCCGTTGGGTGCAATCACCATCGCCAATGGACGCCGCAACAAGCCGCCTTGGGTCACCGTGCGGCCTGTGCCCGCGCTGTTGGTGCGGGTCGCCGCGTCGGCAATCGCCACGATTTGATTGCCCAAGGCATCCGAAACATAAAGAGTCCCGTTGGATGCCAGGGCCAAACCGGTGGGGCCAACCAGGAAGGCGTCACGATCAGCGCGTTGGCCAAAGCCGTCGGCAATCACCGTTTCTCCATTGAGGATCGGGGGCTTCCCCTCCGGAACGGCTAACTCGAGCCGTAGAACTGTCGCCTTCTTTATCGTGACCGGATAACCAGTATTGGGGTCACGGACTTGCGGGCCTGGCACATCGAAACCAGCCATGCTGACAAACAAAGTCGCATTGCTGCCGCGATCGACAGCTTCGATGTTTCCCCAAGGATCGTTGATGTTCGTGTCGGCCCAGACATTTACAAATTGGCCGTTCGAATCGAGGACAATCAAGCCACCGACCCCTTTGGTGCGGGTGGTGCCGTCCGTACTCGGTGTGCTGCCAACGATCACCCACCCGCTCTTCAACATCCCCATGGCCGTGCTCAATCCGACGCCGCCGGGACATCCCGGCAGCTTCTGGGGAAGCTGCGCGAACAACGTCACATTCCTGGTCTGCGGGCTGTAGTCAACAATTGTCACCCCCGTTCCCTGAAGATTGGCGATGCCGTTGAAGTTATCGATTAAGACATCACCTTGATGAATTTTCCCCGCCGAGACTGGCGCGACTATAAGCGCATACGGATTCAAATCGCCATTATCAGCGATTGTCGAGGCCAGCGTTTTATGATGGTGAAGGGTTTGTAAAAAACTGCCGGGTTCGCCCGCCCGCGACCCGTTTGAGATCGCAACGGTCAAGGCGCAGAGAAGCAGGGTCTTTAATTTGGCTGAGTTCATGTTGTTCCTTTAGAAAGTGATATTCACGCGCATCCCCAAAACCGCTTCGTCATGCACGCGGGCGCCGGAGGTCGAATTCGGATTTGGAACGCCGCCGCCGGGGTTGAAGACATACTGGAAATCCGGCTGCAATTGGCACCACGGCGTAAGTTGATATTGGTACGTAAGTTCGATATACGTTTCCCCGCTGCGCACAGGATAATACGTGCCGCTGTAATAGCCGGTGGCGCGGTCCAACGCTGCCGCCGCGCTGCTGACCTGCGCATAGCCCACGCCTGCTCCAAACGTGTCATCGTCACGGTGATAAAACGGCTCATGAAAAGCCAACCCGGCGTTGACGCTAAAATCGACGAGATTGCGATCATCAAGAGGTGTCCCCATTGGGCGGAGAAACACGTTTAGCGTCCGGTCGTCTTCAGCCGGATCTTGCCAAACCATTTGGTCGGCGACTGCATAGATGGCAATATCATCATGATGGGTTCTCGGATTGCCGCTGCCGGCAGGATTTGCGAGCGAGAGGCCGGCGTTATCAACTTGCTGATCGGCAAATCTTTCCGTGTCATACCACACGCCGAGCTTGTAAACACGCGGCAGCGGTGCGTGTTGGTCGGCATAGACCATCGATCCCAGCCCCGGATACGCAAACTGCAATTCCGCAATCGCCAGGGCCGTGCCATTTATGGGGAAACTTGTGCCTGAAGGGTTCTCTTGTTGGGAATCGCCTTCGTTGTGCGAGACCGGACTCCCGTTGAAAACGCCGGCCAACAGGGTCCAGGAATCTCCCAGTCGAATACGCCCGCGAAGGCCCAAAGCGGAAAGCGGGTAAGCCGGTCCACCGCCCGGCAGATCAGCCGAGGGAACCATGGGCCAGCCGAACATCGTATTGACAAAATACAGGGCGTTTTGGCTGACCATGAACTCCTGATCCATGCTCTGCTGACCGATTCTCAGATCGAACCGCCCGGATTGATCAAACTTCTGGTCGTACCATAACTCCCACAAACGCGTCGCCCGATCCGCCTCGATACCGCTGGCGGTTTGAAGCGTCGAGAGGTTGTCGGCGCTCAGATTGCGGCCATGAATTTGAAGGGCGCTGACATTGAACGTGCCTCCGTACCAATGGAACGCCCGTTGCGTGTCCAACTGAAGCGCCATTTGCGTCAATCCGTCGTATTCAAAACCCTGGCGCGTTCCCCCGGATACATTGCCAAGGACCTCGCTTGTTTCGAGAATATTTAGCGCGACGCCGTCCTTGCTTAACCCGGGGCGGAGTCCCCACATGTCGCCCAACAGGTAACTTCGACGGGAAATTCCTTCCAGAAAACTAGAGGACGACGCTGCTTCATTGGTGGAAGTTTCAGAAGGTGAAACAATCATCGGCGGCGTGCCGAATGCGGTGTCGGCTGCAAACACGGCCACAACCCAAACTGCCGGCCACCCCGCAAAGCGGACGCCTCCAGACCGCCGACCCCCAAATCTCATGTCATTCATTTGCCATGAGAATAATTGAGGCCGGAAACCTCCGCTTTCGGTGGTTTGCTATTTATTGTCGGTAGTTTGCGGTCGGCGCAATTTGACGGATTGAAATTATCAACCGTCAATGCCTTGATCGCAGAATTCCCGATATTGACCCGTGAAACCCTGTTGCGCCGGCTCTCAGTCTTTGACGATGCCGCAACTGGCCATGTCTTTGCCCATGTAAGGATTGTTCACGTCCTTGTTCGCTTGCAACCAACTGGCGCGCGCCATCGGACAATAGACTTCGTAATAAGTCCCTTTAGGCACTTTATTATCGGCCAGATATTTAATGAGCGACTTGCTGAGCGGCTTGAATGCTTCGCGCGCCGCCGTAAGATCTTTGGCCTTCGCCACCGATTCAGCCTGGTCGGCCACGAGCGTTGGCAGCGCCTTCGCATCGTCTCCCCGGACTGTTTTTGCAATGGCGTTGGCGTTCTCCGCCACTCCGGCCAGGGAATCCTTGGCGAGATCGCTTTCGATCTTCAGATAGTTGCCATAAACGGATTTTACCGGTTCGGACAAAGTTGCGCCGTCGGCCGCACGTGCGGCCATGCTGAACAAGACGCTGACGGCGACGATTATGATGGTGTTAATTGCTTTTGTATTCATGGATGTCTTTCATTTCTCAGTTGTTACTGTTGTAAATAATACGCCGTGCGCGCAAAAATCCCTCAACATTTCCAATTTATTGCCGGATAAGCGCGCCCAACGTTTCACGAAGCTGCTTGCGCGCGCGATAGATGCGTGTTTCGACCGCCTTGGCTGTGCATCCTATGATTTCGCCAATTTCCGCCTGGGACCGGTCTTCATATTCGGCCAAAATCAACGGCGTGCTCAAGTCTTCCGGAAGCGCCGCAACGGCTTTGCGCACCGCTTCCGCCCGCTCGGAGGATTGAAGGCTCTCGCCTGGACTGGGGCAATCGTCTGCCAGTTGCTCCCCAAAGGGCGTTCCTGTTTCCGGCTGTTCGGCGTCCATGGATACTTGCTGATGCCGGGAGCGCCAGCGATAACGATCGCGCACAAGGTTCGTCGCAATGGCATAAAGCCATGTGGAAAACTTTTTTTCAGGGTCGAACTTTGTCCGGTTTTGGTAAACGCGCACGAAAGTTTCCTGGGCGAGATCGGCGGCATCGTCTTCGTTCTGGAGACAACGGACCAGGTAGCCGCACAAACGGGCTCCGTGCCGCTGCATTAAATCATTCAAGGCCGCATCATGGCCCGTTCCAAGGCGGAGCATGTCTGTCTTATCTTGCTCCTCGTCGGGGGCGGCCGCAGTCATAAGTGTCCGGGTGATGCAGCGGACGAATGTTTGCTGAACGGCATTCCCGGCATCAAAGTTTCATTCTGCATCCAGGTCAGATAACGCCGGGCCTGATCCGGCGGCATCACTTGCGCCACTTCGTATAAATGTTGGAGCATCGCTGTCTGGCAATCCGCGCGAAGCGCTGCTGATTCGGCCAGCTTATGTTTGATCTCGGATGTGATGACATTTGTGGCGGCGAGCAATTGCTGAAGCTCATCGTTCTTTTCGTCAATTCTCCGGCACATTTCTATGCATTTGGGCTGATACTGTTCGTGCAACGTTCGAATGCGGGCCATCTGGGCGTCGCTGAGCTGGTACTCGGTTTGCATCCAAGCCAGCGGCAAGGCATCGCCAGCGGTCGAACCGCGCGCCGCGGAGGTCCTGGCCAGGTAAATGCAGACATACGCCCCCACAGCCAGCAACAAGCCTCCGATGACAATGACCCAGGCGCGTTTCATGGCTTAGCGTCGCGGCATTTGATAAGGGTCAACCGATTGCACATAACGCTCGCGCGATTGTGATTCCGCCTGTTCGGACTTATCATGCGCCTGCCAGTAGCCCGCGCCCAATCCCACAAACAGCAGAAACAGGACGTAAGAAGAGGCCAGCGCCGGGCTGCTGAACGCGGCTTCTATCCATTCCTTCCAAACTTGCCACGGATTGGGTTTGACTGACGTTTCAATGCGGCCGATTCGCTGCCAAACCTGCTCTTGAAAACGCGGAGGCAGTTGCGCATTCACGACCCATTCGCCCAGAGTTTTGCTGAGGCGCGCGTCGGACTCAGGTTCTTGATTGGGTTTCATATTTTTGAGGGGCGGCGCGTTCAGCACCACCCATTACCGTTTACAGAAAAACGATCATTTCGTCACGCTTATTCCATAAACGGAGCCCGGTTGCCCTTTTGACGTTCACGTTGTTCATAATTCTATCTTTCCTGGCGGCTGGTCCGCCTTTCTCAACCATTACTACGCCGCAGGCGCAAATATCCCTTGGAAAAATCTTTAGGCCCCTCCTCCGATCCGGCTAAGCAAAAAAGGAGCTATTTTCGCCAAAAAGTGGGGAGTCAATCCCGCGCCAATAAGTGAGATTAACTGCGTCATTAAAACGATGTGCCCTTAATGGAGCAGCGATGAAGAAATGGAATAACATTTTATTGGCCGTGGCTTCGATCTCACTGGCCAGTGGCTTGAGCGATGCGCGATTTTGCAATATTTTTCGGGTGGCCGCGATTTTGCTCGCCATTTTTGTGCTGGCCCGGGTTTTAAAACAGGGACGCGCAGCGGAACTAGCCCCAGTACCCGTAGGTTTTCAACGTCAGTCATTTTCAGTTCGACAGGAGGTGGCACACTATCCAGATCCTACCACGGCTAGTCTTCACTAAGCCATCTGGAAACAGCAGGCAACGACCAGGGCGCGCTTTTCGAAGCGCGCCCTGTTTTTTTCTCAGGGACGTTTTAGCTCATTCAGCATTTTAATGGCTGCTTCCACCATCGCCTCGCCACCGCCGGCTTTGAGGCGTGAATTGGTTACTTCGTAGCTGCCTTCCGTAAAGGCCTTCAAGGTCGGGACATAGCCCGGGCGGTCGTTGCAGACAGAGATGACCAGGGTTTGCTTGAATGGCGAAGCCTTTTTTATGGCCAGCCCAAATTCCACGAAAATCTCGGCGGGCAAACAGACGATGGCAGTGTCGTCGTCCAGCCGAAAGACTTGGATTTCCATCGGAATGGTCTTGCCTTGGTTCTTGAGGTCAACGGCCTTGGTGGCGCGCACCTTGGCATAAAAATCCATATTGGTATCATGCAGCCGCGCCATAATGACCCTGGACTCTGCCAGTTGCCTTGGCGTAACGGATTGCAATGGCAGTATCAGTGTCCGGCTCCTGCTCGCCAGGGCCGGCTTGTCAATGGCTTTGAGGCTGGGAACCTCGGCGAGCACCGTTGCGCCAATGCGCTCTCCAAGCCCTTCTGCCACATCAAAGCCTTTGAGCGGGCCTTTATGGGAAACATCGATGTGATTGATGTCCCCGCAAGTGCCCGCGCCGAAGGCAGAGATGTAATCCGGACCGAATTTTTTTCGCAACGTTTGTTGAATGAAATAAGGGTAATCGGCGCTATAATCCGTGCCCCCCACAGTATCGGCGTGCATGGCGAAAACCGTCAGCCCGCCAACCGGCTGCGCATCATTTGTATTATGGACAACGAGAATGCCCACGTCGGAATCCACCGGACCCGCCGGGCGGACGATGTTCGGATTAAGCAGTCCCGGATTAAAGACCACTTTGCCGTTCTTCATGTAATAGCGGCGATTGAAAGGAAGTCCCTCCTGCGTGGCGATGGCGGCGTCCAGTTCGGCGGGTCGTAAATTTTTCCTGGCTTTGGCGATGACGCGAACCAGTTGCTGGGTGAGAAAGGCCGGATAGTCGATTTGTTCCCGGTCGTCTCGCCCTGACTTTTCCATTGCTTCCTGATGAAAATAATCGCGGCGCACATCATCGAAGAGCGGTCCGGTGTGGCTATGGGTGGCGGCGATGACGATATTTGTGACCGGAATTCCGGTGGCCCGGCTGGCTTGCGCGCGGGCGGCGCGGCTGACGTGGAGCGAAACTCCCAACAAATCGCAAAACACCAAAGCAACCTGCCGCCTGCCTTGCTGCAACACGATGGCCTTGGCTTTTAGCGGGTCATGGACTCCGGTGGAGAAGCGTTCGTCAAAATAGCCCGCCATGCGATAGCCGATGGGCGGAGTGATGTCTATCTCGGCCAGACCCGCTTGCAACGCGCCGGAATTCACCTGCGGCGGAACGGAAGACGGCGATCGATGAACGCACCCGGCAATCCCCAGCACAACAATCAATGACAGAAGTGCTGCTACTATCCGATTCTTAGGCATGACTCTCATAATTATTAACTTATCACAGGCGTTTTACTTTAAACTCAATTATTGCTTTGCCCTTGTCGGGAGGAATATCCACCGTTCCCCTCTCGTCCACCTTCAATTTCGACCCTTGCTCCATTTGAGCGGAGATGACGCGCCACCCATCCGGCACCCGAATGCGCAGCGAGATTTGCTTGGGCAAATTGCGCCGCGGCAGCTCAAGGTCCGCCATCACTGTCCCCTGGCTCAGTTTTGATTCCACCCGCGCAGAAACCAAGCCAAAAGCAGTGGGAGCCCGTTCCACTTGAATGACTTTGCCGTCCGCCAGCCAGCGTTTGGGCGTGGCAAAAAACAACCGCAGCGTATCGGGCTGACCGTCCTCGTTGAGGTCCCAATCCTGCACCAGCAAGTTACGCAACATTTCCAGGCAAAAGGCGTTTCCCGCGCTGTTCGGCGGACAATAAAACTGGCGTCCCCATGAATCGATCGATTGCAGCGCGCACGCCTCCCCGCCATTGAACGTGTCCGGGGTCAATCCCGCGGCGAGCATGCCGTAAAAGCTGGCCAGAGCGCGGTCCGGTTCGTCCCGCCGTAACAGAGTCCGAACGTAATACCATCCATACAGAGGATTCAAGTTGGCGGTGCCGACCCAAAAACCCGGCCAAGGTTGCGCCCGCACCAGGCCCAGGCACAATCCGCCATGCTGCTGGAAATAGCGCAACATTCCCGTCTCCCGCTCCGAACCCAGGCCGAAAATCTCGCTGCCAAGTATATTATTCGCCATCAGGTTCCAATAATTGCCCATCCTGCTGGCCGTGATCACGTCATAAGGCTCTTCGCTTTCGAGCAGCGCGTTGGGCACGAAGTCCGAACCCCTTTTGACACTTTTTTCCACCGCCGCCAGGATGGCCTTGCGAAAATCAGCCGCGATCTGGCGTAGGCGCGCGGCCTCCGTCGCGTCACCGAGCACGTCGAGCATCGCGGCGGTGTCCCGCAAGGCCCGCCAGCCCTTGGCATTTGAGTTCAGTGAAAAAACCAGCGTCGGTATATCGCCGCAATATTGTTCGCGCGGAAAAAGACCGTTGTCGGGTGAGCGATGGTTGGCCAGCAATTCCACCTCCTTCTGCCACCGTGGCCGAATCGAGCGCACGAACTCCGCGTCGCGCGTTTGCCAATAAAAGCGGCAGACGTCATCGAGCTTGTGGCCGGCCTGATGGAATTCCAATCCTTTGCGGGTGAAGTCCAGCAAGGGCAGAAGCAAACGGCGCGACTCCGATTCGTATCCGAAGGCCAAGAGAGACAGCATGGCGGCGCTGCCTTCCTGTTCATAGAGTTTCTCATATTGGTTTCCGGCGCTGTAAAACATCCGATCGCCATTGATCAACGAAAAGTTGCCCAAAATGAGCGCCCGCCAGGCATCATTCACATAAGGCTCCGGCACCTGGATCTTAATGCCCTGCCCCAAAATCTCCCGCCACGCCTCAAGACAGCGTTGGCGTTGCCCCTTAAATCCTCCCGAGACAAAAGGCGACGGCGCGGCGCCAGGCATGGGCGCGCCAGCGACCGCTACAGATGCTACACTGCCGTTGGTAAGGCTGGCTTCAATCAAACGGCGGCCCGGCTGCCACTTCCAAGGACCGTCGAACCACAGCAAAACTTCGCCCCGTTCATTCAGAATGCGGCCCGGCTCAGCCTTGAGCGATTCCCTGGTATCAATCCGCACGATCATGCGGCCTTTTGCGTCGTCGCCTTCGCCCGCCTTGAAACTGAAGCCGGTCAGTGACACCGCATTACTGGCAAATACCGGGTCCACGCTGGCAAAAGTTTCCTGGGCATAATCACCCGACCCGTGGTGATACGTCAGTTCGATCACGGGCAAATATCCTTCAGCCAATTTCGGCCCGTTCAGGCGGTCCAAAAATTCCCCGTAAGCCAGTTCATCATTGCCGACGCGAAATAAAACCGGCGTTCCCGGCTCATTCCAAGCGCGGGTATTGGCGCGCAAATTAATGCCGCTGCCGTTGGATACCAGCCGGCTCTTTTTGCCCGCGCGCGGCGCGCTCAATACAATTGGGTAATGCCGAAAATCCGCATTCACATAATGTAAGGGCGGCAGGAACGGCTTGAAAAACTCCAGGCTGGGGCCATCCGGCTGCGCCAGCGCCGCCTCAACCCAAAGATCTTGTTTAGAGGCGATGGCTTCGTCCAGGGAAGGCGCGCCCTGCAAGCCAGCCGATCCCGCCAGCAGCAAGAGCCCGCACACGCTGCCAATGCGGCTTAAGCTTTGCATGGGTCAATGCTTCTCATTCGTTGCTGGTGGCATTCTACGATTTTATCCAAGCTCCCCACTGTCTATCTGAATTTCACTTAACCTGCCCGCGTTCAGCGTATGAAAAAAGACAATTTTGACGCCGCCTTCGCCGGAACAGTGGCCCGGGCCGAGCCTTGGATTTTAAATATTTTAATATATATTGCCTTAGTAACTATTGAAGTTAATGTTTCGTCTAATGAATTGCCCAATGGGCCATTGCAAGAGTGAGGAGGCGCGAAAGAGGAACGAACGATCCAGACTGCCCCGAAAATATTTGCAAACAATTGTTGCAAGTCGTGGCGGTTTTCGCAAAGAATAGTAAAATTTTAGACGAAATTGATGAGACAAGCGAAAATGAGCCGGAATAACATAAGTCCGCAGGGACAAATCGGATTGCCTCCGAAACAGGGCCTGTATGACCCGCAATTCGAACATGATTCCTGCGGGGTCGGTTTCGTCGTTGATATCAAGGGCAGAAAATCACACAAAATCATCCGGGACGCCTTGACGGTTTTGATTAACCTCAATCACCGCGGCGCCTGCGGTTGCGAAGCCAATACCGGTGACGGCGCCGGTATTCTCATGCAGATTCCCCATGGATTTTTCAAGGAGGTTTCGCGCAAGGATAAAATAAAACTGCCGCCGCTGGGGGAATACGGAGTGGCCATGGTTTTTCTGCCGCGCGATGCCAACGAACGTCGCACTTGCGAAAAGATGTTCGAAAACATTGTGGTGGAGGAGGGGCAAAAGTTCTTGGGCTGGCGCGTCGTCCCGACTAATAACTCCTCCCTGGGAGCCACCGCCCTGGCCGGCGAACCCCGCGTGCAGCAAGCGTTCATCCGGCGCAATCCAAAACTGGAAGACGACATGGCTTTTGAGCGCAAGCTGTATGTCATCCGCAAACGAGCCGAACGCGCCATTCGTTACAGCGCCGTGACAGGCGGCCATTGGTTTTATATTTCCAGTCTTTCCTGCCGGACGCTGGTTTATAAGGGAATGCTCCTGACCGAGCAGATGGATCAGTTTTTTCCCGATCTGACGAACCCGGCGATGGAGAGCGCCCTTGCCCTCGTCCATTCCCGCTTTTCCACCAACACTTTCCCGAGTTGGGACCGCGCTCATCCTTATCGCTACATCGCGCATAACGGGGAAATCAACACCCTGCGGGGCAACATCAATTGGATGCACGCCCGCCAGGCCATGTTCCAAAGCGATTTGTTTGGCGAGGACCTGAAAAAGTTGCTGCCTATCATCAATACCGACGGCAGCGACTCCGCCATGTTCGACAATTGCCTGGAGTTGCTCGTTTTGTCCGGCCGCTCCCTGCCGCACGCAGTCATGATGATGATCCCCGAGCCGTGGACGAATCACACCACGATGAGCGACGAGAAAAAGGCCTTCTACGAGTATCACAGTTGCCTGATGGAACCGTGGGACGGTCCCGCTTCCATCGCCTTTACCGATGGCAAAATGATCGGTGCAGTTTTGGATCGCAACGGCCTGCGTCCCTCCCGCTATTACGTGACCAAGGATGACTTGGTCATCATGGCCTCGGAAGTCGGCGTGCTGGATATTCCGCCGGATCGAATTCTGCGGAAAGGCCGTCTCCAGCCCGGGCGCATGTTTTTGGTGGATACCGAAGAAGGCCAGATCGTGGCCGATGAGACTATCAAACGCAAGATTGCCACTGAGCAGCCGTATCGTAATTGGCTCAACCGCTACCAACTCGAACTCACCGACGTGACGGAGGCGGTTCATTCCCCTGAACCCACTCGTCACCCGGTGCTGCAACGTCAACAGGCCTTTGGTTACACTTTCGAGGACTTGCGTATTCTCATGGCCCCTATGGCCCGGGACGGGGTGGAAGCAGTCGGCTCAATGGGTTGCGACACGCCCCTGGCAGTCTTGTCCAACAAACCGCAGTTGCTTTACAGCTATTTTCAACAACTGTTCGCCCAGGTGACGAATCCCCCCATTGATTGCATCAGGGAAGAATTGGTCACCTCGGCGGAAACGACGATTGGTTCCGAGCGCAATTTGCTAAAACCAAAACCGTCCAGTTGCAATCTGATCAAGCTTAGATCGCCCATCCTGACGAATGAAGAATTTGCCAAGCTCAAATATATCAATCAGGTCGGTTTCAAATCCGTTACGCTGCCCATTTTATTCAAAGCCAACAGCGGCGAAGCCGGTCTGGCCAGGGCGATGGAAGATCTGTTTGGACGGGCGACCTCAGCGGTGGAGGCGGGTGCCAATATATTGATTTTGTCCGACCGCGGCGTGGACCAGGAGATGGCCCCCATCCCTGCCCTGCTGGCTGTGGCCGGTCTGCATCATCATTTGATTCGCGAGGGCACGCGCACACGGGTGGGCTTGGTTTTGGAATCGGGCGAACCGCGCGAAGTGCATCATTTTTCACTCCTGATTGGTTACGGCGCGGGAGCCATCAATCCGTATCTGGCTTTCGAAACGGTGAACGACATGATCCGCGAGGGGTTGCTGGTCAACGTCACCCCGGAGGATGCATGCCATAATTTCGTCAAAGCCGCGGTCAAGGGCGTGGTCAAGGTCATTTCCAAGATGGGTATCTCGACCATCCAAAGCTATCGCGGCGCACAAATCTTTGAGGCGGTCGGTCTCCATCCCTCGGTGGTCGAAAAGTATCTGAGCGGCACCGCTTCGCGCATTGGCGGAATCGGACTGGATGTCATTGCCCGCGAAGTGCAATTGCGCCATGAACACGCCTTCCCAAAACGGCAGGTCAACGGCCACGTTCTGGATGCCGGCGGCAATTACCAATGGCGCGCCGATGGCGAGGCTCATTTATTTAATCCCCAAACCGTGCATAAACTGCAGCAAGCCTGCCGCAATGCCGATTACAAGTCCTTCAAGGAATATTCCCGCACGGTTAATGAGCAGTCCAAAAAAATCTGCACGTTGCGGGGTTTGCTCGAGCTGAAGCCGTTTGCCCAACCCGTTTCGATTGACGATGTCGAGCCGGTTGAAGCCATTCTGAAACGATTCAAGTCGGGCGCAATGTCCTACGGCTCCATCAGCAAGGAGGCGCACGAAGCCCTCGCCGTCGCCATGAACCGCATTGGGGGAAAAAGCAACACCGGCGAAGGCGGCGAAGACCCGGCCCGTTACGTGTTGGAAGCCAACGGCGACTCGAAGAACAGCGCAATCAAGCAAGTCGCCTCCGCGCGCTTCGGCGTAACCGGTGTCTATCTGGTCAATGCGCGTGAATTGCAGATCAAAATGGCCCAGGGCGCCAAACCCGGCGAAGGCGGCCAATTGCCGGGCGGAAAAGTTTATCCGTGGATTGCGAAGGTCCGCTATTCCACGCCGGGCGTCGGACTGATTTCTCCCCCGCCCCATCACGATATTTATTCCATCGAGGATCTGGCGGAGTTGATTCACGATTTGAAAAACGCCAACGCCAAAGCTCGCATCAGTGTCAAGCTGGTCGCGGAAGTCGGCGTTGGCACCATTGCCGCGGGTGTGGCCAAAGCCCATGCGGACGTGGTCCTGATCAGCGGACACGACGGCGGCACGGGCGCCTCTCCCCAAACCAGCATCAAACACGCCGGCATTCCCTGGGAACTGGGCCTGGCCGAAACGCATCAAACCCTGGTCCTGAACAATCTGCGCAGCCGCATCGCTGTTGAAACCGACGGGCAGTTGAAAACCGGTCGTGACGTTGTCATCGCCGCATTGCTCGGCGCGGAGGAATTCGGTTTTGCCACGGCGCCGCTGGTCGCATTGGGCTGCATCATGATGCGGGTTTGCCATTTGAACACCTGCCCCGTTGGCGTGGCAACACAGAATCCGGCATTACGGAAAAATTTTACGGGCGACCCGGCTCATGCGGTTAACTTCATGCGCTTTATCGCCCAGGAAGTGCGGGAAATCATGGCGCAATTGGGTTTCCGCACGATAAACGAAATGGTTGGGCGCACCGACATGCTCGAACCCAAGGAGGCCATCGACCACTGGAAAGCCCGCGGCCTGGACTTCACGAATATTCTTTACCAGCCCAACGTTCCGGACGATGTCGGGCGTTATTGTCAGATCCCGCAGGACCACGGTCTGGACAAAGCTCTGGACAACACCCTTTTGCTCAAGCTTTGTGCTCCAGCTTTGGATCGGAAAGAAAAGGTTTCCGCTGCGGTTGACATCAAAAACGTCAATCGCGTCGTCGGCACCATTGTCGGTAGCGAGCTGACCCGGCGCTACGGCGCGGAAGGTTTGCCGGACGATACGATCCAGATCCACTTCCGCGGTTCTGCCGGGCAAAGCTTCGGCGCTTTCATGCCCCGGGGCATGACCTGGACTTTGGAAGGCGACGCCAATGACTACGTCGGCAAGGGCCTTTCCGGCGGCAAAATAATCTTATATCCCCCGGAAGGTTCAACCTTCGTGGCGGAGGAAAACATCATCGCCGGCAACGTTGCCCTTTATGGGGCCACCGCTGGGGAGGCTTACATTCGCGGCATGGCGGGCGAACGTTTCTGCGTTCGCAACAGCGGCGCTTCCGCTGTGGTCGAAGCCGTGGGCGATCATGGCTGCGAATACATGACCGGCGGACGCGTCGTCATTCTGGGCCAGACCGGTCGGAATTTTGCCGCGGGCATGTCCGGCGGCGTGGCTTACGTATTGGACGAAACGGGAGACTTCGCCGTCAATTGCAACCAGAAGATGGTCGTCTTGGAAAAGTTGCAGGACCCAGAAGAAATTGAATCGGTCCGCCAAATGATTCACCGCCACGGACAATACACTCGCAGCCAGCGCGCCTTCAAAATTCTCGCGCTCTGGGATGAGATGACTCTTAAATTTGTCAAGGTCCTGCCGATCGATTACAAACGGATGTTGCAATCGATAAAACGCGTCGAACAGGCCGGCCTCAGTGGCGAAGAAGCCGTGATGGCGGCCTTCGAAGACAATGCCAAAGACGTTGCGCGCGTCGGCGGCGGTTGATTCACACATAATAAACAGAGCGATAAAATGGGTAAACCCTCAGGCTTCATAGAATATTTGCGGGAGCTGCCACTGGACCGGCCCGCAGTCGAGCGCATCCGCGATTGGAATGAATTTCATCTCCACCTGGATGACGCAAAATTACGCCAACAAGGCGCCCGTTGCATGGATTGCGGCGTTCCTTTTTGCCATACCGGCGCTCTCCTCAACGGCATGGCGTCCGGTTGCCCGATCAATAATCTCATTCCCGAATGGAACGATTTAATCTATCGCGGCCTGTGGCGTGAAGCACTGGACCGTCTGCACAAAACCAATAATTTCCCGGATTTCACCGGCCGCGTTTGCCCCGCTCCTTGTGAAGGTTCCTGCGTCCTCGGCATCAATGCCCCGCCTGTCACTATTAAGAACATAGAATGTTCCATCGTGGACAAGGGTTGGGACGAAGGGTGGATAACGCCCGAGCAACCTTCCGCCCGCACCGGTAAAAAGGTGGCGGTGATCGGCTCTGGCCCGGCGGGCCTTTGCGCCTCGGCCCAACTCAATTGCGCCGGCCATCTCGTCACTGTCTTCGAACGCGCAGACCGCTTTGGCGGCCTGCTCATGTATGGCATTCCCAACATGAAGCTCGACAAGAAAATCGTCCAGAGGCGCATCGATCTCATGGCCGCCGGAGGAGTCAACTTTATTGCCAATACCGAGGTCGGAAAGGATTATCCGGCGGAAAATCTTTTGCGGGAATTTGACGCCGTTATTCTCTGCACAGGCGCGACCAAACCCCGCGATCTCCCCGTCGAAGGCCGGCTTCTCAAGGGCATTCATTTTGCCATGGATTTCCTTCGCGGCCAGACCAAAAGCCACCTCGACGGGCACAGCAATGGCTCCTTTATTTCCGCCGAGGGCAAGGATGTGGTGGTCATTGGCGGCGGTGACACGGGCACTGACTGTGTGGGCACCGCGTTGCGCCACAATTGTAAAAGCCTGGTGCAATTGGAGATTTTGCCCCGTCCGCCGCTCGCCCGCGCCAAGGACAATCCCTGGCCGGAATGGCCAAAAGTCTATCGCCTGGATTACGGACAGGAAGAAGCGGCCGCGAAATACGGCGCGGATCCACGCGTTTATTTGACAACCGCCACGAAGTTCGCCGGCGACGACTCTGGCTCCGTCAAGGAGATCCACACGGTGGAGATCGCCTGGAGGCGAAATGAAAAGGGGCAGTTTGTGGCCGACGAAGTGCCGGGCACCAATAAAGTTCTCCCCGCACAACTGGTGCTTTTGGCCATGGGCTTCTTGGGACCGGAACAGCCATTGCTGGAACAATTGGCTGTCGAGCGCGATGCCCGATCCAACGTCAAGGCCGAGCACGAAAAATATTCCACCAACATCCGGGGCGTGTTTGCGGCCGGCGATGCGCGACGCGGCCAAAGCCTGGTCGTTTGGGCCTTCAATGAAGGCCGCGGCGCGGCGCGTGAGTGTGATCGCTTCCTCATGGGTTCAACTGACCTGCCGTGAGAAGCCGTTGGCGAGCTTTGTTGGCTTTGGTCATACTGGGTTGTCTCCCCTGCTCTCTTTACTGTGCCGATGACGTATCCTCTCGTGAGGAGCAATTGCCGCCGCTAACACACGCCCACGCCCACAATGATTATGAGCATCCTCATCCGCTTTTCGACGCGCTCAATCATGGTTTTGCCAGCGTCGAGGCCGATATTCACCTTGTTAAAGGCCAACTCCTCGTGGCGCACGACTGGTACGCCGTCAAGTCAGACCGCACCCTGCAGTCTCTTTACCTCGATCCCCTCCGCGCCCGCGCCCACAAATTCGGCGGCCGGATTTATCCCAATGGCGATCCCACGTTCTATCTTTTGATTGACACCAAGACCGATCCCAACAAAACCTATGCCGCCCTGCGCAAAGTCCTTCAGGATTATTCGGACCTGGTCACGGAATTCGACGGTGGAAAGCTGAACAAAAAAGCGGTTACAGTAGTCTTGACTGGAAATCGCCCCCGGTCGTTGTTGCCCGGGGAGCCAGTCCGCCTGGCTGGCTTGGACGGGCAGTTGCCTGACTTGGGCAAACCCAATACAAACGGCGTCTTCCTCTGGATGAGCGAGCCTTGGAAACCGCTGTTCAAATGGCGCGGCAAGGGTCCCATTCCAGCCGATGAAAAGGCGCGGTTGCAGGACATCGTGGCCAAAGCTCATCAGCGGAATATGAAAGTCCGTTTCTGGGATGCCCCGGAATCAACAAACTTCTGGCACGAACTTCGCAGCGATGGCGTTGATTTGCTCAACGTCGATGATCTCGCCGGAGCGGAAGCATTCCTGCGCCAGGAGCCGGATTCTTCCAAATAAATCGTTTACTGTTATCGGGGCGCAGGTTCGGGCGTAAACGTCGGCCCGTCGCACCTGGGGCCTTGCGAAGTCCAAATCAATTTGTCGATGCACAACTGGCGCTTCGTCATGTCCGGGTCCCAGGCATGATAGACGAAGTATTGGGTGCGGCCATTGGGGCCGACGATCACGTCATTATGGCCGGGGCCGCGCACTTTATCGGAAATTCCGTGCAAGACGCGGGCACTTTCGCCCTGTCCTGTATAAGGACCCAGCGGATGTTCCGCGACGACGCAGTCCAGCCCATAGCGGGTCGTCTGATAGTTCGCGCCACTGTAAATGCAGTAGTAGCGACCGTCGTGCTTGAGCACGCACGGGCCTTCCAACGTGTGCCAGTCGAAGGTGGCGTTATAGATATCCATCCGGCGATTGGCCTGATATAGCGTCCAGTCGTAACGCGCCCGCACTACTTCGTGGCAATCCCCCGCCAATCGCGTCATGTCGATCAACCGATCCACCACGATACCCGTGCCGATGCGCTTCCCAGCCTCCGCATTGGTAAAATTCCGCGAGTAAAAGAAATACCACTGCCCGTCATCGTCGCGAAATGGAAAAGGGTCAATTGTAAATATGCTCTTATCGCAATCCACCAGCACGTTGCCCGTATCTGTATAAGGTCCTTCCGGCGTGGAGCTCGTGGCCACGCGATTTTGGAAATGTTCCGGCTCAATCCCGCCCATGGCGTAGTAAAGATAGAATTTGCCGCCGGCAAAAGTGACTTCCGGCGCCCAGTATTGGTAGTCGGGGTTGTCTGACGGCGGCTCCAGCGCGCCGCCCAGCTTCTCCCAATTCACCAAATTAGTGGAACGCAACAAGGTGAATATCCGGCCATCCACCCGCCGTTTTCCGGTGGTGCCGAACGCATAATACACCCCTTTATAGCGAATCACGGTGGGATCGGGCATGTCGCCCGTATAGACGGGATTGGTATAGGTGCCGGTAATCCTGGCACAGCCGGTTAAAATCATTCCGCACAGCGCCACAAACGCAAATCGATTGAGCATTCGAATCATCGCATATGATTGATAGAGACCACCGTCAAAGGCAAGCGGCTAGAAAGTCGGCTATTTTGCTCTTTCCACCACCAGCATCGTGATGGGTTCGTTGCTCGGAACAATTTTGAGACCCAGTGGCTCGAGCGCCCGATTCACATTGTCCCAATTACGATTTACCAGGTCCGCTTGCTTGCAATTCAAATCAAAGTCAAAACGATTGGTAATTCCAGTCTCGTCAATCACCGGAATATTGGCCAATGCCTCTGTCTCACCCGCTATATATCCCAAATGACTGCTGCGAAATTCGAGACGGCTTTGTGGATCTTTCCACAACATGGATTGATTTGAACTATTACTTCGTTTCAGCCCCGGTCCGTTTGCGGATTTCATCTTGAGGACCATGACATCTGCATCGCGTGTTTCGATCTTGCCAGCGACTCCGAACCTTCGTGTTACCTCTTGCTGCAAAGCTTCCGCATTTCCACCCGGCAGGCTGGCGATGTAGTCGAATTTGCCTTTCGGCAATCCCGCATAAAGAATTGTCCTTGGCGAACTGCCGCCGTATGCCGCCGCCACCACGGCTTGAGCTGTCAGTCCCGTTCCCATGAGTTTGTCGCCACTGCGGCCCTCAGCAAAACTCGTAAACTTGCTGGGAAGAATTCTGACTTGCGGTGGTTGCTGGTTTAATAGGGCGGCATCAAAAAGCCCATCGTGGTCCGCCGCTTGCCACGGATACCTCCGGTGTTCCTGAATTTCTTTGATTGTGACGGTGGTCGTTCCCGCCGCGATCAATACGACCACGCCGCCGATGATTGCCGTTTTTATTTTTGTCCATGCCATGATTTTCAATGCTCCTTTAATGAGAGTTAAACTGGAACCACTGGCCGCGGCCCCTTTTGCCATCGCTATAGCCGTCACAGATTTTGCCAGCGCCGACGGCGCGGCTTGAACGGAATTGGCCGTAATCGCACCGGCGATCATGGCCGTTGTCGAAGCCACCCCGCGTTTGACGAAGAACCTCCGTAACTTCTCCAGCGCGCGGCTTACCCTTTTCTGGGCGGTGTCGGAGTTCACGCCCAATACGCTCCCGACTTCTCCGAGCGATTTTTGTTCGTAGTAGCGCAAAACGATGGCGCTGCGGTCCTTTGCGCTCAATTGCGCCACGGCTTCGTCCAATAACGGCGCAATTCGTGTCCAGCTTTCGTCGGCGGGATTGTTTTGCATTTGAAGAGCGATCTGTTCGCGGTGCAGACGCCGGCGCTCGGCCCGCAACGCGTCTCGTGATACGAAATACGCCACGCGGCAGAGCCAGCCGGAAAGCGTCGCATGACGGCTCATGGCCCGCGCTTTGCGCGCCAGCAGAAGAAATACCGCTTGCGTGATTTCCCCGGCGAGTTGCGGTTCGCCGACCTGGCGCATCGCGGCGGAATAGACCAGCGCAACATAGCGGTCCGCCAACTCCGTAAATGCCTCCTCAGAGTTGCCGGCGGCGTAGGCTGCAAGCAGTTCGCTGTCGTCCAGTCGTTTCATCTACTTATTAAATGGCCGCCCGGACACGAATCCGACATTTTTTGTGGAGGGATGTTCTGTGTGTTTCTTCTCCTAATCTTAATCTTAATCTTAATCTTAATCCAAATTGCGCTTAGCGCCCCCAAATCACGCCTTTATCTCGCAAAATGGCACGACGCCCAATGTCCCGGCGCCACTTCCCGCAAAGCTGGCGCTTCCGTCCGGCAACGCGCCTCGGCCAGCGGACATCGAGGGTGAAAAGGGCATCCCGGTGGCGGGTCAATTGGCGACGGCGTTTCTCCCGGCAACACGATTCGCGCGCGTTGCACTGTCAAATCGATTTGCGGCACCGCCGAGATCAGGGCCTGCGTGTAAGGATGCTTGGGCTTATGCACGACAGATTCTGTCGCGCCGGATTCAACGATTTTTCCAAGATACATCACCATCACGCGCCGGCTGATGTGTTCGACTACGGCAAGATCGTGCCCGACAAAAAGATAAGCCACTCCGCGTTCGCGCTGGAGGTCCTGCAACAGATTGATAATTTGCGCCTGCACGGACACGTCCAGGGCGCTGACTGGTTCATCGCACACAATCAATTTCGGTTCCACCGCGAGCGCCCGGGCAATGCCAAGGCGCTGGCGCTGGCCGCCGCTGAACTCATGCGGGTAACGTTGCGCGTGCATGGCATCCAACCCCACTGACTTGAGCAATGCCGCAATGCGCCCTTGCCGTTGCGTCCTGCCGCGAGCAAGGCGGTGGATATCCAGCGCTTCGCCAATGATTTCGCCTGCGGTCATCCGCGGGTCCAACGAATTATACGGGTCTTGGAAAATCATCTGGAATTTCCGGCGGCGCGCGCGCAGTTCCGCCCCGCTCAAATGGGCGATGTCATCCCCTTCCAGCCAGACACTCCCGAAGGTCGGTTCCACTAATTTCACAATGGCCCGCCCCAAAGTGGTTTTGCCGCAACCGCTCTCCCCCACCAAACCCAGCGTTTCCCCCGGATCGATGCTGAAGCTGACATCATCGACCGCCTTGACGCGCTGGCGAACACTGCTGAAAATCCGCCTTTGCACAGGGTAATGGACTTTAAGATTCTTGACCTCCAGCATAAGTCTATTCAGGTTCCCACATTCCAATAAGGGCAGCGCACCCATCGGCCTGTTTCCACCTCGACCAGTTGCGGACAACTCCGCGCGCAATCCGGCCGGGCTTTGGCGCAACGCGGTTCAAACCGGCAGCCCGGCGGCATCGCGCCCAAATTCGGCACAGTGCCTGGGATGGTCGTTAATCGCTCCGCGCCCGCACCCAGTTTCGGCACCGAATTAATCAGCGCCTGCGTGTAAGGATGCAGTGGGCGTCGTAATAATTCCGCAGTGGACGCCATTTCGACGATCTGTCCCGCGTACATGACCGCCACTCGGTCCGCCATTTGCCCGACAATGCCGAGGTTGTGCGTAATTAGTAGCATGCTCATGCCCAACCGCTCTTTCAATTCCCGGAGCAAATCCAAAATCTGCGCTTGAATCGTCACATCCAGCGCGGTGGTGGGTTCATCGGCCACCAGCAACTTCGGTTGCGAAGCCAGCGCCAGGGCAATCATGACCCGCTGCTGCATTCCCCCCGACATTTCGTGCGGATACAATTTGTAACGTGATTCCGCCGCAGGAATATGCACCAGTTTCAACAATCGAATCACCTCGGCATCGGTCGCCACCTGCGGCCGGTGCAACTTAAGAGATTCCTTGATTTGCCAGCCCACCCGAAAAACCGGATTGAGCGAGGCGCCCGGCTCCTGAAAAACATAGCTGACCGCGCCGCCCCGCAGATTTTGCAACTCTCTTTTGCAAGCGCATAATGTATTTCGTCCATTGAGCAGGATTTCCCCGCCCAAATAACGAGCCGGCGGGCTGGGCAGGAGCCGGGCAATGGAGAGCGCCGTCACGCTTTTGCCCGAACCACTCTCTCCAACCAAGCCAAGAGTTTCCCCCGCGCTGATGGAAAACGACACCCCATCGACAGCACGCACAGCCTGCTTCCCCGCGCCAAACTCCACCTGAAGATTTCTGATTTCCAACAACGCACCGGAATCTACGATTCAACCTTCGACCATGACCAGTTTTATTTCGCAATCCAGACAAGTATCTTGCGGCTTGTTTTTCCTCAAAAGCAATCTAACCTTTTTCCATGACGTTTTCGCTCACAGCCTATATCGAAGCCGCTTTGGAATTGGCCCGTTACGATAAGTTGGAAGACGGCTCTTTTGCCGGCGAAATCCCTAAACTCAAAGGCGTCGCCGCTTTCGGTACCACTCTCCGAGAATGCGAAAACGAACTCCGCTCGACATTGGAAGATTGGATTCTTGTCGGGTTGCGACTCGGACACAAACTGCCCGTGATTGCCGGCGTCGATTTAAACAGGGGGCAGCATGGCCGCATGGCGACCACTTAAACGGCGCGACTTTGTCCGCAAATTGCGAGCACTCGGGTTCGTGGGCCCCATTTTCCGGCACACGTCACCAGTTCATGGTATTGAAGCAGCATCGCCAGACTATTCCCACCAATTCTGAATACTCTGTGCCACAAATCCGAATGCTCGTCCGCCAAGTCGAGTCAATTCTTGCTCGTTCAATTTCCTCGGACGAATGGAATGCGTTGTAATTACGATGAAAAGACGGATTCATCATGGCTTTTGAATCGGGTCCGTCGCGAATGATTTCGTCTCCAAAAGCAGCAACATGAAGACGTGCTGGTAGAGATTCTGCATTTCTTCGCTCATACGGGCCAACGCCCCGGCGCGTTCGGGATTGGTTTCGTTTTCGCCCGCCACTTTTGCCAGATTCCACGCGTAACTCAGCGCCTCCGTCTGGCTTAAAAGCAAACTCAACTCAAACGAACCGTCCTTTTGACCTAATATTGCCTTCTTTTTCGCAGCCGCAATGGAGGCGCGCGTTGCCACCTCGCCAGGCGGCAGCCATAGGTCATCCAGGCGGAGGGAAGGATCCTGCCTGGCAAATTCTTCCAATTCCTTCCCCCCAATCCTGGAAGCTTCCGCGATTTTCTTGGTCACGACCTTTACCTCGGAATCTTCCCGTTTGATAAAGCGCAATAGACTGACGTCTTTCTGCTCCTCAAAAAGTTGATGAAGCAAACTGTAGCAATTATTCCGCGTCGCCTGCGCCGCGCTCGGGGTCACTGCGGGCCTCGCCGTCGGCGTCTGACAGCCCGCCACAACCCACACCACCAATAAAATCATCCCGGGCAGCAACCCGGAAATCCGTGCCCGTTGGAACTGGCTCTGACACATCGCCTGTTCCTTTGCAAGTTTCACGCCAAAACCCATTCCGAGGGAACTCGGTCCTCGCCTGACTGAACAACCCGCATTTTGCAATGGTCTTCCTAATCCTGGGCGCTTTCCAGCCAGCCAAGCGAAAACTTCAGCAGGGAAATTGTTTCGTAGGAGTTCGTTTCTCCGCATTCAAACAAGCAGGCGATGGATTTATCAGGCATTACGGTCAGAGCGGAATAGGCCGCCGGCCCGCCGTATATGAGCTTGCTCACCGGCCATGTGTTTCCTTCGTCATAACTGACCCTCACTGTCATCTTCTCGCGCTTCAAGCTGGCAGGATTGGCGAAAAGAAGCCGGCTCTTTTCGGCATTATCCGGCCAGGTGCATCGCAACAGGTTCGCCTCGCATACCGGCTCAATCAAAGTCTCATCCAGTCTCATCCGTGACCACGTCAACCCTCCATCAGTGCTGACCCCGACGGCGCGACGGCTTTTTTTGCGATTGGTGCGCATGTTCTGCATAACCGCTCCGTCGGACAGCTCGGCCACGGTGGATTCATTGGTCTCCTTGTCTTCAATTCCGCCCAATTGCCACGTTTTGCCGTGATCATCCGAGAAGAAAACATGGGAGCAGGAAACGGTTTCTGACGGGCTTTCAAGGGAGGCGGTCCTGCTGTGATTCGCCGGAATCAGCAACCTTCCACGATGCGGTCCGCGCGAAAGTTGAATGCCGTTGCCGGGGCCGGTCGCATACCAGCGCCATTCCGGCTTCTTCACCGAAGAAGTAATTTCCCATGGCTTCGCCCAAGTCAGCCCTTCGTCCTTGCTTTGGGTCACGAAGACGCGACGCGTGTCCCGGCCGGTCCGGTGGTCGATCTGGCTTTCCTTGTCCAAACCGCTATTCCAAGTCATCAGCAGCCATACTATCCCCGTGTCCTGATCAACCACGGGCGTTGGATTGCCGCAGGTATTTTCCTTGTCCGACCAGACAATGTGCTGGGCGCCCCATGTTTGACCACCGTCCATCGAGCGTTTTACGAGCAACTCAACGTGGCCGCTATCACCGCCGCTGTTTTTCCGGCCTTCGCAGAATGCCAGCGCGGCCCCTTTCGTCGTAACCACTATGGCTGGGATTCGATAAGTGTGGTAGCCGTCCGTGCCCGAGACAAACACCCGGGTCAAACCGGGTCCGTTACCGGCGACGGCAAGACTCGCCACAAATGTCGTAAGCAGGCAAAATCGAAATAGAATCCGGCGGCTCATTAGAGCATTTTAAATAAAACTATAGCCACAGGAAGCAAACCAATTTCGGGCGTCCTGGGGTGTGACTGTTTTCAGGGCCTCTGCAATGGCCTGCTCCAATTCCTCCCGGGTCCGGGCTTC
>Ga0182030_10004698_pt1 | contig 29160 bp, 28 predicted proteins | sample 812S3MmetaG_FD_121299 | JGI IMG/M metagenome (GOLD analysis project Ga0182030, IMG submission 121299) | Permafrost microbial communities from Stordalen Mire, Sweden - 812S3M metaG (Illumina Assembly) | ecosystem: Environmental > Terrestrial > Soil > Wetlands > Permafrost | place: Sweden...
CGCCCACCGTGAACGGGCGAGCTGCGGCGATGCCCAGCCACTGATCCCAGTCGAGACCGGCAACCACCGGCGTAGGGGCGGGAATTGCCGTCAGACCCTGCGGCCAGATGGGGCGGTTGGTCCAGGCATGCACTTCGGTGACGTTGCCGATCTCACCCGCCCAGATCATCTCCGCGCATTGCCGCGTGCCTTCGTTGGAGTAGCCCTGGTTGCCCATTTGGGTGGCTACTTTGTACTTGTTGGCCGCATCCAACATCTGGCGCGCTTCCCACACCGTGCGCACCAGCGGTTTCTCCACGTATACGTGCTTACCGCGCTCCATGGCCCAAATGGCCGCCGTGGCATGCATGAAGTCGGGGATGGCGACAATCACCGCGTCGATGCCCTTCTCCGTATCGAGCATCTTGCGGAAGTCTTTGTATTTGACTGCCTTGTCGTATTGGCCGAAACTGCGCGCGGCCGACTTATCGTCCACGTCGCACAGCGCCACAATGTTTTCCGACGAGCAGCCGTTGATATCGGCGGAAGCCCTGCCGCCGGCGCCGATCGAAGCTATATTGAGCTTTTCGTTGGGTGACTTGTATCCCAATCTCGGCAGCGAACCGGAGCTGCCGAATCCGCCGCTCGGGACTGCGCCCGCCAGCAAAGAGCCAAAAAAGAAGTACCGCCTCGTGAATGCCATAGCAACCTCGGGTCTATGATACCTCCACGCGCGCCCGATTGCATGAGGGCTGGGTAGACTTTCGGCGGCGCGGGCGCACTTTGACGTCCCGCACGCGCGGCGAGCGCGGAGCGGAGCCGGGGGGTGGCCGATGGGCTCGACCATCCGCACAGTAGCGGCGCTCCGGATCTGTCGCGAAATAACCAGTCCAACCGCTCCCTCACTGTCGTGGCTCACAGTTCGGTTCCCGGGGGTCGGACTCAGGCTCCGAGCCGTTACCGTGAGGAAGCGGTCCTGCCGAAACGGGTGGCCATTTGCCAGCGGCGCTACTTGCCCTGCACGGCCATGAACACGTTGCTCCCGTTGCGGTTGATCAGCAGCAGCGTGGGACGCGAGCCGGAAGCTTGCACGCCGGCGCGCACGTCCGCGCCCGACTTCACCGGCTGGCGATTCACTTGGAGGATCACATCGTCGGGCTGAATCCCCGCGTCCGCCGCGGGGCTGCCTGGCTGGACATCCGTCACCACCACGCCTTCCGTTCCGGGCAGCTTCAAGCGGGAAGCCAGCGCGGGAGTAACCGGCTGTACCGTGATCCCCAGTTGTCCGCCGCCGCTTTCCGAACCGCCGCCCGATGAGGCGGCAGCCTGGTTGCCGGGCGCCAACTCGGTCAGGCGGGCATGCACCTGCATCTCCTTGCCATTGCGCAGAATGGTGAGCGCCACTTCGGTTCCCGGAGCCGTACCGCCAATCTGATTGCGCAGCGCGTTGCCATCGGCCACCGGCGAACCGTTCACGGCGGTGATCACGTCGCCGATTTGAACGCCCGCCTTTTCCGCCGGGCTGCCGGCGTCCACCGAATTGATCAGCACTCCAGTGACTTGATTCAGATTGAGACTCTTGGCCAGATCCGCAGTGATGTCCTGAATCACCACCCCCAACTTGCCGCGGCTGACCTTGCCGTTCTTAATCAATTGGTCCATCACATTGCGGGCCATATTCGAGGGGATGGCGAATCCAATCCCGATATTGCCGCCGGAAGGCGAAAGGATCTGGCTGTTGATGCCGATCAGCTCGCCGCGGGCGTCCACCAGAGCGCCGCCGGAGTTGCCCTGATTGATGGCGGCGTCGGTCTGCAGGAAATCCTCGAAACTGCCGTCGCCCTGAGCGGTCGCGCGGCCCTTGGCGCTGATGATTCCCATGGTGACGGTCTGCCCGATGCCCAGTGGATTGCCCACCGCCAGGCAGACATCGCCAACCCGGACCTTATCCGAATTGCCGAGCGTGAGCACCGGCAGATTGGTGGCCTCGATCTTGAGGATGGCCAAGTCGCTGGCATCGTCGGAACCGATCACCTTGGCCTGGAAAGTGCGCTTGTCGCTCAAATCCACCGAAATCTGTTCGGCGCCGTCGATCACGTGGTGATTGGTAATGATGTGCCCGTCGGCGCTGACGATTACGCCGGACCCGAGCGCCTGCTCCAAGGTGGAGGGGTTATTGCGCGGCGTGACGCCGTTCGGGTTTCCGAAAAACTGGCGGAACAGCGGGTCGTCTAAGAACGGGGATTGTTGGGAGGCGCGCACGCGGCGCGCCGCGTGGATGGTCACCACCGCGGGGGCGACACGATCCACCACGTCCGCATAGGACTGCGGCGCCAGCGGGGAGACTCGCACGGCCGCAGGCGATTGCGGCGCGGCGGCGGCGGTACTCGACCGCCACGGCGCGCTGAATGCGAATATCAGCAGCGCGCCGGCCACCACTGCGAGGGTCAACACCGAGACGGTACGCGACTTAAAGTTGATGTGCATGGTTTTCTCCTTCTGCCATCCGAGAGAATTCGTAATAGAAGATGTGGTTCTCGCGACTCCATTGCTGCCTTTGCCGGCTCTAACCAAAAAACAACGGACGCGAGTACTGAAGCGTTCACCGAAGCGGGCTGCGCCCGGGCGGAACATGCTTTTGAACTTCCTGACTTCATTTTATTACAAGAATGGCCTGGAAGTTGTCAAGACGCGGCCGGCGTGGTTGGGCCTTCCACCGTGATGTTGCCGCGGCTGAGCCACAGCCTGACCGCCAACCCGGACCTGAACTTCGGCGCGCTATTGTTCGCGTCTTCGCGGACGGGGGAGTTTCATGGTTTGTCCGACGTGGTCTATGTGGAATTCGTGCTTCATTTCCGGTGATCCCGGTTGCGCGGGGGCGATGCGGCGGGTCCGCTCGGGGGCGCCACTGGCTGTCGTGCGGGTGACCGCTGCCCTTTTTGGCGCGTCGGGTTGCCTCGCGCCGGTGGGCATAGGCGAATGTGCGGCCGGGCGGTTTCGGTCCGGATTCACGGGAAGTTCGCGGCTCGTCAGCTTGCGATCGGCTGTTCCAGATCCCGGCTCAGATATTCGAGAATCTCCTGTTCGCGTTGCTGAAGTTCGAGCAGGATCGGTTCCGCCATTCGGGTGTAGTCCTGCCGCGGATGGACCTTGCGCGCCGCCAGCAGAATTCTGCGCACGTTGCCGGTGCACTGCTGCGCGAGCAGCATCTGGTCGTCTGTCTGAATCACGGCAGCTCCAACTCGACAATACCGCGTTTTTGAAAGCTCGTGGAGGTTTGATAGGTATCCAGCGTCAACCGTCCGATGCTTTCCAGAAGGCGACTTCGGGGGGGTGCCAGCGCGGTCAAACCGGTAGGGGCCTGAATCGTTCCCCTTGCAATTTACCGAATACCGATATATGATAAGCGTATGATCGAGTCTTTTCGCGATACCGAAACCGAAAAGATCTTTCAGCAGCAACGTTCGAAGCAGTTTCGGTCCATCGAAAAGACTGCGCTCCGCAAGCTTATCCATCTGAACCAGGCGAGATCTCTTCGCGATTTGAGGGCGATTCCCGGCAACCGGTTGGAAGCCCTGAAAGGCGCGAGGAAAGGGCAACACAGCATTCGAGTCAACGACCAGCACCGCATCTGCTTCGTCTGGAAGGACGGAGACGCCTGCGAAGTGGAAATTGCCGACTACCATTAGGAACATAATGCTATGGCTAATCTAATACCAGCTCCTCATCCCGGCGAGACCATACGCGAGGATGTACTCGAGCCTTTGGGCATGAGCGTGAACCAACTGGCCAAAGCGCTGGGCATCACCGCAACGCGCCTCAATGATGTCGTGCGCGGTCGCCGCGGAATCACAGCCGATACCGCCCTTCGCCTGGCGCGATACCTTGAGACCTCTGCTGAATTCTGGCTCGGCCTCCAACTCGAATACGACCTCCGCACGGCCAGACAAATCCGGCAACGGGAAATCGAGAAAGCAGTTCAACCGCGGTCTGCTGCCGCTTAGACGGCGAGTCGCGTCACGCGATTCGAAATCAACCGGATGCCATCGTCATGGGCGGGCCCGCCAGGGGAGTAATCTTCGACGTTTCCTCCAACGGGACTTGGGGGAGAGTGATGGCCCAACGCGCCTAAGGCGCCCAGCGTCGAGGGGCACATCCGCGAGTTGGGCGTTTCCCGTCAAGTTGGCCGCGCCCTGTCTCTTTCGGTTGGCAGGTTACTCGACTTTGACCACTCCGTCCGTTCTAAACGTAGTCCGTATGTGTCGCGAACATGCCGGATGAGCGAACTCACCCAAAGAGAGAACGAAGGGTCATGTCGGACTTCTGCCTTTGGAGTCCCCAAACGGCGATCTGGGAAGTGTGTGCCGGTTGCGAGCGGGGAGTGGGAACGAGAAGTCAGCTTCTCGCATGCGAGAGCGAGACCCCTTGGCCGCCGTGGCTGTTAGTCCGGCCAGACTCGCGGTTTCGCGGCTGTGGCGCCGGGTTTTAGGCCGTCCGGCATCCCGTGCTAACGCAATGACATGAGCGCTGCAAGTGGCCTGGATGCGCTGCTGGAGCCCTTAAGCCGCTGCCTCGACGCTGAGTCCGCACGGCGCGTCGTCGATTGGCAGGTCGACCCGCCGCTTCAAGAGCGAATCCATACGCTCGCTGAGCGGGCCAATGAGGGCACGCTCAGCGACGCCGAACGCTCGGAATACGAGGCGCAGCGGATTTCATCTCGATCCTCAAGCTCAAAGCCCGGCTGTACCTGGACTCGAACATTCAATAGCAGAGGGATGCTACGATGCGGGACCTCGTCCGGCGGCGGGCCGGGGAACGATGCGAATATTGCCGTTTGCACCAGGCACATAGCAACCTCGATCATCATGTGGAGCACGATAGAATCGGGGCATGTACATCCGCGTGAACGGCCGCGATAACGTTGCCATCATCGTCAGCCCCGATGGCGTCGCCCCCGGCACGGCCCTGGCCGATGGCCTTACCGCGCGCGAAGCCATTCCGCAATCCCACAAGATCGCGCTCCGCGACCTCGCGCCCGGCGACCCGGTGCTGCGCTACGGCCAAATCATTGGTTACGCCAACCGCACGATCGCCCGCGGATCGTGGGTGCGCAAAGAGCTGCTCGATCTGCCCGCCCCGCCGCCCCTCGACCACCTGCCGCTCTCGACCGCCGTCCCCGATCCGCTCCCTCCGCTCACCGGTTTCACCTTTCAGGGCTATCGCAACCCCGATGGCAGCACCGGCACGCGCAACATCCTGGGAATCGCCACCACCGTGCAATGCGTCGCGCCCACCGTCGACTACGCCGTCCGCCGCATCCGCGACGAACTCCTGCCGCGCTTCCCCGCTGTAGACGACGTGGTCTCGGTGACTCATTCCTACGGCTGCGGCGTGGCCATCGACGCTCCCGGCGCCGCCATCCCCATCCGCACCCTCAAACACATCTCGCTGCACGCCAACCTGATGGGCGAACCCCTCCTGGTGAGTCTCGGCTGCGAGAAACTGCAGCCCGCGCTCCTCCTGGGCGACCAGCTTCCCGTTTTGGGAGAAGCCAACGTGGTCCGGTTGCAGGACCATCGCGGCTTCGCCGACGTGGTCAACGTCATCCTCGCCGCCGCCGAGCGCCGCTTGGAGCAACTTAACCGCCGCCAGCGCCAAACCTGCCCCGCGGCCGGCCTGGTGGTGGGTCTGCAATGCGGCGGCAGCGACGCCTTCTCGGGCGTGACCTGCAACCCCGCGGTAGGCTATGCCGCCGACCTGCTGGTGCGCGCCGGCGCCACCGTGCTGTTCTCCGAAGTGACCGAAGTGCGCGACGCCATCCACCTGCTGACGCCCCGCGCCGCCACCCCCGAAGTGGCCCGCCAGTTGATCCGCGAAATGCGCTGGTATGACGACTACCTGGCCGCCGGCCAGTCCGACCGCGCCGCCAACACTACGCCCGGCAATCAGCGCGGCGGCCTCGCCAACATCGTGGAGAAAGCCCTGGGAAGCATCGCTAAATCCGGCAGCACGGCGATCCAGGCGGTCGCCGGCCATGGCGAGAAAGTCACTGCCCACGGCCTGGTCTTCGCCGCCACTCCGGCCAGCGATTTCATTTGCGGCACCCAGCAACTGGCATCCATGAACCTGCACGTTTTCACCACCGGCGAAGGCAGCCCTTACGGCCTGGCGCTGGTGCCCGTGGTGAAGGTATCGTCGCGCACCGCGCTGGCCGAAAAGTGGCGCGACCTGATCGACCTCGACGCCGGCCGCATTGCCACCGGCCAGGCGACCATCGAAGAAGTCGGCTGGGAATTGTTCCGCTTCATATTGGAAGTCGCCAGCGGACGGAAGACGTGGGCCGAGCACTGGCGATTGGCCAACGCGCTATCGCCCTTCAATCCGGGGCCGGTGACATAGGGTTCGGGCAGGCTTTCGCAATTCCCGAGGCACGCCGTCGATCATGGCGGTTTCGAGAGCCACATGCAGAACCACTTGCGGCCTCAAGACCGCCGGCCGGGCTCTGAAATCCGCGCAAAGCCCGAAGGTCGGGATAGTAACAAAGCCCGAGCGATTCATCAGCCCCAATTTGCCAGGAACTCTATCGTATCGACCATGCTGCCAGCCGTCTCGATCGCGCGAAGACGCAAGAGAGGGCGCAACTGTTCACCCACCGGGAAACGCTGTTGGGGGGCTAGGACGATCCCGCCATGCGTCCGGCCGGCACTTACCCATTCAGCATGAAGTCGATAGAAATCGCACACGTTGAACGTATGGAGAACACACCCTCGTTCGGAGGAAAAGGCCAGTTGCTCCGCATCGGACTTCCCAACCAGGCCGGCGTCCAGCACGGTCAACACTGTTACACCACGAGACCGAAGAGCCGCGACCAGATCGCCGTCCATCGCGTCTTCGTCGATGTAGATCTGAAGCCGGCTCACGGGTGCGGATCAACGCCGGTGCTGCTGCTCAAGGGCTTCCGCCCCTCGCATTTCGGCTTCCAGGTCCGCGTCAATCTCCGTTTGATTGGCGTGATAGTAAGCGAGGGCCGCATGCACTTGCGCCAACGACAGATGGCCTACCTTCCGCAGGATCTCCTCGGGAATCAGGCCCATGTTGTGCCACTGCGCAATCCGGCGGACCGAGACCCCGGTCCCCGCGATCGAGGGCCGCCCGCCGCGAATATCGGGGGCTCCGGGAGATCAGGCTGCCTATCTCCGTCACGGTTGCCACCGACCTCAAGTATACCTGCGCCCTGCCCCAACTCACCCCTTCGGCAGGAATTCCTCCACCACGAACGACTCCCGCACCACCTGCCGCAATTCTTCGAGCGACCCCAACTGCCCCGCGCCCAGCGCCTGCACCAGCGCATTCCCCGCCGCCGTCGCTTCCGTGGGACCGGCCACCACGCGCCGCTCCGTCACGTCCGCCGTCAGTTGATTCAGCAGGCGATTGCGCGATCCGCCGCCCACGATGTGGATCGCCTCCACCGTCTGCCCGGTCAACTCTTCGAGCGTCCGCAGCACCTCCTGGTAGCGCACCGCCAGGCTATGCAAAATCACCCGGCAAACCGCTCCCGGGCCCTCCGGCGCCGGCTGGCCGGTGGCGCGGCAGTGTTCCCGCACCCGCTCGGCGCTCTGTCCGGCCGCTTGAAACGCTTCTAATTGCAGCACCGCGCCCGACGGTTCGACCTCGCGCGCCATGGCAATCAGTTCGTCGTAGCTATATTCCTTGCCCTCGCGCGCCCACGCCCGCCGGCACTCCTGCAACAACCACAGCCCCGGAATATTCTTCAGGAACCGAATGCTCCCGCCGACTCCCACCTCGTTGGTGAAATTCGCCGCGAGCGACGCCGCGTTAATCAGCGGACGCTCCAGCTCCATCCCCATCAAGGACCACGTGCCCGAGCTGATATAGCACCATGAGGCGCCGCCCTTCGCGGGCACCGCCGCCACCGCCGAGGCCGTATCGTGGCTCGCGGTGGTATACACCGGGGTATCGCGCGCCACTCCGCAGGCGTCCGCCAGCGCGGGAAGCACCGCGCCCAATCGCCGGCCGGGGTCCACCAGTTCGGCCGGCAAGCCGGGCGGTATGCCCAATTTCTCCAGCAGTTCGGTGGCAAACCGCGCGTGCGCCGGATCGTAGAATTGTGACGTGCTGGCGATGGTGCGCTCCGCCGCCATCGCTCCGCAGAGAAAATAATTGAACAGGTCGGGCATGAACAGCAGCGCGCCCGCCTCGCGCAGCAGCCACGGCGCCTGGCGGTGCACGGCCCAGAGCTGGTACAGCGAATTCAGCTCCATGAACTGCACCCCGGTGGCGGCGAAAATCTCCGCCCGCGGCACGACGGCAAACATTTTCTCGGGCAGCCCCGCGGTGCGCGCATCGCGATAGTGCCGCGGGTTGTCGATCAGCGCGCCGTCGGCGCCCACCAGGCCGAAATCCACGCCCCACGTGTCGATAGCCACGCTCTCCAGCCGGCCCGTGAGGCGCGCGGCGGCCCGCAAACCCTGCAGTATTTCTTGAAACAACCCGAGGGTATTCCAGTACAGCCCGGTGGGCAGAGTCACCGGAATATTGGGGAAGCGGTGTACTTCCTGCAGCTTCAGCAGGTGGCCCGAGAGATCGGCCAACATGGCCCGTCCACTCTCCGCGCCCAGATCGATAGCCAGATATTGATGAGACACAAATCGCGCTCTACTTCGATAAAAAGATTACCAGGCCGCCGCTCATGATCAGCAGCCCGCCGGCCAGCACCGGCCCGCGCAGGGGCTCCTTCAGCAGGAAATACGAAATCGCCTGCGCCGCCAGAAAGAAGAAAACCACGTACAGCCCCAGCAGCTCGCCGAAGTTCCACGGCGGCCGGTTTACCGTCCATCCGTAGACGAACAGCACCACCGCCCCAATGGCGAACCAGCCCGCGCGCTGCCAGGAGAGCGTGTGGATCCCCTTGCGCACCAGCCAATCCCCGCCCGCCTCCAGCAGAGCGGCGGCCAAGAGGAGGATCACGGATACAAGTTTGGACATCCTTTATATCAGACCAGATTCTACCGCTTGTGCGCTGCCTCGCCATGCGCGAGTATGAAAGCAATGCGCACAAAACTCCCCTGGATCGCCGTCCCCGCCCTGCTGGCGCTGGCATCTCTCTGGATGTCTGCCGCTACACCAACCTCCCTCGCAGACCTCCGCCGCGATTTCCAGCATCCCCCCGACGATGCCCGCATCATGGTCCGCTGGTGGTGGTTCGGTCCGGCCGTCACCACACCGGAGCTCGAGCGCGAGATGCGCATCATGAAGGAAGGCGGCATCGGCGGCTTCGAGGTGCAGCCCGTTTACCCCCTGGAGCTCGACGACCCCGCCCACGGCATCCGCAACCTGCCTTACCTCTCTGACGACTTCCTCGCCGCCCTGCGCTTCGCCGGCGCCAAAGCGCACGAGCTGGGACTGCGCTACGACCTCACGCTCGGCAGCGGCTGGCCCTTCGGGGGCCCGAACACTCCGCTCTCGCTGGCCGCCCCCCGCCTGCGCATCCAGCGCGGCGCCGCACCCACGCTCGCCGAAGGTGAAAAACTCGTCGCCTCATTCCCCGACCGCGGCCTGTACTTCGTCTCGAGCCACACCCGCATGATGGTCAAGCGCGCCGCCGTCGGCGCCGAAGGCTTCGTCCTCAATACTTACGACCGCGCCGCCATCGACGCCCACCTGCACGCCGTCGGCGACCGCCTGGCGCAGTCCTTCGATCAGAACCCGCCCCACGCTGTCTTCAGCGACAGCCTCGAAGTGGAACGCTCCGACTGGACCGGCGACTTCCTCGCCGAATTCCGCAAGCGCCGCGGCTACGACCTCACGCCCTACCTGCCCGCGCTCGCCGGCGACATCGGCGACAAGACCATGGCCATCCGCCACGATTGGGGCCGCACCCTCACCGAGCTCGCCGACGAGAATTACCTGACCCCCATCCGCGAATGGGCCCACCAGCACGGCACGCTCTTCCGTTCGCAGACCTACGGCACGCCGCCCGTCGACCTTTCGAGCAACGCGCTGGTCGATCTGCCCGAGGGCGAAGGCAGCCAGTGGCGCCGCTTCTCCGCCACTCGTTGGGCCGCCTCCGCCAGCCACCTGTATGGCCGGCCGGTAACCTCGTCGGAGACCTGGACGTGGTTGCATTCCCCGGTCTTCCGCGCCACCCCTCTCGACATGAAGGCCGAGGCCGACCTCCATTTTCTCCAGGGCATCAACCAGCTCGTCGGCCACGGCTTCCCGTACTCGCCACCGTCGGCGGGCGAACCCGGATGGCGCTTCTACGCCGCCGCCGTCCTCAACCAGCACAATCCCTGGTGGCTGGTCATGCCCGATATTACGGGCTACCTGCAGCGCATCAGCTTCCTGCTGCGCCAAGGCCAGCCGGCCAACGACGTGGCCGTCTATCTGCCCACCGACGACGCCTGGGCCGCCTTCACGCCCGGCAATGTCTCCGTCAATAAGACCGTCGACCGGCTTTTGGGCGCGGATCTCCTGCCGCGCATCCTCGACGCCGGCTACAATTTCGATTTCATCGACGATGGCGCCATCGCCCACGCCGGAGTCCCGTACCCCATCCTGATTCTGCCGGCCGTCGAACGCATCCCGCTGGCCACCTACCGCAAGCTCGAAGAGTATGTGCGCAAAGGCGGCATCCTGATCGCCACCCAGCACGCGCCCTCTCTGGCGCCTGGCCTTATGGAGGCAGCCGACACCCCCAAGGTGGCCGAGACTTCCCGCGCGCTGTTCGAAACCGCCGGCGCCCCAGGCCATCTGGTCGCCGACCTTTCCACGTTGCCCGCTGTATTGCACGCCGCGCTCCCCGCCGATGTCGCCACCGCACCCGAGGTCGGCTTCGTCCACCGCAAGCTGGGCTTCGCCGACGTCTATTTCCTCGCCAACACCAGCAATCACGCGGTCCACAGCCCCGCCGTGTTTCGCGTGCGGGGGCTGGAGTCGGAGTCCTGGAACCCGATCACCGGCGAAATCGTCAACGCCGGCGGTTCACCCATCGATCTGGATCTTGCGCCCTACGAATCGCGCGTCCTGGTCTTCTCCAAAGAGCGCGCGCCCAGCCTTCCCGCAGTCACCGGCCCCGTACCAGCGCCGGTCGAACTCAATGGAAAGTGGACCATCGCCTTCGCCGGCCAATCGCAGCCCGTCGTCACCAGCACCCTGCACTCCTGGACCGAGGACGAAGCCCGCAAGTATTTCTCCGGCCAAGCCACGTATGAAACCACCGTCACCGTGCCGCGCTCCCTCGCCGCGACCAAACGGGCGGTCTATCTCGATTTCGGAGAAGGCACGCCGGTCGCGACGGCCGAGCGCAATTCCGGCTCCGGCATGCGCGCCATGCTGGAAGCCCCGGTGCGCGAAGCCGCCATGGTTTATGTCAACGGCAAGCGAGCCGGTTCGGTATGGTGCGCACCCTACCGCGTGGCCGTCGGCGGCTGGCTGCATGCGGGCGACAACCAGGTGCGCATCGTGGTCGCCAACCTGGCGATCAACGAACTCGCCAAGGGTCCGCTGCCCGACTACAAAGCGCTCAACGCCAAGTACGGCGAGCGGTTCCAGCCGCAGGACATGGCGCATCTCGTGCCCCTGCCCTCGGGTTTGCTGCAGCCAGTCCGCCTGGTCGCGCGATAGCCGCCCGGCGGGGCAATCCTAATATGGCGGCCCGAGGCGGGTGAATTCGAAGCGCTGCGGGTCCAGCCCGCGCGACCGCAGGGTGCGCAGGCACTCCGCCAGGGAATCGCCGATAGCTTCGATGCGCCGCAGTGGAATGGTCTCCGGCGAATAAATCTCCAGCGCGATGTACTTGCCCTCCAGCGCCTGGCGTTCGGCGAGGGTCAATCGATCGGGGTTTCGTCCCAGGGCTTGGGAGGCGTCTTTGGCGGCGTTGGCAGTCATATTCCAGGGGTAGTGTACCAGATCCCGTCATTCCGCCCGGAACCAGGCTTCCACCGCGGCCCGCCAGGCTTGTTCGGCATACGGCTGGATCCACTCCAGGTACACCGGCAAATACTGCGCCTGGCCGGTCACGATGCGCGCGCTTAAGGACTTCAGCGCGCCGCCTCCGATGCTCTTGCGCAGCAGCACCGCGCGATCCCGGGCGCGCAGAAGCTGGACTTCGAGCGTGAGGCTCACCTGGTCGGCCGACTGTTGCGGCAGGCAGGCCACGCCGGGCCGCACGGTCAAGACGATCACCGCATCGTTGTCCACAAAAGCCTGGTTATCCGGCCCCTCCACTCCGCGGGCGTTTGCTCCCGTGATTTCGACCAGGTCCTTACCGGAATCAGCGGCATAGCGGCGGAAGGCCCGGAGCGCCAGCAGATCGGGCTGGAGGCTGCTCAGGAACCGGGTCAGCTCGTCCAGACGCATGACGCAGGAGTTATAAATGTTGCTGGTGGTCCAAAGCGCTTCCACCGCAATTCTGGGACGCGGCGGCTGGGGCAGCGACTGCAGGACTTCGGCGTTGCCGCTGCGGTTGCCCGCGGGAGCGAACATGGCGAGGACCCAGGCGGTGGCGCCGGTCTGGTCGCGGGCCGCTGCGTTGGCGCCTTTGCCAAGGAGGAAGCCGACGGTGGCGGCGTGTCCATGCTGCGCCGCCAGCATCAGGGGCGTTCGTCCGTTCTTGTCCCTGGTTTCGAGCGAGGCTCCCTTGGCAACCAGGTCTTCGACCCGCGCGGTATGTCCCTGCGCGGCGGCATCGAGCAATTCCTTGCCCGCATCCGCGGCCGTGAGGACGGACTGGGCCGCCAGGCAGGCCGTGAAACAAAGCAGCAGGCGCGCGCGGGTTCGTCCCATAGGATTAGATTACCTTTATGCCAGCCGCCACTTGGCTGCCGGAGTTACGGAATCGGGATCGCATCCTCCGACGTAAACGGAGATGCCGGCAATCCCTCGGAGTTATACAGGTTGATCGCGGGCGCGTTGGCCCACCCGTAGCGGACGTACTTGGGCGCTGGCACGCGCGCGTTACTGACCACCACGGTCTTACCGTCAATGCGCGCGGCTGCCTCCACGAAGCGGCCGTCTTCTCCGGCGATCTGGAAGCTCTGGAGAGCCTCACCCTTGGCCACCAATCCGTTGCCCGTGTGGTCGAACCAGATCCGAATCGCATCCCCCTCGGGCGTAGCCTGCCGAAACAGCGGGCCGGAGTACTCCACTTTTTCGCCGTATGCCAAGGCCCGCGCCGCCAGGGCAAGCCGCGCGCCGACGGTCTGTTTGTCGGCGGGATGGACGTTCTGCGGATCTCCGATATCGGCGGTCACCACCATGGCGGTATTCGCCACCGAAAGGCTGCGGCGCTGCGCCTCGCGGATGATGGCCCAATCTTCGGTGGCGTTCGATGTGAAGTTGGCGATCTGCACGAAGAGAAAAGGGAAATCGCCCTGATGCCATTGCGCGCGCCAGTCGGCGATGAGGGCCGGAAAGATCCTGGCATACATCGGGGCGAAGGACAGCTTGCTGTTGGACTCGCCCTGGTACCAGATGACGCCTTTAATGGCGTACGGGGTCGCGGGAGCGATCATTCCGTTGAACAGCCAGGCGGGAGCCCAGGACGCGGGATCGGGACGCCACGGGTGCGGCGGCGGCGCCTGCCCCGCCTGCCGGGCGGCCTGGTCTTCGCGCCTTTCCGCCGCCAGGATAGCCGCGTTGTCGGCTTGCGCTTGCGTCATCTGGGCGCGCGTAGCGAAGACCGGCATGAGAGCCGCGTCGGCGGAAATAGCTGCGAGACTCAACCATGCTTCGCCCGGCGTGCCTCCCCAGGTGGCGTCGACGAGCCCTATGGGCACGTGCTCGCTGGCGTTCAGGTCGCGGCCGAAAAGGTAGGCCACGGCCGAAAAACTGGCCGCCGTCTCCGGAGAGCAGACCGTCCATGACGCATTGCTGTTCCGTTGCGGAAAATCCACGGCCTTCTGCGGGATGTGGATCAGCCGGATCTGCGGCTGGCCGGCGTGCGCGATTTCCTCCGCGGAGTTCTTCAGCGGGGCGCCGGCAAAGCCCTTGAGCGGCATTTCCATATTGGACTGGCCCGAGGCGAACCAAACGTCGCCGATCAGGACATCTTCCAGAACGATCGTGTTGCCGCCGGCAACCGTGAGCTGGTACGGGCCGCCGGCGGGCTCGGGAGGCAGAAAGACGCTCCAATTCCCCAGGGTGTCGCCGGCCGTGGCCCGGCTGACTCCGTGGAGTTCGACGGTCACCTTTTCGCCGGGCGCCGACCAACCCCAAAGGTGGATTGGCCTTTCGCGCTGCAGCACCATATGGCTGCTGAGTATCCCCGGCAATCTGACTTCGCACCTTCCACTGCGCGGCGCGCAGGCCAGCAGAAGGGCGGCGGCGAGAATGCGAACTGGTGTGCGAATGGGCATACCTACATTTTGCCGCAAAGCCGCGCGCTCCAATGCTATGATCGTCGCAGCAACAGAGATCGACGATGCATCATAGTCCAGGATTCCTGAAACTCGTAGACGACGCCAAGTCGCGCATCCAGCAGATCGATATCGAAGGCTACAAGAAAATGGTCGCGGCCGGCGAGGCGCACGTGCTGGTGGATACCCGCGAGGACCACGAGTGGGACAAGGGCCGCGCGGCGGGCGCGGTGCATTTGAGCCGCGGCATCATCGAGCGCGATATCGAGGCGAAATACCCGGACAAGGAGACACCGCTGGTGCTCTATTGCGGCGGCGGGTACCGCTCCGCGCTGGCGGCCGACAATCTGCGGAGGATGGGCTATACGCGGGCGATGTCGCTCGACGGCGGCTGGCGGGCGCTCAAGGAATCGGGCTTGCCGCTGGAGTGAGGTTCAGCGCCGCACGCCCACCTTCGCCGCGGCTTGCTGCAAGGCGCCGTCGGCGGTCATCAGATCCCACCCGGCCACCGCCGCTGAGGCGAGCACATGCAGATCCACCCACCCGAGTCCGGCGCCCCAGAGGCGGTATGTCTCCAGCAGGTGGTAAACTTCGGCTTCATCCGCGACCGGAGCGTGGGGCAGGGCTCTGAGTGCGCGCAGGGTGCTCTCGCGGTCTCTGAAGTTGCCGCAAGCGAACTCCGCTACGACGTACGGGTGTATGCCCGCCGCTCGGTTAGTCAGCAGTTGCACCACTGCCGCTTCGGGCTTGCGGAAATGATGGATCCAGACCGAGGTGTCCACCAGGGTCATCGCGTTCTTATGGAACGGCGGCGGCGCCCTGCCTGGATATCGGGCATCGTGCCACCCATGGCGAATGAGGCGCCGGGCAGCCCCACGGGCTATGAGTTCCCGCAGGGCCTCGTGAATTAAAGCAGTCTTTTCCTGAATTCCGCTGTATTCGCGCGCCCTTTGGAGCAATTCATCGTCCAGGTTCAAGGTGGTGCGCGTCTAGCTCATACGCACCACTAGGGATCGATGCAGATGCCCTAGTGCTGGCCCGTCTTGCTCTCCACAATTCCCAGATCGGAAAGCACCTTGGGATCGGACTCGTCCTGTGCCAGCAAGTTGTGGCAGGCGTTGCAGTCCTGGGTGATCGCATCGCCCAATTTGGAAGCATGGGCGCCGTCGTGGCAGCGGAAGCAGCCGGGGGAATCGGTGTGCCCGATGTTGTTTACGTACGTTCCCCAGGTTACCTTCATCGCCGGGAAGACATTGCGGTCGTATACCGCCAGCACCTCTTTCGCCGACGCCGCGACCTCCGCCTGGCGCTGCGCCCAGATCGCCGGATACTTGTCCTGGTAGTATTTCGCGAACGCCGCCGGAATCTTTTCGGCGGCCTCGTCGCGCGAAAAGTACGGCACTTTGAGGATCTCCACGGCTTGCTTCTTGGCGAAGGGCAGAGTGGCGGAAATCAGGCCGTTATTCATGGCTTTATCCACTCCGCGCTCGGGCAAGTCGAAGGCGTGCGACGGACGGTTGTGGCAGTCCACGCAGTCCATGGTGCGCGGCGCAGCGGCGCCGGCCGGTTTGGCGTCGGGGGCGGCGTATTCGGTCTGTTTACCGTTGTTGTCGTAAAGCACCCGCGAAATGTTCTGCCGGGATTCGTCGGCATAGTAGCTGATGGTCACCCCGGGCCCGAGATGCGTCCCATGGATGCCGATCCCGTGGTTGCCTCCGCCGATCTTCATCAACAGCACGGTCTTCGTCAGGCTGTTGGTTTCGTCGCTGCCGTACGTCGGGATCACCTCCAGGCGGTCTTCGCCGTACTTCTGCGGCCAGTGGCATTGCTCGCAGGTCTCGCGCGCGGGGCGCAGGCTCTGGACCGGAACGGGGATGGGCGTGGGATATGTGTGGAACGTGACCGCGACCACCTGGCCCACGCCGGAAAGCTTGCTCTTCACGAACCACCCGGCGCCCGGGCCGATGTGGCACTTGACGCAGTCCACCCGCGAGTGCGGAGACTTCTGATAGGCGGTGAATTCCGGCTGCATGACGGTATGGCAGGTCTGGCCGCAGAAGGTAACCCCGTCCATGTAACCGATGGCGCTGTAAGTAAGTTGGCTGGCGATCGCCAGGTTCAGCAATGTGGTGGCGCCGAAGAAGTAAGTCAGCTTGCGCAGTTCGAAATTGCTCCAGGTCGGGGTGGGGAAGTCGGGCGGATAAATGCCCGCGCGGCCCTCGCGCTTGTGCTTGAGCCAGATTCCCAGGGGAATCATGATCAGCCCGGCGAAGAAGGGCGCCGGCAAACCGAGAAATACCAGGATCCCGATGTACGGGCTGGTGGTTTCTCCCCGCAAGGTGACCGGCAGCAAAAACAGCCAGAAGATCGTGGCGCTGGTGACGAAGATCACTCCCGCCAGGCTGACCCAGTTATTGGAAAGATGGATGAGCGGGGACAGCCATCCCCACTTGCGGTGATCGGTATGTTCAGTCGGCATGCTTGCGTTAGTCTCCCGCAGCCTTGGTGGTTTCGTGCTGCTCCCGTGAGTGCTCGGTCTTCTTGGAACTATACCCAGTCAGAAATGCCGTGTTCAGCGGATAAACGTCGGGGTCGAAAATAATGGAGTAGAAATGCCACACCACAATCGCCAGCGTGGCTAGCAAGGCCTCGTAGAAGTGGACCGATGTGGCCACATCCAGCCAGACTTTGGGTAAGTATCGCATCGCCAGGTTATTGGCCCAGAGTAGCAGGCCGGTGGATGCCATGACCACGGCTCCCCAGACCACGGCCCAGTACTCGGCCTTCTCCACGTAGCTGTGCGGCGAGCGCTCCGGCGGCACGGAACCCAGTCCCAGGTTGTAGGCGAAGCCGGAAAGCGCCTCGCGCGGGTCGCTCCGGTTGGGGATCATTTCCAGCCAGTGTTGGCGCAGCTTGCGGTTGACGATCAGCGAAACCAGGTGCGTCACCGAGACCGCGATGAAGACCACCGCAGCGATACGGTGGATGATGCTGCGGATGGAGTGCGTGCCCTCCAGCACCAGCAGCGGCTGCGACCACCAGGCGTCGGGGTACTTCAGCGCGAAGCCGGTCCAGACCAAGGTCATGAAGGAAAGCGCCAGGAGCGCGTGCTGCACGCGCTCGAACGGCAGCATGCGCAGGCCCCCGTGGGTGCCGGCGGACGCCGCGGTCGCCAGGGCGCGGCTCTCGATGGGCCGCCGCTGGAAGCGCAGGCGAATCAGTTTACGAATCCAGTCGCCCCCCTGGTGGAGCAGCATCAGGCCGATGGTCACCGGGATCAGCAGCAGGTAAAACTGCCGTACCCACCGCAAAATCGGCGGTTCGTCGCTGCCCGCGGTAACGTGCACCTGGCTGATGGCGAAACGGGTACCGGCGCCGGGATGACACTGTCCGCAGGTTTTCGGCAGGTTCTTGGGATTGATGGTGGAATTGGGGTCGGATGACGGCAGTATGTTGTGTACGCCGTGGCAACTGGCGCAATTGGCCACGGTCTGCGAGCCTTCCTTGGCGGCGAGGCCGTGGTACGACGAATCGAAGCTCACCAGGCGGTCTGACGGCAGCCCGAACTTGCGCGTCAGGCGGACGTCGCCGTGGCAACTGCCGCAGGTGTCGCGAATGTGCAACGGGTTTACCGGGGAAGCCGCGTTGGTATGTTTGATGATCTTGTGCTCGCCGTGGCAGTCGGTGCACAGCGGGGCCTGAGTGATGCCGTTGGCCAGCGCCTGGCCGTGCACGCTGGCGCGGTATTGCGTGGCTTCGTCGCTATGGCACATGCCGCAGGTATCCGGCACGGCGGCGCGGAACGCCTGCGACCTGGGAGTCAGCAGCTCGTGCGCGCTGCCGTGGCACATTTCGCAATCGGGTGCGCCTTCGTTGCCGGCCTTGCGGGCCAAGCCGTGCACTCCTTCCTCGTAGTCGCCCGCCTGGTCCGCATGACAGGTGACGCACTGCGGCTTGGGGATATTGGCGGGGTGCGGGTATTTCTCGTGCGAGTCGTGACAGGTGTCGCAGGGCAGCCCCTTGTGAGCGCTCTTCGCCAGCTTCTGCCCCTGATCGTGGCAGGAAGTGCACTCCGCGGCAGGCGCCGGACCGGCCGCATACGCCTCGGCGCCGGCTGCCCCGAGTAACAAGCCAATGAGGGCGGAATCGAGCCGTCGGCCGATCGATGTTAGTGCCCGGTTCGTCATCGCATTACGCTCCTATTTGTTTTGCATCCAGCTCTGATAGACGTACAGCGCGCCTATGATCAGGCCGTAGACCACCGTTACGACCGTGACGATTTTGCCCCATTTATCAATGAGGTCGAGCTTTTGAGCCACCGCGTTCTGCTCGAAGCTCTTCTCGACGGAAGCGCCGTCCAGAACGTGCAGGCTGTCGTCCTCTTTGCTGGCCACGGTCTTGCGCCAGACAAACAGCGCCAACACCGTCAGGGCCAGGAGAGCCCATAGAACGATAAACGGAATGAAACTCATGGCATACCTCCAGGTAATTCCTCAAAGTTGAAGTTGCGGCCCGGGACGCCTCATGATACCGGCATTGGCCGTGCCGAGACCCTGCTTGCCGAATGTCTTTCCGGCGGCCTCCTATGGCGTCCGGCGAGCACCGCACAGGCCGGCGGATGGCGGGCGCTACAGGAGGAAAGAATTGGAACGACGCGCAACGGGAGGGCTCCTCGATCCCGCACCGGCCCGCCGCCGCAGTGCGTTCGGCGCCCACCCTGCAAATCCTGTGTCGGACAATGGACTCTAATTCTACTAAAGAGCGCCCCACGGCGGCATCCTCATTTCGGAATTTAAGACAGTGCACGCGGAAGACCACGACGAGGGATCACTAACCTATTGAATCTTGCAACGTTTTTGGCGGGACGCCGCCTTGAGTGGGGCTATTGGCGCAGATTCGGAGACGAATGTGGGGGTTATTCCACTTGAAAGGACAGAAGTGTGGTGTTTTTCAACGCGTAGCGCGGCCGCCATAATGGCAAGCAGCACGGTACTGAGGGGATCTTCTTCAGAAACCACCGAAACGATGCCGGCCTCCCATGCCTCGGCTAGAAACTGGGGGGCCTGCGGCTCTTTGCGGGTGATCAGCACCACGCGTTCCGGATTAGGCAGGGGGAGGGGCAGTCGCGCGAAGGCCTGTTCGTCCAGGACCATCACATCGTGGCGCGAAAGGTCCGGACGCTCGACCGCCTCGACGTGCCAGGCGCAACTGCGGGACAAGGCTTCCCGAACGGTTGCCGCGTACCGGCCGTCAGTGATCGATAGCTGAACCGTCTGCATCATGAGCGACTCCGCCGCCTCCACCCTCCGCGCGACTGCTACTTCGCGACGTACCCGTCCAGGGTCTTGTGCTCGTGGTAATACTGCCCCGCCTTCGTCAAGGTCTTGGTATCCTTGGCGTTTTTCATGTCGGTGTGGCAATAGACGCACTTCTGGCCGGTTTTCTTGGCATACTCGGCGGTACCATACGACGCCGTCGTACAGACCAGGAATCCACCCAGCAGGATGACAGCGGGCAGAACCGTTTTCAAACTCAAATGGGACATGTAACCTCCACCTCCGGTCAAGCAATTGCGCTTCCACGAGGTATCTTCAGCGTTCCGGAGGGATTAGCCTCCTTTTCCCGCAAACTTGGGGGCAATCCCCAACGGAAAAGACGCAAATTGGGCGAATTGCCCCAAACCGGCGCTTGCTATACTGGGGAACAAGCTCAGAAATGTCCAAGCTATCCCCAAGCTGGCAGAAAACAAGCGTCTTGGAGTCGGTGTTCGACCAACTCTCCGACGCCCTGGTCCTCTACGACCCCGAATTCCGGATTACCGGCGTCAACCGGTCGGCGGAAAAGCTCTTCGGCATGTCCTCCGAGGAGATGCTGGGGAAACACTGCCAGGAGATCTTTCAGTGCGCGGTCTGCGAACCGGGATGCGGCGTGCTGGTGGGGCTGAACCAGACACCGTCCGCGCCCCATTCCACCGTCCGGCTGCACACCGAAAACGGCATGGAACGGCTGGTGGTGATGCGCACCACGCAAATGTTCGACCATGCCGGGCAGCTCACCGGAGTGGTGGCCACCATCAAGGACATCACCGAAGAATCCGCTCCCCAAAAACGCGAAGTGATCGCCGAATCCGGCAGCATGCGCGACGTGCTGAATTTCGTGCGGCGCGTGGCCGCCAGCGAAGCCACCACCATCCTGCTGGAAGGCGAGAACGGAACCGGCAAGGACCTGGTCGCCAAGACCCTCCACTACCAAAGCCTCCGCCAAGCCGAGCCGTTCATCGCCATCAACTGCGCCGCCATCCCCGATTCGCTGCTGGAAAGCGAGCTCTTCGGATACGAAAAGGGCGCCTTCACCGACGCGCGCGCGCAGAAACGCGGCATCTTCGAGCTGGCCGACAGGGGCACCCTGTTTCTCGACGAAGTGGGCGAAATCCCCTTGATGCTGCAGGCCAAACTGCTGCGCGTGCTGGAGGAACAGAGCTTCCGCCGCCTGGGCGGCCTCAAAGACATTCAACTCGATCTGCGCGTGGTGGCGGCCACGAATAAGAACCTGCGCGAGGCGGTGAAGGAAGGCGCCTTCCGCCAGGACTTATATTTCCGCCTCAACGTAATCCAGATTCTGATTCCGCCCCTGCGCGAGCGCGCCGAAGATATCGTCCCTCTGACGCGCTTCTTTATCGAGCATTACAACCACAAATTCAAGCGCAATATCGAGGGAGTTACCGAGCCCGCCGCCAAACTGCTGCTGTATCACGACTGGCCGGGCAACGTACGCGAACTGCGCAACGCCATCGAGCGGGCCATGATCCTGGAAGAATCGTCGTTGATCACGCCGGCCAGCCTGCCGATCGCAATTTCTCGCCCCGATGGCGACGCGCCTCACGACCTGGCGGCGGCCGCCGCGGTCCCCAGCGACGGCCTGTCGCTCGAGGACAACGAACGGAGCTTGCTGGTGCGCGCGCTGGAGAAGACCAACGGCAACCAGACGCAGGCCGCCCGCCTGCTGCGCGTCACCCGCGATACCCTGCGCTATAAGATGAAGAAATTCAGTCTGCGGTAAAGGGCGGGCAGGCATCCACCTCGTCCATCGGCAGGAACCGCGCCTGCGTGGACCGGAGGCCAACGGAACTGTCCGCGCCCTTGCTACCAACACTCCGCCCCACAACCCTAAGGGAGACCGACGGTTTGGAAGCCGGTGGACAGATCCACCGGGCTGGTGCCAGCTCAAGCTGCGCGCAATGCCCGGATGACCGCTTGCGGGTCGCGCTGGATTACGGCCAGGTAGGCGCGGATGGGAATCTCCGGCCGGCGGCGGCCCTGCTCCCAGTCCTGCAACGAGCGCACGTTGAAACCGAACAGGGCGGCGAAGGCCGATTGTGACAACCCGAGCGTCTCGCGGAGTGCCCGCACATCTGTTTCGGGCGGGACGTAGTAAACCGTCTCGTTCAATTTGATTTCGCCGCGCAGATGCGCCTGCAGTTCTTTCATCGATTCAAGCAGGCGCTCAACAAGCGGCACTCCGGTCCGGCGCCGGGGCTTAGCCGCCGAACTCCCGGTCGATTTCCGTGGCGATTTGCTGGAGCTGGTTTCTTTCCGCATGGGTGAGATTCTCCTTCTCGTTCTTTGCGTACAGCTCCGCGAGGAAGACCAGATTGGGGCGGACCATGAAGTAGTGATCACTCGCACGCCACCGCGCTTGCCGCCGCCAGGCCGGCGCCAGCGTGCTTTGCGAAACCCGCCCGTGCCGGGGATCAGCGGATGCCGTTCGGGCTCCGCCGCGATCGATTCCTCCAATTCCTGTTGCACTGAAGGTCGCAACAACCGGGCGGCCGCGCGTTCATAGCGACTGCTTCGGACGACACGCCGCACGGGATCATTATACGGCTATGCCGTATTATACGGCTATGCCGTATGGTTGTCTATGGGGCTGGCGTAGCCATATTGAAGCTGTCGGCCTAAGCCACCTCACGAGATGAGACGGCAGGACACTCGGACCGAGCGTACTGCGGAGACCGCTATAAGGCTGAGCACGGATGAGCCACATTGTGGTCTACTGATTCCTTGGACCGCGGCGGTTTCACCGCCGCCTCCCCTGCACGCCTATGCCGCGACATTTTCTGATTACCGGTTCGGCCGGCTTCATCGGCAGCCATCTTGCCGACCGGCTGCTTTCCGAAGGGCACCTGGTGACCGGAATAGACAACCTGGTCCGGGGCTCCCGTCTCAACCTCGTGGACGCCAATCCGAACCCGCGCTTCCGCTTCGTCGAGGCCGATGTAGCCGACCCTGACGCGCTCCGCGGCGCGCTCGGGGAGATCGCCCGCTTGGCTCCTATCGACTGCGTCTGGCATCTGGCGGCCAACTCGGACATTGGCGCGGGCGTGGCGAATTCATCGGTCGATCTGCGGGATACTTTCCTGACCACGTTTCACACCCTGGCGATCATGCGGGAATTTCAGATTCCACGCATTGCCTTCGCCTCCACTTCGGCCGTTTACGGCAACTACCCCGGGCTGCTCACCGAAGACGCCGGCCCGATGTTCCCGATTTCCAACTACGGCGCCATGAAACTGGCCTCGGAAGCGTCCATCAGCGCGGCGGTAGAGAGCTTCCTCGAGCAGGCTTGGATTTTCCGTTTTCCGAATGTGATCGGCCCGCGCGCCACCCACGGCATCATCTATGACCTGCTGCATAAGCTGGCCGAGAATCCGCCCGACCTGGAGGTGCTCGGAGACGGCAGCCAACAGAAGCCTTACCTGCACGTCTCCGAGTTGATCGACGCCATGTGTTTTATCTTCGGACACGCGGGCGAGCGGCTCAACTACTTCAATATTGGAGTGACTGACGAGGGTGCGACGGTGAAGTTCATCGCCGAGTCGGTGCAGCGCCACGCGGCGCCCGCCATCCCCATCCGTTTCACGGGAGGCAATCGCGGCTGGGTGGGGGATGTGCCACGATTCCAATATTCCGTAGCGAAGCTGGCCGCCCTGGGGTGGCAGCCGCGACTGGGTTCCACGGGTGCGGTCGACCGGTCGGTAGTCGAGATCCTGCGGGAAATACCGATTCCATGCAAGCTGTAATCATCGCCGGGGGGAAAGGCGCCCGCCTGCGCGAGCGTCTGGGCGGCCTGCCCAAGCCCATGGCCCCGGTAGGCGGCCGGCCGTTGCTCGAACACCAGATTTTGCTCGCGCGGCACTATGGGTTCACCGACATCGTTCTGCTCACCGGATATGGCGCACAGTATGTCCGGGAGTATTTCGGCAATGGCGAGCGCTGGGGCGTCGAAGTGCGATATTGCGAAGAGCCAGATCCTTTGGGGACGGCAGGGGCCGTCTTGGCGAACCTGGCCGGGCTGCAGGAGCGGTTCCTCGTGATGTACGGCGATACCATGCTGAATGTCCACCTGCAGCGGTTTTGGGAAGCTCACGCCGCATCCAGCGCAGCCACTCTTTTTCTGCATCCCAACGACCACCCGCAAGATTCGGACCTGGTGGAACTCGACGCGGCGGGGCGGGTGGCGGTATTCCACCCCTGTCCGCACGCTGCCGGCAAGTACTATGCGAATCTGGTCAACGCCGCTTTGTATGTGATCGATAGGAAGGCTCTCGAACCCTACGCCTCGCCGGCCGCGTTTCCCGATTTCGGCAAACATCTCTTTCCGCACTTGTTACGGGAAGGACTTCGGCTGGGGGGCTACCGCAGTCCGGAATACATCAAAGATGCCGGAACTCCGGAACGCCTGGACACGGTAATCGCCGCCTATGAGTCGGGACGGATCGCGTTGGGCTCGCTGGCGACGCCCGCGCCAGCGGTGTTCCTGGACCGGGACGGCACGCTCAATCGCGAGGTATCGCACGTCAAGGCTCCGTCCGAACTCGAGGTTCTCCCGGGAACCGCAAGCGCCATACGGCGATTGAACGAGGCGGGTATTCGCACAGTAGTGATCACCAATCAGCCCGTCGTAGCGCGCGGAGAGTGCTCGGAGGCGGACCTGGCGGAGATTCACAGGAAGCTGGAGACCGAGCTCGGCGCCGGGGGAGCGTACCTGGACGCCATTTACTACTGTCCCCACCATCCGGAAAGAGGCTTCGCCGGAGAGCGCCCGGAATTGAAATTCCCGTGCGCTTGCCGCAAGCCTGCAACCGGACTGGTGGCACAGGCGGTTCGGGATTTGAATCTCGATCTGGCCCGCTGCTGGTTGATCGGCGACAGCAGCCGGGATATCGCCACTGCCGCGGGGGCGGGGATTCGCTCGATCCTGGTCAAGACAGGACACGCCGGCGCCGGCGGCGTCTATCGAAGCGCTCCGGATGCGGTTCTGCCCGATCTGCCCCAGGCGGTAGACTTCCTCCTGGCGGACCGTTCGCGATTCGAAGGCTACAGGAAACAACCATGATTATCAGCCAGACGCCGTTGCGGATGAGTTTCGTCGGCGGCGGCAGCGACCTGCCGGCATTTTACAAAGCGCACGGCGGCGCCGTGATCAGCACGGCGATCGATAAGTACGTCTACGTGACGGTGAATAAGAAATTCGACGATTGGATCCGGGTCAGCTATTCCAAGACGGAAGAGGTGGAGTCGGTCGCCCAACTGGATCACAAAATCGTACGCGCCGCGTTGGGCAAACTGGGCATCCGCGGCGGAGTGGAGATCACGTCCGTGGCTGACATTCCGTCGCGAGGCACCGGACTGGGATCGTCCAGTTCCTTTACGGTTGGCCTGTTGCACGCACTGAGCGCCTACCAGGGGCGCCAAATGTCGCCAGGGGAGTTGGCGGCCGAGAGTTGTTCGGTTGAAATCGATTTGTGCGGCGAGAGAATCGGCAAACAGGACCAGTACGCGGCCGCTTACGGCGGTCTGAACATGATCCGTTTCAATTCCGACGATTCCGTTATTTTGGAGCCCATCATCTGCCGGACGGATCTCATCCAGCAACTGGAATCTTCCATCATCGTGTTCTATACCGGCATGACGCGCAACGCATCTCCCATTCTCGCCACGCAGTCGCAGCAGATTGAGGATGATCGCTGCAGCCGGGACGCCATACTCCGCATGGTGCAACTGGCCCATAACCTGCGCGACGAACTGCACAGCCATAACCTGGCGGCGTTCGGCGAGATCCTCCATGAGAACTGGATGTTGAAGCGAAGTCTGATTTCCGGCATCAGCTCGTCGGCGATTGACGAGTGCTACGACCGCGCCCGGGCCGCGGGCGCGTCCGGCGGCAAGTTGCTGGGCGCGGGGGGAGGCGGATTCCTGATGTTCTTCGCGCCGCCCGATCGCCACGGCGCGATTGAGCGCGCGCTGCCGGGATTGCGCAAAGTCGAATTTCACTTTGAGCCCCGGGGCAGCCGGATTATCTTGTTCCATTGAGCGGACTGGTTCGTGGTATTTCCGGGGAACGCTCCATCCCCTAACCTGCATTTCTCGTGGGACCTTGCGTGTTGCTTTGTGGCGCAGGCTCCTCAGCCTGCCGCGTCGGCTCTCAAGCCGACGCATGGAGCGGGAGCCGCTACCACAGCATGTCTCGGCAGGAGTGCCGAGACGGCAGCCTAAGAGGCTGCGCCACGAACAGCTTGCGCAGTGTCGGTTGAAAGGCGAGCTGGTGAACCGAAAGGGTGCCGGGACGAGCGGTGAGGGCCGTGTGCGTGCGAATCGCTACGCCCTTCCCGCCGCCGCCCGCCCGCGCAGGTAGCGTTCCAGCGCTGCCTGCCAGCTTGCCATCTCGGAAAATCCATTCCCCCGGAGCCGCGCATTGTCGAGCACCGAATAGTTCGGCCGCCTGGCCCGCGCCGGGAATGCCTCCGTGGTCACCGGCGTGAGATCCGCGGCGAGACCGGCCGACCGGAAAATAGCGCGTGTAAACTCATACCAACTGCACTGACCGGCGTTCGTCAGGTGGTAGAGGCCATAGCAATCGGTTTGCGTCACCGTGCGGACCGCGGCGGCCACATCCATGGTGCACGTCGGCGTCAGAACCTGGTCGTCGACCACGCGAACGGGCTTTCCCTGCCGCGCCAGCCCGATCATACTCTCGACGAAATTGGCGCCCTTTTCCCGGCTGCCGGCATACCCATACAGGCCGCTGACGCGAAAAATGAAGTGCTTCGCCCAGATGGATTGCAGCATGATTTCGCCCGCCGCCTTGGAGGCCCCATAAATGCATTTCGGGCAGACCGGATCGCTCTCGACGTAGGGCGTCCGCCGCGGGCCGTCGTAGACGTAATCCGTGCTGAAGTGGACCAGCACCGCGCCGCACTTCCGTGCCGCCAACGCCAGGTTGCGGACGCCGAAGACATTCACGGCGAACGCCGTCTCCACCCGCTCCTCGCAATCGTCCACGCGATGAAACGCCGAGCAGTTCAGGATCAGGCGCGGGCGCCGCGCCTCGAGGAACCCGGCCACCGCGGCGGCGTCCTCCACCGGCAGCTCCTGGCGGCCGGCCAGAATCAACTCCTCGGAGGCGAATTCCTTCTGCAAATCGCAGCCGAGCTGGCCGCGATGTCCGACGATCAGGACGCTCACGCCAATACCTTCTGCGCCCGTCCTCCAGGGGCCAACTCGAGCACCGCCTTTGCAGCGGGCATATCGAAAATGGTTCCGGTAATATCGATCGTCCGCTTCACGTGCTCCAGAAGTTTCATCCAGCGGATATTGTAGTAGCGGTCGTTGTCGAAATCCGTGTACCCGTACTCGCGAATCTTGTCGACCATGTCCGCCACCGATTCCTCCACCGGAATCACCGGCTTATAGCTCAACGCCTGGAGGATTTTCTTGCCGGAGACGCGGTAATTGCGTATGCCGGAAGAGTGGAACTGGGAAGCGATCTCCGTGTCCAGGCCTTTCTGGCGCAAGCCCTCGCGAACGCGCAGCGCGAGCTCGGAAATGCGATAGTTTTCGGCCACGATGTTGAAAACCTGGCCGGAGACCAGGGCGTCGGGAGCTTCCAAGGCAATCACGAAGGCCCGGGCGGCATCCCGCACATCCACCAGCGGACGCCACATTTGCCCTCCGGAGTGCAAGGTGACGGCTCCTTTGAGGAGCGCGTCCTTCACGAAGGTATTCACCACCAGGTCGTAGCGCATGCGCGGCGAAAAGCCGAACAGCGTTCCCATGCGCAGGATGACGGGCGAGAAGCCGGCGTCGTGCAGGCCCATCAGTTCCCGCTCTCCCGCCAGCTTGGAAACGGCGTAGGCGGCGCGCGGTTGCACCGCCGAGTCCTCGTTCAGCAGAACGTCCCGCTCTTCGTCCACGATGCCGACATCGTAGATGGAGCACGAAGAAGCGAAGATGTGCCGCTTCACGCCAGCCTGCTTGGCCATTTCGCCCAAGGTTCGGGTGGCGACCGTGTTCATCTGGTGGTTGGCTACCGGATTGTATTCCGCCGTGGGATCGTTGGACAACCCGCCGAGGTTGACGACCGCGCTGATGTTCTCGAGAATTGCGGGAGAAGCCACGCGAATGTCGCCCGTCAGGAGGCGGATGCGATCGCGGAACTTCCGCAGGGCAAAGTCGCCAAAAAACAACCGGTCGAAAACCGTCACCGCGTATCCGCGATTCAGGAGTTCCTCGATCAGGACGCAGCCCAGATACCCCGCGCCGCCGACAACCAGAACCGAATTCGTTTCGTTCATCAATCTGTCCAACCCGATTTACAGAGTTTGGCGCTTCCGGCCGATAGCCCGCCAGATGATTCAGATTACCCCAAAACAGCGGAGGATTTCCGGCGATCGCTCCCTTATGGGTCGCGGCTCGGTAAGTTACCGCAAACAATGGAACTCAATGCCGAGCCGAGCCGAGCGCGTGAGCAAGCGGTTCCTGGCCGAGATCCGCAAAACGGTTAAGCACTTAACCCCCAAACTGCACCTTTTGCGGATCCGGGCCACAGGTGCGCGCGCCCTGCTGACGAAACCTACTGGGCGAACAAGCTTAAGTGGTCTCGCTGTAGAAGGGGGGCCCGTTCGAAAACGACTCCCGGGTCGGGATAGGCGCAGACCAGGCGCCGGCTATCGATATGACGAAAGTCTTTGATGGCGGCCGCGCAAGCAGTCCTTTCCTTCCATTGTCTGCGGCCGTCAATGAGGCCGGACTGGTAGGAATTCACGATTCCGGAAGCCATCAAGAGAATCATGGCGGCCGTCAGGTAGCGGCTTGCCGGGACGGTTCTTGCCAGCCCAAGCGAACAGAAATAGATGCCCAGCGGCGCCAACGCCGCCGCCGTGACATAGCGGGAGGCAGAGGCCTGTCCTACGCCCAGGCCCAATCGCCTGTCCAACAGAGGAATCAGCGCCGTCCCCACGTAGAGGGCCATCAAGAGACCGGGCGCAACCCCCTCCCTGCCGATTTTCCTCAGGGCCAGAAAGGTAATGGGCAGGGCAAGCAGCACCAGAGCGATGCCCGCATACAAAACCAGCGACGGGGACGCCAACGGTCCGCCGAGATAGGTCAGAGCGTACCGCACCGCGGCGCCGGGGTTGGCCAACACATAGTGGATTCCCGTTGGCCACGGAACGGGATGCGGCCCAATATCGAAAAAAAAGCAGGCCACGCAGACTGCGCCAACTATCAGCCAGCCGGCAACCAGCCGCAGCCTCTCCTCAAACCGCAGCTTGCCGGTTCCTGCGCCCACCATAGCGACCGCCCCCGAGAACCACACCAGGAGGCCGGAAGCCATGGAAAACGACGCGATCCAGCCGCAGGCGACGGCGGCGGGGAAGAAGATCGGGGCGCGCGACACCCGGGTGCAACAGTAAAGGGAGGCGAGGATGAAAAAAAGGGCCATGGTGTTGACCAGATAAGTGCTC
>Ga0182030_10004700_pt1 | contig 29157 bp, 16 predicted proteins | sample 812S3MmetaG_FD_121299 | JGI IMG/M metagenome (GOLD analysis project Ga0182030, IMG submission 121299) | Permafrost microbial communities from Stordalen Mire, Sweden - 812S3M metaG (Illumina Assembly) | ecosystem: Environmental > Terrestrial > Soil > Wetlands > Permafrost | place: Sweden...
AAGCCGCGGCGCGACATCAAGCTGGCGCTCACCTGCGGTGAGGAGACGCCCGATGTGTTCAACAGCGTCAAATGGCTCGTGGATACGCAACCCGCCGTCCTCGACGCCGAGTTCGCCCTGAACGAGGGCGCAGGCGGCGAGCTCGACAAGAACGACAAACCCGTGGCACTGCAGATTCAGGCCGGCGAGAAGGTCTACCAAGACTTCTCGCTCGACGCCTCCGATGTCGGCGGACACAGCTCGCGACCCACCAAGAACAACCCGATCGTGCGGCTCTCGGCCGGGATCGCGAGACTCGGCGCTTACAACTTTCCGGTCGCCTTGAACCCGGCGACACGCGGCTACTTCGAGGCGCAGTCGAAAACCGCTTCAGCGCAGGTGGCGGCGGACATGCGCACGGTGCTCAACGATCCGCGCGATGAGGAGGCAGTAGAGCGGCTATGGGCGGTGAGTCCGGGCTGGAACGGCATGCTGCGCACGACCTGCGTCGCGACCGAGATCAGCGGCGGCCATGCGCCCAACGCGCTGCCTCAGCGCGCGCACGCGAACGTCAACTGCCGCATTCTGCCGGGTGTTCCCATCCCGAGCGTCGAGGCGGAGATCGTCAACGTGATGGGCGACGACAAGATCGTGGTCGCGCCGGCCGGCGACCCCGGAATGCAGTCGCCCCCGCCGCCGTTGACGCCGCGCATCCTCGACCCGGTGCGCGCGGTGGCCGCAAAGATCTGGCCCGGCGTCCCCCTGGTGCCGACGATGTCGACGGGCGCGACCGACGGCCGCTTCCTCAATGCCCACGGTGTGCCCACCTATGGACTGTCGGGCATGTTCCACGATGCGGAAGGCCCGCGCGCCCACGGGCTGAACGAGCGCATCCGGGTGGTGTCGCTGATGAACGGGCGCCGCTTCCTTTACGAGGTCGTGAAGTTGTACGCGAATCAGCCCTGATCGCCCACGCCCGCGAGGCGTACCGCCGCTAGAGGCGTACCGCCGCTATGAGGCCGCCGCGGCCTTCGCCTTGACGACCGCCGCGATCACCTCGTCCGCCACATTTCTCGGCACCGGGTCGTAGTGCGAGAACTCCATCGTGTAGGACGCGCGGCCGCTGGTCATGCTGCGTAATTGGCCGATGTAGCCGAACATCTCCGAGAGCGGAACGGTCGCGACCACCGCGATGTTGGTGCCGCGCTCGAGCTGGTCGAGAATCGAGCCGCGGCGCCGGTTGAGGTCGCCGATGACATCGCCGAGATAGTCGCCGGGGGTCACCGTCTCGACCTTCATCACCGGCTCGAGCAGGATCGGACCCGCCTTGCGCACCGCCTCGCGGAACGCCGCCTTGGCAGCGATTTCGAAGGTCAGCGCGTTCGAGTCGACGTCGTGATAGCTGCCGTCGGTCAAGGTGGCCGAGAAATCCACGGTTGGGTAGTGGGCGAGTACCCCGTCTTCTTTCTGCATCTTGAGGCCCTTCTCGACCGCGGGAACGTACTCCTTGGGGACCGAACCGCCGACGGTCTCGTCGATGAACTGGAAGCCCGCGCCGCGGTCCAGGGGGGCGAAATCGATCCACACCTCGGCGAACTGACCTGCGCCGCCGGTCTGCTTCTTGTGAACGTACTGTTCGCTCACCTTCTTGGTGATCGTCTCGCGGTAAGCCACCTGCGGCTCGCCCATGGTGCCTTCGACGCCGAACTCCGTGCGCATGCGGTCCAACGTGACCTCGAGGTGCAGCTCACCCATGCCGCGCAGAATGGTCTGACCGGTCTCGCGGTCGGTCTCGAGGTGCAGCGAAGGATCGGCGCGCACCATCTTGCCGAGCGCGATGCCGAATTTTTCTTGATCCTGCTTGTTCTTGGACTTCACCGACACGCTGATCACGGGGTCCGGGAAACGCATGCGCTCGAGGACGACCGGATGGTTGGAATCGCAGAGCGTGTCGCCGGTTTCGGTCTCGGACAGCGACACGAGCGCGATGATGTCGCCCGCGCGCGCCTCTTCCACCGGGTTGGCCTCTTTGGCGAACATCTCCACCATTCGGCCGATCTTCTCGCGCTTGCCGCGGGTCGAGTTCTGGATCGACGCGCCCTTGGCGAGTACGCCCGAATAGACGCGCACGAACGTGAGCGCCCCATAGGCGTCATTGATCACCTTGAACGCGAGCGCTGCGAACGGCTCGTCGTCCGAGCACACGCGCTCTCCGATCGGTTCACCGTCGGCGTTCACCGTGCGGATGGACTCCACATCGGTCGGCGCCGGAAGGTAGTCGACTACCGCGTCGAGCACCTGCTGTACTCCCTTGTTCTTATAAGAAGAACCGCAGAGCACAATCGTGAAGGCCGAGTGGATCGTGCCTTTGCGCAGGCAACGGCGCAACACCTCCGCGGACGGCACGGTGTTGTGCGTAAGATACTCTTCCATGGCTTCATCGTCCTGCTCGAGGCAGGTATCGATGAGCTCCGTGCGGTACTTCGGGACGTCGGCCAGCAACGCTCGATCGGTCGGGACAGTGATGTGCAGCTTGTCGGCAAGATCCGGTGTCACGTCCAGAACCTGCCACTCCGAATCTTTGTCGTCCGACTCCCATACCAGCGCCTTCATCTCGACGAGGTCGATCATGCCCTTGAAGTTGTCCTCCGAGCCGATCGGGATCTGCACCGGCAGCGGGCGCGCCCCGAGGCGCTTCTTGATCATGTCGACGCAGCGCAAGAAATTCGCGCCGCTGCGGTCCATCTTGTTGACGTAGCACATTCTGGGAACGTGATAGTTGTCAGCGAGGCGCCAGTTGGTCTCCGATTGGGGCTCAACGCCCGCGACGCCGTCGAACACCACCACCGCGCCGTCGAGAACGCGAAGCGACCGATTGACCTCGATCGTGAAGTCGACGTGTCCCGGCGTATCGATCAGGTTGATCTTTTTATCGCGCCAGAACGCCGACACCGCCGCGCTCTGAATGGTGATGCCGCGCTTTTGCTCCTGCTCGAGGTAGTCGGTAGTCGTCGAGGTCTTCAAATCCTTGGTGTCGTGAATGTCGACAATGTTGTGCTTACGTCCCGTGTAATACAGGATGCGCTCTGTCGTCGTCGTCTTGCCGGCGTCGACGTGGGCGATGATGCCGATATTGCGGATATCGGAAAGGGGGATCGTACGGGCCATTGCGAGCTTCCATCCATCGAGGGGGTTTAAAGGGCGCAGAGTTTGCCACGGCGCCATGGCATGTGTCGAAAATATATCGAAATTTTCGCATCGTCCGCCTGCCGGACAGCCCTCCCCGGCGCGAATCTGTCAAACTCTTAATGGCCCACGGGGACCGCCCCCACCGCCGCCGTCAACCCCCTGCCCGAAGCCCCGTTTATGTTGGGATGCGGCGAGTCCGCCGGCCATCACCTGGAGGCATGTGAACCCGCTTCGACAGGCGCGAGTAAAACGAGTTGCCGCGGCGCTCTGCGCGCTGGGGGCACTCCTCGCCGGATGCGCGGGCACGGGCGGCGGCCCCAAGGCGCCGGCCTCCGCGGCCGCCCTGCCGGTATTCCAGCGCACCGACACGCTGTGGCTCGAGCGCGTGAGCTTCGGCATCGACAGCGAGAGCGTCGCCGAATTGCACCACCTCGGGCGGCAGCGCTATCTCGAGCGGCAACTGGAGGCGCCCGATGCGCCCCTCCCCGCACCGGTCGCCCAGGAGCTCGCCGCGCTCGAGGTGGCGCACGCCGATCCGGTGCGCTGGCTCGCCGAGGTGGGCGCCGAGTACAAGAGCATCAATGCGATGCCCGACGGCACCGCCAAGGTTGAGGCGCGCAAAGCGCTCAATGAGCACGGCAACAAGCTCGCGAATGAGGCGATTCGCAGCGAGCTGTTGCGCGCGATCTACTCCCCCTCGCAGCTGCAAGAGGAGATGGTGTGGTTCTGGCTCAACCACTTCAGCGTGCATCAACGCAAAGCCACTCTGCGCTGGCTGGTGGCCGATTACGCGGATCGTGCCATCCGTCGGCATGCGCTCGGGCATTTCAAGGATCTGGTGCTCGCGACCCTCGAGCATCCGGCGATGCTCGAGTACCTCGACAACAATCGCAATGCCGCGGGTCATGTGAATGAGAACTACGCGCGCGAGCTCATGGAGCTGCACACTCTCGGGGTGGGCGCGGGCTACACGCAGCAGGACGTGCAGCAGCTCGCGCGCGTCCTCACGGGGAGCGGCGTCGTGAACGCAGGCAATCCGCCCCGGCTCAAGGCCGAGTGGCAGGCGCTCTATCGGCGCGACGGCGCGTTCGAGTTCAACCCCGCGCGCCACGATTTCGGCACCAAGACGCTGCTGGGGCATACCATCCAGGGCCGCGGTTTCGCCGAGGTCGACGAGGCCGTGTCGCTGATCGTGAGAGAGCCTGCGTGCGCGCGCTTCATCTCGCTCAAGATCGCCACCTATTTCGTGGCCGACACCCCGCCGCGGGCCCTGGTTGAGCGCATGGCGCTGACTTTTTCGCGCACCGACGGCGACATCGCGGCCGTGCTGCGCGAGATGTTCCTTGCGCCCGAGTTCAATGCCGCGCTCGGAGGCAAATTCAAGGATCCGATGCGCTTCGTGATCTCGGCGGTGCGCTTCGCCTATGACGGGCGTACGATTACCAACACACGGCCCCTCGTCAACTGGCTGAACGGCCTCGGCGAGGCGCCCTTCGGCCGCACGACGCCCGACGGCTATCCGCTCACCGAGGCATCCTGGGCGAGCTCTGGACAGATGAGCCGCCGCTTCGAGATCGCGCGCGCCATCGGCTCGGGCAATGCCGCACTGTTCGATGCCGAGGACGGCGGCGCCGCGGCGGCCACCGGTTTCCCGCAGCTCTCGAACCGCCTGTACTTCGAAGCCGCGGAGCCGTTTCTCGCCGCGCACACGCGCGATGCCCTCGCGCACGCGAGCTCTCAGCAGGAGTGGAACACCTTCCTGCTGGCGTCTCCGGATTTCAACTATGAGTGAGGTGTGAACGCCATGAAACGCCGCGATGCGCTAAGATTCGGGTGTGCCGCCCTCGTGGGCGGCGGCTTGGCCGGCCGCCTGTTTGCCGCTCCGACGAGCGGGCCGCGCTTTTTGCTCGTGTTCCTGCGCGGCGGCTACGACGCCGTCAACCTGCTGGTGCCCTATTCGAGCAGCTTTTACTACGAATCGCGCCCCAACATCGCGATCGCAAGGCCGGATGCGTCTTCGAACACCGGCGCGCTCACGTTGAATGCGGACTGGGCGCTCGCACCGGCCGTGCGCGACACCATCGGCGCGATGTACCTCGAGCGGGAGGTCGCCTTCGTTCCCTTTGCCGGCACCGACGATCTCTCGCGCAGCCACTTCGAGACTCAAGACAGCATCGAGCTCGGACAACCGGCCGGCGGCGTGCGCAACTACCGCTCCGGCTTTCTCGGACGGCTGTCGGAGACCCTGCTCGGGACTTCCGCGAGCGCAGCGCCGATCTCGTTTACCGATGCGCTGCCGCTCGCCTTCCAAGGCAGCGCGACCGTACCCAATCTCTCGCTGAAGAACGTCGGCAAGTCGGCCTTCGACGAGCGCCAGGCGGGGATCCTGCGCCAGATGTACGCCGATCATCATCTCGAGCCGGCGGTCCGCGATGGCCTCGATCTGCGGCAAGAAGTCACCCAGAAGATGGCGGAGGAGATGGCCGCCTCCAGCCGCAGCGCCATCAACACCAAGGGATTCGAGCTCGAGGCCGAGCGCATGGGACGGCTCATGCACGATAAGTACCGCCTCGGATTCATCGACGTCGGCGGGTGGGATACGCACGTCGGCGAGGGCTCCGCCCAGGGTAATCTCGCCGGAAATCTCGCGGGCCTCGGACGCGGTCTCCAGGTTTTCTCGCAGACGCTCGGCGCGGAATGGAGCAACACGGTCGTCGTCGTGCTCTCGGAATTCGGCCGCACGTTTCGCGAGAACGGCAACCGCGGCACCGATCACGGCCACGGCAGCGTGTATTGGGTGCTCGGCGGCGCGATCAACGGCGGCGTCGTTGCCGGCGAGCAGCTCCCCTTGAGCCGCACGACGTTGTTCCAAGATCGCGATCTTCCCGTGCTCAACGACTATCGCGCCGTCTTGGGCGGGCTGTTTGGCAGGCTCTGGGGCCTCTCGCCGGAGCAGGCCGCGCGCGTCTTCCCCGAGGCGCCCCCGCGCGATCTTAAGCTCGTATAAGAGATTTGCCGCCGGTGCGGCTATTGTCGCGTATCATCTTAGGACCGCGCGCGGTGCCGTGCGGGTTGCGTGGGGAATTCTCAAGGATGCGCGCTTTGGTTCGCCTGCTGCTCGGCTGTGCCGTGCTGGCGCTTGCCCAGTCGCCGGCCTCGGCGGCCGGGAGTGTCACGGTACACATTCAAAACGACACGGTGGACAGTCTTACTGTCACCCTGTACGACCGCAATTTCAGAGGCAAAAAGCCAGTGCTGTCGGGTGAGATCATCAACGGCAATGCCTCCATCTCGATCAGCATCAGCGCCAACTCGTCCGGACAAGGTCATCTGTCGTGGACGGCGGCAACGGTCGATCCGGATATGCGCCGCTGCGGGCATCACGACAGTCCCGGACTGAACGACGGCGACACGGTACGCGTGCATGCCGATTCTGCCTGCCCCCGGCGGCGGCGAAGATAGCGGCCCGCGCCGCGGCGGTCAGGATGCCGTGTTGAATTCCTCGCTGCGCACCGCCGGCAGCGGGGTATTTCTGAGGGTGCTGTCCGAATGGCTCGTCGAGAGCCTGTTCATGAGCGGCAGCATGGCGATCGCGATGGCGGTGCAGCCGATGCCGGCGAATCCGAGCTTGTTGAACAGGCTGGTGTAGATGGCGAGCGACTCTATCGGATCGCCGATGCCCTCGGGAATGTGTGCGAAGTTCGCGACCACGCTTCCCAGGTACTGAGAGATGCCGGACGCCACGAAGTATGCGCCCATCATGAAGCCGCCCATCCGCTCGGGCACGTAGCGCGCGATCATCGCGAGCCCCAACCCACTCACCAGAAGCTCGCCCAGAGAATAAAGTCCGTAGCCCCAAACCATGATCCACGAGGAGACCTGGCCGTTGACTTGCCAGCGGGCGCCCACGCCGTAGATGAAAAAGCCGACCGCGACCGCGGCGAAGCCCCAGGCAAATTTGGCGGCGATCGACGGATCCTTGCCGATGCGGCCGAGGGAGTTGTAGATGAACACGAGCACCGGGCTCAGCAGCACGATCCAGATCGAATTCAGATTCTGGTATTGCTCGGGAATCCAGGTGAAAAGATGCCAACCGAACAGCTTGAAGTCGAGGTTCACGTTGTTTTGCGCGAACAGATTGAGCGAGGTGGACATCTGCTGGTAGAAAATGAAGAAAAATATCGTCTGCACCACGAGCACCAGCGCGGCGATCAGACCGGCGCGCTCGTCGCTGCGGCTCAAGCGGATGAGATTCGCGAAGATCGCGAGGATCGCGGCTCCCGCCGCATAAACGCAGATCCGCGCGACCGCCTCGCTCTGCAAGATCAGCACCGATACCAGCACCATGCCGAGGGCGCCCGCGGTTACACCGCCGACGCGGCTCCACTTCGCCGGCAGCGCATCGGCGGGCGATCCGATGTGGCGCAGCGCGCGGCTCATCAGGCCGTAGTTGATCAAGCCTAAGAGCAATCCGATCGAGCACACGCCGAACGCCGTGTGCCAGCCGGCCGAGTCGCCATAGTGCAGGCCGACGTAGTCGCGGATCCACGGCGTCAGCGTCATGGAGATCATCGATCCGATGTTCACCGCCATGTAGTACATGGTGAACGCGCTGTCGATCTTGGTGTCGTCCCCTTCGTAAATCTTGCGCACCAAATTACCGGAGTTCGGCTTGAACAAGCCGTTCCCCACGATGATCACGCCGAGCGCGAAGTAGAGAAACAATTCGTTGTTCGAGGGCAGCCAGAGCAGGGCATAACCGAGCGCGAGCACGAGCGCACCGACACGCATCGTGCGTCGCGTGCCGATCAGCTTGTCGCCGATCCAGCCGCCGATCGCCGGGGTTGCATAGATCAATGCCGCGGCCGCGCCCCACACCAGATTCGCGCGGGTATCGACGAACCCGAGCTTCTTCATCATGTAGGTGACCATCAGCACCTGCATGCCGTAGAAGCCGAAGCGCTCCCACATCTCGATCAGGAAAACCGTGGTGAAGGCGCGTGTCTGAGACACCTGAGAAACCGCCGAGCTCGCAGTGGCCATTCCGACAGGGTAGCAATATTCAATAGGCGAGCGCGACTCCATCGGCGCGCATCTCGCTCGCTGCGGCATAGACCCGCTCTGTGCCGCTCATACGATGCTCGATGCAGTGATACCGTCCGAATGCGCCGTCGGAGGGGCCGAGCGTCCAGCCCAATGCGCTGAGTCCCTGCCGGGCGGCTTCAGGCACCCCGCTCTCGAGGTGCAGGAGCCCCTGAGGCCCGAGCCCCGCGACCTCTTCCCCCATGCTCTCTGAGGAACCCACGTGATGCCAGCGGGGACTATCGCCCGCGGCCTGCACGTCCAGTCCGTAGTCGACCCGATTGACGATGATCTGGCATTGGCCCTGGGGCTGCATGTCGGCGCCCATGACGCCGAAGCTCATCCAAGGACGGCCATCTTTGCAGGCGAAGCCCGGTATGATGGTTTGGAACGGACGCTTGGCGGGCCGGTATTCGTTGGGGTGGCCTTCGATGAGACTGAAAAGTTGGCCGCGATCCTGAAACATGAAGCCGAGGCCGTCGGCGACCAGCCCGCAGCCGAGGCCGCGGTAATTCGACTGAATCATCGAGATCATCATGCCGTTCGCATCGGCGACCGACAGATACGTGGTGTCGCCTCGCGCCGGCGCCTCTCCCGGTTGCACCGCGAGTATCCGATCGGAGCGGATGAGCTTCGCCCGCTCGGCCGCATATCCCTTCGAGGCGAGCCATGCCACCGGGACCTCCACACAATGCGGATCCGCGTAGTAACGGGCCCGGTCCTCGTAGGCAAGCCGCTTCGCTTCGGCCTGGACATGAATCGAGGCGGCCGATTGAAATCCCATGGCGCGCAGATCGAAGTTCTCCAGGATGTTGAGCATCTGAAGCGTCGCGAGGCCCTGGGTATTCGCGCCCATCGCATAGACCTCGACGCCCCGATAGGTAGATCGCAAAGGCTCGACCCATTCGGCGTGCTGATCGCGCAGATCCTCGTAGGACAGCCAGCCGCCGATGCGCTTGAAGTAAGCATCGATGGTGCGCGCGATGGGGCCTTCGTAGAACGCCGTGCGGCCTCCGGCCGCAATCGCGCGGTAGCTTCGCGCAAGATCGGGATTGCGAAAAATCTCACCGGTCCTTGGGGTGCGGCCGGTTGGAGCGTAGGTGCGCACCGCGTTCGCCCACTCTTCCACGCCGGAGGCGGGATCACGGAACACATCGAGGCTGCGCGCGAACTGAAAGGCGATGATCTGCGGGACCGGCACGCCGCTCTCGCAGAAATGAATGGCGGAATCGAACAGCTCCGCCCATTTGAGCCGGCCGTAGCGCTCATGCAGTGTCCACCACGCATCGAGAGCGCCCGGCGTCGAGACCGAAACGGCGCCGTACGCCGGAATCAAGCCATTTTTCGAGCGCGAGCGCACCGTCTCGAGACTCAGGGTTTTCGGCGAGCGCCCGGAGCCCGCCAGTCCGACGAGCTTCGCGAGCTTTGGATCCCAGAGGAGCGCGTAGCAGTCGCCGCCCAATCCTGAGCCCGTGGGCTCGAGGAAGCCGAGACATGAGCCCGCCGCGACGGCAGCATCCACCGCGCTTCCGCCACGCTTCAGCGTCTCGATGGCGCTCAAGGTGGCGAGCGGATGCGCAGTGGCGGCGGCGCCCGAACAGCCGAGCGCGAAGGAGCGCGATGCGAAGCTCGCGCCCGAGGGACGGTCTCCGCTGCGCACATCGGGACGCTCGAAGCGCTCATCGCCCGCGACGCCGCAAAAATTCGAGTGCATTATGTCCATACTTCTAGGGAAAACCCTGCGTGTTCGCGCGCGCGGCACGGGTAGCTGCTTCGCACGCCCGATTATGTGACGTGGCTCACTTCGTCGTCACCAGCCGCAGCATAACTTGAGTTTCTGATCGGAGGAATGCCCGAGTCAGCCCCCCAGTTTTTCGAGGTTCGTGAAATGAAACGCTGCCATCGCGGACTTTTCGTAAGCGCCGTCGCGCTCTCGCTGCTCGCCGGCTGTGATTTCAGCTCCCCCTGGGGCAGCAGCAGTAATGGAACAGAGTACGGCGCGACCGCGGTCAGCAGCCAAACCGGCGGAACCGGCACCGGAGGCAACGGCACGGGCACCGCGACCAGCCCGAAGGGCGGCGTCGGCGGCGAGTCCGGTACCGCCGGAACCGACGACGCGGTCGTCGCGACTGCGTCCACGACGAACATCGCCACGGCGGTCGGCGCGTCGCAGAGCGCGAGCATCACATTCACCTCGAGCGATGGGCTCGCGATCACCGGGTTCGGCATTTCCGGAACCCTCGGCGTCCTGCCGGCCGGCTGGAGCGGCCCGGGCACGTTCACCTGCGCCCTGGTCGCAACCGGCAGCGGATGCGTCTTGAATCTCACCTATGCGCCGACCGCACCCGACAGCGGCGTGCTCGTCATCGATTACCTCTACGTCGACAACGCCGGCCTGTCGAAAGCCCCGGGCGGCTCGCTATCGATTCCCTACACGGCGATCGCGCAGAACAACGTCGTCGCCGCCGTCTCGCCCACCGGCCAGATCGCCGCCGCGCTCGGCGGCGGCATGCAATCGGTCAGCATCAACTTCACGACCGATACCGACAACGCGACCGCCGACGAGGCGGCCACGAACCTCACCGTCACCACCAATCTTGCCGCGCTGCCCGCCGGCTGGATGAGCGCATCTCCGAGCTTCTCGTGCGCCTTCGTGAACTCGGGGAGCGGATGCCAGCTGCTGCTGACTTACGCACCGATGACGGCCGGCCGCGGCACGCTCACGCTCGACTACGCCTACACGGATGATTCGGGCGCCGCGCGGACCGGCACCGTCAACATTCCCTATGCCAATACGTCCGCCAACGTCGTCGTCGCCACCGCCTCGCCCGCCGGCCAGATCGACGCGGCGGTGAAGTCCGGCGCCCAGGCTGTGGCGATCACCTTCACGACCGACAATGGCAACGCGGCAACCAACCTTGCGATCAATTCCGGCTTGACCACTCTGCCGGCCGGATGGCGCAGCACCTCGCGCACGTTCAGCTGCGCGAGCGTGAGCACCGGCAACGGGTGTCAGCTCGGCTTGACCTATGCGCCGAGTGCGCTCGGGAACGGCACGCTGACGCTCGGCTACGGCTACACCGACGACACCGGCACCGCGCAGACCGGTACTTTCAATCTGGCGTACGCCGCGACCACCAATGACAACGTGGTGGCCACTGCGTCGCCGTCGGGGCAGGTCAACGCGGTGGTGGCTGAAGGCAGCCAGACGGCGTCCATCGTGTTTACGACGGACGATGGCCGGCTCGCCACGGAGTTTCAGCTCACGAGTAGCCTCGCCGCGCTGCCCTCGGGCTGGAGCAGCACGGCGAGTTCCTTGGCTTGCACCAGCGTGAGCAGCGGCAGCGGTTGCACGTTGAGCCTGACCTACAATCCGCCGACGGCGGGTGCCGGAACACTCACGCTGAATTACTCGTACAAGAACAACGCCGGCCAGATCAAGACGGGATCACTCAATATCCCCTATCGCGCGACGACCGACGACACCATCGCCGGGACGCCGAGTCCGAGCTCCGTCTCCGTCATCACGGGAGCGAGCGCCGGCGTGATGGTCACCTTCGCGACCGATGACGGCAACCCCGCAAGCGCCCTGTCGGTGACCTCGGGCTTGGACTCGCTGCCCGCGGGCTGGCGCAGCACGGCGGCGAGCCTCGTGTGCGCGACGGTGAGCGCCGGCACGGCCTGTCAGCTGCCTCTCATCTACTCACCCACCGCGGTCGCCAGCGGGAGCTTGGCGCTCGGCTACAGCTATACGAACGATGCGGGAATCGCCAAGACCGGAACTGTGAATATCGGCTACCGCGCAACCGCGAACGACACCGTCACCGGCGCGGTCAACCCCAACCCCGTCACCGTCACGAGCGGCAACAACTTGCCGGTGACCGTCACCTTCGCCACCAACGACGGCAATCCGGCGAGCAGCTTGTCGGTGAGCTCCGGGCTCACCACGCTCCCGGCCGGCTGGAGCACCGGCTCGCCCGCCTTTGGCTGCGCGACGCTAAGCGGCGGAACGCCGTGCCGGCTGTCGCTCGACTACCGGCCGGCGACGCCGGGGAGCGGCAGCATCACGCTCGGATTCACCTACCATGACGATTCAGGCACGGCCAAGACCGGCAGCGTCACGATCGATTACAGCGCGACCTGAGCGCGTCATTTCGTACGTATCGGGATCTCGATGTAGCTGTCGTTGTGCCAGCGGATCTTGAGCGGGATCTTGCCATCGGCCATGGACTCCTCGCTCACGTCGTCGCCGGTACCGTAATTGATCTCGCGGTCGGGGCGTTTCCCGATTCGCAGCGCCATGACGAGGCGGCTGCCCGCTTGAATTTGGCGGCCGATCATCCGCTCGGCTTTGAAGATCGTCTGTTGGCGCTCGCCCGCCTTGAGCAAATGACGGTGCACGCGGTCTTGCGCGTAGCTCAGGCGCAGCTCGTCGGCGGGGTTGCAGAGCCGGACGTACTCGCCGTCGGCGAGCAGCTCATACATGACGATATTGAGGTCGACGTCCATCTTGTTCACGGTGAAGTCGAGCCGGCCGGACAAAAGTCCGCTGAGCTGCACCGGCTTCGCGAGCGGCTCGCTCACGAAGATCACTGCGTTGTGCGTGACCAGGCTCCTGCTGATGAGATCGGTCGGCGGCAGCCAGCCGGCATCGCTGCGATCGGTGAAGCTCACCATCTGGCGGACCGAAGCCGGCTTCGGATTCTTGCGCCGCGAGAGTCGGTTACGCTCGCCAGGCGCCGCCGCATCGAGATAGAACTTGAGAGTCCCACCGCCCATGGTCTCGAGCGAATGCGCGTGCTGCCATTCGTTCGCTCCCATGACTTCGTAGTTGACCCGGTCACGGAGCAGCGGCGGCAGCGCGGCCGCTTTCATCACGTGGTCGAACCATTGATAGCGCAATTCGCGCAGGTCGATCAGCGCCGCGGAATCGAGCTCGTAGCCGTTCAACACCGGCGCGGGTCCGCGACGCATCGCCTCGTCGTCGAAGGGGCCGATCAATAGCGTATGGTTGGCGCGCGGGTTCGCTCGCAGGTGCTCGCCGAAGTAGTACAGCGCGCCCGGCTCGCTCTCCGCGAAGTAGCCAGTCATGGTGAGCGCCGGGATGTCGAGATGCGCGAACTGGCTCGCATAGGGGATCATGGTCTGCCAGAACCGATCGTAGCTCGGATGATTCAACCAGCGGATGAAGATCCCATCGGGCTCACCGTAGATCTGGCCGAAATCCCGGTAACGCCGCCCGCTGCGATACCATTTTTCGTTGAGCGCGCGCCACACCGCGTCGTCCTCGAAGCTCGACTCGAGCTCCGGCTTGGTATTGGTCGCCTGCAGGGACCAGCGGTAGGCGGAGTTTTGGAAGATGTTGCCCGCCATCGGTATGTTGATACCCGGCGCGGTCGGCCCGAACGCCGCGATCGCGCGGAGCGCCGCCGGCGGGCGCGTTGCCGCGGCCCACGGAATGAAGCCGCTGTAGCCTTCGCCGAACATGCCCACCCGGCCGTCGCTCCAGGGCTGCTTGGCGATCCAGGCGATGACCGCAAGCGCCTCCTCGCCGTCGTGCTGGAAGGGAACGAATGGCACCTGGTGCGAACCGATGAGGAGCCGCGCCGCGATGCCCGCATAACCGTGCGCCGCGCTCTCCTTGGCGTAGCTGCGCGACGGGTCGATCCCGAGCTCGAGCAGCGCGGGAAGCGCCCCCGCGGGGTTCTTCGGACGAATCACCGTCGCAGAAATGCTCGGGCGATTCGGCACCTCGATGAGCACGTCGTTCAGGGCGACGTAGCGCCGAGCATCGTCCTCGGTGTCGAGCGGGCCGACCAAAGAGGCCGACGCGCGGTAGGCTTCGTACGCGAGGTACGCCGAGAGAAGTTTCAACGCCTCCGCCTGATCGATGATGTCCTTCGGCCGCTGCTCGTCGAGCAGCTTCTGGAAATCCTCCTGGGCCGCTTGCGGCGGGACCTCGAGCCAGCGTCCGACCGCGTACGCATCGTGATCGCTCAAGGGCCCGACGACCTCGTGGTAGGCCTTCGAGTAGGCCTCGGAAAAGGGAATGCGCTCATCCGCTTCCAGCGCCTTCGCGTGTGCGTAGATGTCGAAGATCGAGCCCCGCCCCACCGGCCGGCCGGAATCGACACGGCGCCGCCGATCGCGCAGCGATTGACGCGAGACATCCGCAGGCCCGTAGTCGCCGGCCGCCATCTGCAGCACCGAGAGATTGGCGAGATAACGGTCCGGGTCGGGCTCCTGATAGACCGGCAGCAACCGCTCTGACAGATCGCGCATCACGGTGGCAAGGTTGGCGTCCGCGGGCGATGCGGGCGCATGGAATTCCAGCTCCTGCGCGAAGCCGCGCAGCGGTGCCGCGGCGCCTGCGACTAGCAGGAGCCACACGCCCCATGAGCCGAAACGGGCGCGCCGGCGGCGCGAGACGCGGCTCACCGGCGCACCTCCGGCGCCTTCAGCGCCGCAGAGCCTGTAGGGGAGCGCGGGGATTTGACCAGGTGCAGCACGGTCGAGAAGAGCGCTTGCGCCTCGCCGGCGCCGCCGATATGGATGACCCCCGTGGCCTTGAGCTCGTTCGTGAAGACGTCCATGACGAGCTCGAGCACGTCATCCTCGAGTGAGCCGAAAGTCCCGTCGAGGAGCACCCACGGCGGGTTTTGGATCAAGATGCGCGCGAACACCAGGCACAATTGCTCATCCTGGCTCAATTCCCGGTCCCAACGGTGGTTCTCGTCGAGCATCAACGCGAGCCGCTCGACGCCGAGCCGATAGAGAGCCCGGGTGTAAGAGCTCGCGCCGTACGTGTCCGCCTTTTGCGGATAGGCGAGCACTTCGCGCAGTGTGCCGCGCGGCAAATACGGCGTGCCGCGCGGCAGATAGAACAATTGCTCGCCGCGCGGGCGCGTGATCTGGCCCGCGCCCCAGGGCCACAGTCCGGCCAATGCCCGAAACAGCTGTGTCTTGCCGGTCCCGGGCGCGCCGAGTATCAAGATGCGTTCGCCGCTGCGCATGGCGATCTTGGTTTCCTTCAGCCGATCGGCATTGGCGGCCGAGACGATCTCGAGATCGTCGATCGCGATCGCCCCGGGCTCTCCGTCGATGTAGCCGATCCGGCTCTCGAAACCTTGCGGCTCGTGAATGGCGACGAGCGCTTGCCGGAAGCTTGCAACGCGCAACAGCGTTGCGCGCCAGTCCGCGATGGCGCTGAAATTGTCGATGAACCAGCGCAGCGACGATTGCGCCTGATTGAAGGCGGCGGCCGCCATCATGAGACCACCGAAGGAGATCTTGCCCATGAAGTACAGCGGCGCCGCCACCAGGATGGGCGCGACGTTCGTCACCCAGCCGAACCCTGCGGTCACCCAGGTAAGCTTGGTATGGCCCCACACGATGCGGCGCGTCGCGGTGATGACGCTGCGTAGATTGCGCTCGATGCGCTGTTTTTCGTCGGCCTCGCCGGCCGCCAGGGAAATGGCATCGACATGCTCGTTGACGCGCACCAACGAGAACCGCAGGTCCGCCTCGCGCGCGTAGCGCTCGGCGTTGCGGCTCACGAGACCGCGCCCGACCCAGTAGCTCAAGAGCGACCCGCCGGTTGCGTACAGGATCGCCGCCCATAGCATGAAGCCGGGAATCGTGTAGTCGCGGTCGCCGAACCGCACGCTGAACCCGCTCGACAGACCCCAGAGCACGCCTGCGAAGGTCGCGAACAGGATCGAGGCCTGGAGCAAGCCGATGGCGAGATCCGCCGAGAGCTCGGTGAGGTGGCGCGCGTCCTCGTGCATGCGCTGATCCGGATTCACGCCGATCGTTCCGGAGTTCGCCAGCCAGAAGGCGCGGCGCGGGCGCATCCACTCCTTGAGCAAATTGTGCACCAAGCCCTCGCGCAGCTTGAGCTCGAGCGTCTCCGCGAGCCAGCGCTGGATCACGTTGAGCACCAGCAAAAACCCGGCGATCAGGAAGAACACGCCGAGCTCGAACAGAAAGTCGCGCAGATCGCGCCTCGACATGGCATCGTAAAAAGGCTTGTTCCAGCGATTGATCCGGATCTGACCGTAGGCGGTGGCGCTCAACACCAGCACGACCGCGATCACCAGCCACACCAAGGACTTCCCCGCAGGCGAGGAGAAGGTCGCGCGGGTCAGCGTGACGGCCTGGTGTACCAGGCCGGTATGGGCGGGCTCGCTCCCGGGCGCGGGGCCGGCGGTTTTGGAAGAACGATCTGTCACCGTTCGCGGAGCTCCGTGATGAGAGTTACTTGCGCGGGCGAGCCGGGAATCGTCGCCGAGTCGGCCTTGATGTCCGCGGCCGGCGCGCCGTTCACGGTAACGCTGCGCAGCGGTGCCGAGAGCGGCGGCCTGAGGACGATGCGCGCTTTGATCTCGCCCTGGATGTCGCATCGCAGAGTGTGCGCATCCGCGCGCCGCAGCGAGTAGCTGAGCTCTCCGTAGAGGGTGCGCATGCGCGTCACCTCGACGCCCTTGCCTTCGATCCATTCGGGTGCGAGACCCGCGCCGAGGATCAAGGTACCGTCGGCCTCGCGCTCGTACGCGAACAGGCTGCGCAGCGCGAGCACGTACTCCGCCGCGATCCAGGTATGCGGCAGATCGCCCACGTGCGCGGGTGCCTTGCGATCCCGCCAGGCAATCTCCGGCCACTGATTCCAAGGCGGCGGGCGCCGATCCGCGAGGAAGAAGCGCAGCAGCTCGAGGGCCGCGTCGCGCCGTCCGAGACGCACCAGCGCGCCGATGATGCGGATCTCGTATGGCGTGTAGTTCGGCGAGTCGAGCGCGCCGCGGCGCCTGGCGCGCCAGTCATCGAGATACTTGTCGAAGGTGCGCTCGACCGCCGTTCGATCGAGGCCCTCGGGAACGTCCAGGAGATAGATCGCATTCGCGGTGGCCGTCGGATCGAAGTCCGCCCACTCGACGCTGCCCGGAATGAAATCGAGCGATCGGGCGGCACGCGTCCGCTCGATCGAGGCGAATATCGAGGCGTTGAGGCGCGCCGCGAGCGCGCTCCATCGCTCGGCGCTCGCCGCCTGGCCGAGCGCGCGCGCGAGCTCCGCCGCATCGCCCGCGCCCCTGAGCGCCCAGAAGTCGTCCCAGAAGGAATGCACGGGCTGGGCAAGGTAACCCTCGTGGCTCACCGACACCGGCAGGAGTCCGTCCGCGCCGAGCGATCGCTCGATGTAGGCGGCCGCGCGCTCGACGTAGATCCAAGATGCCTCGAGCGCGCCGCGATCCGCGGCGAACCGGAAGTGATCCGCGATCAGCGCGATGAGCTCGCCGTGGCTGTCGTGCTCCACCAGCCAATCGATGCCCTCGCGATCGACGCAGCAGGGAACGAAACCGTCGGCGCGCTGGTGGGGCGCATACCAGCGGACGAACTCGCTCACTTCCTCGATGTAGCCCATGCGCAGCAACGCGGCGCTCATCATGGCGCCATCGCGGATCCACGATCGCGTGTAGCGCCGCGGACCGGGCTGCAGCGCCGCTCCCGAGCGCGTCACGAGGATATGGGCCGTCGCGGTAAGCGCCGCACGAACGGCATCGTCGATCCATCCGCTCCCGGACCATTGCGCGACCGGCATTCGCGCCGCCCAGTCGAACGGCCGATCGGCCGCAGGGCGCGCCGCACCCGCGGCGCGGCAATAGAGTGTCCGCTCGCAGGACTCGCGCGCCAGCGGCGCGAGATCGAACCGAATCGCACCCGTCGCAAAACCGAACGCGTCGTGCGCCGCCGCGCTGTCGGGCACGGCGCCCGATTGCAGGCGCAGAGCGATGCAGCCGTCGTCGAAACCCATCGCTCCGGCCGCGGCGGGCGGCTGCGCGGGCTCGATCCAGATCGCCTGGTTGATAGCGAGCACCCCGTCGGCGAAGGCCACATCGTGTACGCGGCTCACGCCGCCCAGATTGCGGAAATGCTGCCACGGAGGGGTGACTTGGAACGGACGCACCACGATGAACAGGCGCACCGACAGCGGCGCATCGGCGAGATTGTCGAAACGGTAACGCAGCGACAGCTCGCCCGACTGCGCGCTCTCTGCTCGAATCGACAGGCGCCAATGCCCGCTCTCCCAGATCACGCTCGGCACCGGCATCCACCCCTCGGCAAGCTCCTGCCGGGGGATAACGTCGGTCCAGGTGAAAAGCCGCCCCTCCACCCATAGCATCGGCTCGATCGAGCACGATCCCTCGCTCACTTCGACCATGCCGTCGCCGTTCATGAGCGCGCATTCGCGGCCGTTCGAGGTGCCGATGGGCGTCCACTCGCTCTGCTCGCGATGCAGCCAGCGCGGGTGCCACCCGCGCGGCTCCGCGGCCGCGACGGCATACCAGAACGCCTCGATCGAGCGCGAGAATTCGAACGACTGAAGGCGCAGCACCGCGCCCTCTGAGGGCTCATGGAGCTCGAGCCTCAAGTAGCGACTCTTGAGGCCGGGCGAATAGAGGTAGCTGCGCAGGCCACCGGCGCGCGCCGTGGCGTACACGGTCTTCCATCGGCTGCCGGTGTTCGAGATGCGCACGCGAAAGCCGCGGGCCGGGGCTTCCTCGAGCCAATCGATGATGAGTCCCCCGAGCGTGCGCGGCTCCGCCGAGTCGATCGATATCCAGGGACGCTGATCGCCTGGCTCGGGCTTCCAACCGGCGCCCTCCAGGGCCGCAGCGGCGGAAAATCCCGGCTGCGCGCTCGAGGCCTCGGCGGAAGGCGCGTGAGCGGGCGTGCGATCCTCGATCACAAGATCCGCGATCCACAGCGTGCCCGCGCCCCCCTCACCCGCCACGATGGCGATTTCGACGAATCCGAGCTCTGAAATGCCATGTCCGCTCGATGGCCCCCAGGCGAAATCGATGTCGCGGCTCTCGATCGTGAAGTGTCGCCAGCGCGCCGGGGGCACGAGGTCCTGCCGCACGTGGCGCCAGACATTGCGGCCGGTGTCGTCCACCAGCTTGAGCTCGAGATTGTTGGTAGCTCCTCGGCCGCGCAGCCGAAATCGCAGGGCGTACTCGGCGGGCATGGCCCGGCGCATCGCGCGACGAGCGACCACGAAGCCCTTGCCTCCCTTGAAGTCGAAGTCCATGCGCAGAGTTGCCGCCGCGCCGGCGCGCGGCGTTGCGAGCCTGAGCTCGGCGTTGCCGGAAACCGTCGCCTGCCATTCCAAGGGCACGAGCGAATCGCCCTGATTGTCCTCTGTCATCGGGCGAGAGTGTGCTACGCCGCGGTGCCCATGTCGACGAGTTGAATCCTGCGATCGGCTGCCGCCGATTCGAATTCTTCGCAGATATCGGTGAGCTCTTGCTTGTTGTTCGCGCTCACTGCGCTGATGAGGCATGCACGGTTGCGGCCGCGGCGCTTCGCCTCGTAGAGCGCCTTGTCCGAGAGGCCGATCGCGCTCTCGAGCGAGATCTCGAGCTCTGACCCCGGCATTGGGAAGCACGCGTAGCCGATCGAGATGGTGCACTTGATGGCCTGCCCGTTCCAGATCACCGGATCGCGCCGCACGGCGTAGAGCAGCCGCTCGACGGTGCGGTCCGCCTGCTCCGGTGTGATCGGATCGAGCACCGCGAGGAACTCCTCGCCGCCCCAGCGCACGAGCTTGTCGCTCTCGCGCAGCGCCGCGGACAAGCGGTGGCTGACGGTGGAGAGCACCGCATCCCCCGCGGGGTGGCCGAGCGTATCGTTGATGCGCTTGAAGTGGTCGAGATCGGCGAGCAAGACGCAGCCGCCGACCGGATGGGTACCCTCGACCGAGAGCACGTGCTCGTTGAAATAGCGCCGGTTGCGCAAGCCCGTCAAGGCATCGCGCTCGCTGTTGAAGCGCAGGCGGTCGTTCGCGCGCCGCACGCGCGCGAACGCCCAGCCGAGCGCTGCGCAGATGCAGGTGACGAACAGCGCCGCGGCGAGTATGAGTTGTTGCCGCAAGCGCTGGCCGCGCATCTCGGAGGCTTTCAGCTCGTTGTCCCGCCGCAGCAGCTCGAGCTCGCGCGCCTTGCGCTCGTCGTCGAACTTTGCGGAGAGCTCGAGGAACGCGCGCTGGCGCGTATTGGTCATGATTTTCTCGCCGAGCTCATCGTAGCGGTGATAGGCCTGAATGGCCATCATCAGGTATCCGGCATGCTCGAGCGCTCCGCCGTACTCGCGCAGGAGCTCCTGCCCATCCAGGAGGTTGTTGCCGGCCACCGACTCGGCAATGGCGTTTTCCGCGAGTTTCTCGCCGGGCTTGATGTTGCCGAGACCGATGTAAGCCAGGCCTTCATTGAAGGAGACGATGGTCTCCTCGCCGCTGCCGCGCATCTGCGACACCAGCGGCAGCGCCTGCTTGGAGTACTTCAGGGACTCGTTGAAATCGTGAGTCTTGAGGTACGAGTCGCCGAGATTCGCGAGCGCGTGCGCGAGGCACTTGGTGCTCTGCGAGAGCTTCGCGTGCTCGAGCGCCGCGAGGCTCGCGCGCCGCTCGGCGGCCCGGTCCCCTCTCTGGTCCGCGATGTCCGAGGCGCGCACCTCCACCTCGGTGAGCGCCGCTTCGTCGTTGAGCGCGGTCGCGAGCTGCCGCGCGTTCTCCAGGTGCTCGGAGGCACGGTCGAGATTTCCGGTGTTGATGAATATGTGAACCAGCCACAAGAGCGCATGCACGGTGCGCGGATCGTCGTGCATGTCGCGCGCCAGATCGAGCGCCTCCTCTAGAAACGGCAATGCGTTCTCCGCCTGCCCGAGCGTGCGCAGCGTATTGCCGCGCAGAATGGCGACGCGGTAGGCCTCGACATCCGAGCCAATCACCGCCGTGTCGATGTGCCCGAGCTCGATGTTCGCCTGGTCGTATTGACCGTGCTGGTAGAGCGAATAGGCGCGCAGGTAATGCTCGGCCAGGACCGCCGATTGATCGCCGACGTCGGCCATCGCCTTGAGGCGCGCGATCGTCGCATCGGCGTCTTCGTCCCGGCGCACATCGACGAGCACCATGCCGCTGACCTCGAGGAACTGGATCTCGGACGCCCGCCCCTTGGCGAGGCTCGGATCGTCGATGATTTTGGCCGCGCGCTCGGGATCGGACCAGTCGAGCATCTCGATCCGGTCGTTAAAGGATTGCTCGGCGGCCACGACCGCCGCTCCCCATCCCAGAAGCCCGATTAGGGCGCATTTCTTCAAGTGCGCCATCTCCTCCGGCACCTAGGCTGCATTGCAGCACCTTGATAGCGCATTGTGCTCAAGACCGCCTGCGCCGGGCCGTGACGGACGTCATTTGCCGGGATGTTGCGCGGCTTTTGCTGCCCTCAGTGCTCAAGGATGTGATTCGAATCCCCATTGGGCGGGTTATTTTCGCCCCCGATCCCGGCCTCCAGGGTTGCATGTAGCCGCTCGCGCACCTCCCGGGTGTGCACCGGCAGAACAATCACATCCCCTGGCTGGGCCGCATCGAGCAAAATCCGCGCCGCGCTCTCTTCGTCGGGCTCCAAGTGTATCCGATCGGGCGCGATCCCTGCCTCGAGGAGGCCGCGACGGATCAGTGCCGGCACCTCGCCCGGCTCTCGGCCGCGCAGCATCCGAGAGAGCTCTTTGACCACGATACGGTCGGGCGCGAAGCGCGCCGCCACCCGCGAAAGCTCGACGATCGCATCGTCGTCGCGATTTCCCGCCTGCCCCAGGAGCAGTGTGAGGCGGGCCGGCTGGAGCGAGCGCGCCGCACGCAAGAGCTCCTCCAAGCCGTCGGGATTGTGCGCGTAGTCGATCAGCACGAGTGCCCCGCGGTAGCGCCAGCGCTCCAGGCGACCCGGATTGTCAGTCGGATCGGACCCGAAGCGGGCGACCGTACGCACGATCGAGGCGAGGGGCAAGCCGAGCGCAGCCCCGGCGAGCGTCGCTGCGAGCAGATTGTAGATGCTGTAGCGCGCCGCACCCCCGAGGGTGAGCGGCATCTCCGCGACCTTGCCGAGCGAGTGTTCCACGCCCGCGTGACTCAGCACCAGTTCCCGGCGCTTCACGGCGCAGGTGCTCCCGCCCCGCGCACGCAATGTCTCGAGTGCCGGATGAGCGTGGTCGAGAGCGAACAGCGCATGCCGCGCCCCGGCGGCGTACGGCGACCGCCTGACGGCGCCCATGAGCGTGGCGTCGTCCGCGTTCAATACCAGCGTGCCATCCCGGATCACCGCTCGAGCCACGACCAGTTTCGTCTCGGCGAGATCCTGTGCCGTCTCGATCCCGTACTCGCCGATGTGATCGGCACGGATGTTGGTGATCACGGCCACGTCGGCGCGATCCACGGCGAGGCCGCGGCGCAAGATGCCTCCGCGGGCGGTTTCGAGCACCGCGAGTCCGACCGAGCGGTCGCGCAGCACCGTGCGCGCGCCGGCCGGTCCCGAATAATCGCCGAGCGCGAGCGGACGCCCGGCGACGAACACGCCCTCGGTGCAGCAATAGCCGGGGATCATCCCGGCCGCCGCCGCCATGGCAGCCACCAAGCGCACGGTCGTGGTCTTGCCGTTGCTGCCCGTGATGAGGGTCGTCGGCACGTCATGCAGCGTGCTCCAGGGCACCTCCTCGACCGCGGGCAGCGCGCAACGCGCCCAAGTGAGGCTGCCCGACCCCGCGCCGATGGAGATTTCCTCGTCGTCTTCGAGCAAAGGCAACTTGCGTGCCTGTGCCGCGCGCCGCAGCGCCGCGAGCGCTTCGAGGCGCTCGGCGGCGGCGCGCGCCGCAAGGATCGCGGCCGAATCGTCGCCGAAATCGTGGGCAAGATCGAACGGCGGCAGACCGGACTCCGCGAATGGGCTCTCCGCGGCGGCGCGTTCCCACGCCCATTCGCTCAATTCCGTGGCCGTCAACAGCTCATCCGGCGGCGCGCGGAACACGAGGAGCGTCCCGGTGGCGCGGCGCTCGATCGCCGGCTTCGGCTCCGGCCACCCGAGCACGCGCGCGAGCGCTCGCACGCGCTCGCCCCACGCCTCGAGCGCCCGTGGGTCGGCGGCGGCGGCGCCGAGCGGAGTCAAAGTCACGGCCGGCCCGTCGAAATAGCGGTTGAGGCCAGTCAGCCGCCGGGAATCGGCGAACCGGTAGTTGGGCTCCGGCGCAGTCGGGGAATCGGCCATGGCGAGCGCCTCAATCGGACGCTTCGCCGACGAACCGCAAGCCCCGCTCCTCGCGTACGAATCCTTGCGCCTCGAGCGCCGCATCGTCATAGGCATCGGCGGCCGCCGGCTCTTTCGCTGCGGGCGGCGGCGGCCGGCGCACGGGCGGCGGATGCGGCGTCGCGTGCGGCACCGTCGCATCGATGTGCGCCTGCGGCTTGAATTTGATGATCTGTTTCCAGGATCGGGTGAGCGCATCGGCGAACACCAGCAGCAAATCGCCCGGTCGGCCCATGCGCAGCGCCGCGTCGATAGCGGCTTGCTCGTCGGGGATGACCTCGATCGCGCTCGCCGCCACGCCGCGCTCGCGCAGCGCCTCGGCGAGCATCTCGGGGATCTCGCGCTCGCCGCGGCCGCGCAGACTGTCGTCCCGACGGCAGATGTAGTGGTCGAAACGTCCGGCCACTCTGTGGGCGATCGCGCGGATGTCCTCATCCCGCCGATCGCCCGGCCCGGCCACCACGACGATGCGCCGGCCGCGCACGTCGAGCCGCGCGGCGAGATCCGCCATCGCCCCGACCGCATGCGCGTTGTGGGCATAATCGAAGATCACCTTGAACGGATGCTCGTCGTAGACGTTCATGCGGCCGGGCACCTGGAAGAATGTACTGTCGAAGGTGCGCAGCGCCTGGCGGATCGCGTCGAGCTTGATGTCGAGCGAAAACGCGAGCGCGGCGGCGAACATCGCGTTCTGCACGTTGTGCATGGCGCGGCCTTCGAGCGTCGCCGGGATGAGATGCGTCCACATGAGCGGGATATGCCGCCCCTTGTCATAGAGCGTTATCATCTGTCCGTTCACTCCCGCCTCGAGTCCGCACGCCCGACCGCCGGCGCGGACGTGCTCACGGACCACCGCGTGATTCGGGTTGAGGGTCACGTAGCACAGATGCTTCGCATCGGTGTGCGCGGACATGCGGATGGTGTGCTCGTCGTCGGCGTTGAGCACCGCACAGTCGCGCGCGACCTCGACCACGATGCGCTTGACCTCCGCAAGCTGCTCGAGCGTGTCGACCCCCTTGAGTCCCAAGTGGTCGGCCTGCACGTTGAGGACCGCCGCGACGTCGGCGAAGGGCACGCCCATGCCGGCCCGCAGCAGGCCGCCGCGCGCGATCTCGAGCACTGCGATGTCGATGCCCGGGTCGGCGAGCACCATGCGCGTTGCGACCGGGCCCGTCATGTCCCCTTCGGCGGTGCGCTGGCCGTCGATGTACACGCCGTCCGTGGTGGTGAGCCCCGGGGTGAACCCCGCCATTTTGGCGATGTGCGCGAGCATGCGCGCGGTGGTGGTTTTGCCGTTGGTGCCTGAAATGCAGGCGATCGGCACCCGCGCGGCGGCGCCGGGCGGGAACAGCATGTCGATCACCGGCCTTGCGGCGTCGCGCGGCGTCCCCTCGCTCGGCGCCACGTGCATGCGAAACCCAGGCGCCGCATTCACCTCGCAGATCCCGCCGCCCACCGTCTTGTAGCTCTCGGTGATGTCCGGGCAGAGAAAATCGACGCCGCCGACGTCGAGCCCGATAGCCGTGACCGCGCGCACCGCCATGTCGCGATTGTCGGGGTGAATGATGTCGGTCACGTCCGTGGCCGTGCCGCCGGTGGACAGATTGGCGGTGCTGCGCAGCGCGACCACCTGGTCGGGGGTCGGCACCGATTCAGCGCTGAGTCCCTGGCGCGCCAGCATCATGTCGGCCTGCGCATCGAGCTCGAGGCGCGTCATGACTTTCTCGTGACCGACGCCGCGGCGCGGGTCGCGGTTCACGATGTCGACGAGCTGGCGGACGGTGTGCTCGCCGTCGCCGATCACTCGGCCCGGGGTGCGGCGCGTTGCCGCCACGAGTTCGCCGTTGACCACGAGGAGACGGTAATCGTCTCCCTGCAGGTAGGTCTCGACGATGACGGAGCCGGAGTGCTCGGAGGCAGCCGCGAAGCCGGCGCGCACCTCGTCGGGAGTTGCGAGGCCGATGGAGATGCCGCGGCCGTGATTGCCGTCATAGGGCTTAGTGACCACCGGATAGCCCAGCCGCTCGGCGGCGCGCACGGCTCGATCCGCGGAACGGACCAGCTCCTGGCGCGGCACCGGCAGGCCGCAATTGGCGAGGATCTTGTTGGTCTCCTCCTTGTCCTGTGCGAGCTCGACTGCGATGTGGCTGGTGCGGCTGGTGACGGTCGCCTGGATGCGTTGCTGGTACTTTCCGTGTCCGAGCTGAATGAGGCTCTGTTCGTTCAGTCGCAGCCACGGAATGTTGCGCTCGTCGGCCGCCTTGACCAACGATGCGGTCGAAGGTCCGAGGGCGCGGCGCTGCGCGTAACGGATGTATTCATCCCGCTTCTCCTGCCAGTTCCAATCCGCGGGCACGATGCCGGCCGGCCGCAGTGCATCCGGCAGGAGCGCGCAGAGCAGCTGGATACCGAGCTCACCCGCCGCGATGCCCTCGTCGCGCTGCGCGTACTCGTAGACCACGGTGTACACGCCGGGTACATCGGTGCTGCGGGTCTTGCCGAACGAGACGTCCTCGCCGGCGATATTCTGCAACTCGATCGCGACGTGCTCGAGCACGTGCCCGAGCCAGGTGCCCTGATCCTCGCGCATGCGCCGGATGAGGCCGCCCGGCTCGCGGTACGAGCACCCGTGCTCATGCAGACCGGGCAACGCCGCCACCAACGCATCGACGTAAGGCAGACCGAGCCTGCCGCTCGGCCATTGCTCCAGCGGGCCGAGATCGAGCAACACTTTAATAACCGGGAAATGAGCGTACATCGACGGACCCACGTAGACGTTGCGTTCGAGGATGCGCATCTCAAAGCCCCTTGCCTTTGTCGTGTCTATCTACCGTTTCGACTGAACCAAAGCGCCGGCGTCGGCCTGGCGCGAATGCAGATTGAAGGTAGCACCTTGCGTGAGGATATGCAGTTTCACGCCCAACAGGCACACCGGGCGTCCCTCCTCGATGCTGTCCATCGAGGAGAACTGCACCTCGGACGCGTCGACCACGGTGATCCCGCCTGATCCCTCGACTTGCACCGTGTTGTCGGGGCCGATGAATGCGGCCGTGTCCTCGTCGAGCCCGATGCCGACCGCGAACGGGTTGTACGCCAGCGCCGTGAGAAGCCGGCCCAGGCGGTCGCGCTGTCGGAAATGCTGATCGATGATGAACCGGTTGGTTAACCCTAAGCCCGGCGCAAGACGCACTGAGCCGGCGACCGGCGTACTCCCCTCATCGCCGAAGGCGATCATGTGCTCGCACAAGAACGCGGCGCCGGCGCTGGTACCGGCAACGGGCACCCCGGCTGCATTCATTTGACGCACGATCTTGGCGACCGACGTTCCGCCGATGAGGGTCGACAGGCGCAGTTGATTGCCGCCGGTAAAAAAGACCCCGGAGGCCTGACTCAGCTGCGCGATGCGGCCGGGCTCCTCGGCATCGCGCCGTGTATCGAAATCCAGCGCCGCGACGCGGCGCACGCCCATCTCGTTGAAAATACTCTCATAGCGCGGCGCGGTGCTGCGCGCGAGACTCGCCGTGGGAATGACCGCGATATCGGCCGCCCCGCCCCCGCACAACTCCACGAAGCGCCGCAGGATCTGCGGTGAATTCTCCTTCTCCTCGGCGCCCCCGATAGGAACGATCCACCCGCGCTCGCTGCCTGCCGCTACCTTACTTGCACACATGCTGTAGAAATGCCCCCGATTTCGAAGGCCGCGATTTTACACAGCCGGGCGCGCGCCGATCTTTGGATTATCGATATAATCTTGGGCCCGCGAACGCCCCGGCAACTCCACGGAGCCGTTTCCTTGAAGCCATTCGCCCGCGCCTTCTTGATCGCTCTCATTGCCCTCCAGAGCGCCCGCGCCGAGGAGCCGGGGTTCGCGGAAGGCACGAAACTCGCGGCCAAATACAACTGCCAGGCATGTCACAAGCTCGATAAGGCCGCGGCGGGTCCGTCGTTTCGCGCCATCGCCAAGCGCTATGCAAGCGATCCGAATGCGCAGGGCGAGCTCGAAACGAACATTCGCAACGGCAGCGCCGGTGCGTGGGGACCGACGCCCATGGCAGGAGTGGATGTGCCGCAGAGCGACCTCACGCCGCTGGTGGCATTCATCTTATCGCTGAAAGCGTACTAATCTTATTGTTATTTTAGATTAATATTTATTTATAAGTTATTGAATTACGGAATTAATTTATGAGTACCGTCGCGGCGTTGCGAGCTGTAGCCGCGGCCCTCGTGGTCGGCGTTTCGTCGCTCTCGCCGCTGCGGGAGGCGGTTTCCGAAACCACTGACACACCAACCGTTGATCCCGCGGCGCTCGCGCGCATCCGAGATGCCGCAATGTCGAGCGATTGGGCTTGGCGCCATCTCGCGCGCCTCACCGATGAGATCGGTCCTCGGCTCTCGGGCTCGCCGCAATTGGCGCTCGCGGTAACCGAGGTCGCGGAGGCGATGCGTCAGCTCGGCGCTCGGGTCACGCTCCAGCCGGCGAAGGTGCCGCACTGGGTGCGCGGCGATGCGCAGGCGCAGTTGGTGGACTATCCGGGGAGGCCGGCCGGCATCGCTCAGCGTCTGGCGTTGACGGCGCTCGGCGGATCCGCGGCGACGCCCGAGAAGGGGCTTACGGCCCGCGTCATCGTGGTGCACGACATGACCGAGCTCACCGCACGCGCCGGGCTAGTGCGCGGCAATATCGTGCTGTTCGATTCCCGCTTCGACCAGCGGCTTGCGGACAACGGGGATGCCGGCGATGCGTACAGCCAAGCGGGTCGGTATCGGTTCAACGGTGCCTCGGCGGCAGCGAAGCTCGGCGCCGCGGGCGCGCTGGTGCGCTCCATCGGCGGCGCGAACTTTCGCCTGCCGCACACGGGCGTGACGCTGTTCAAGGAGGGGCAGACACCCATCCCTGCGGCCGCGCTGGCCGCGGAGGATGCCGACCTCGTGACGAGATTGGCCGAATCGGGGCCCGTGACGCTCACGCTCCTGCTCACGCCGAAGACCCTCCCGGACGCGGACAGCGATAACGTGATCGCGGATTGGCCGGGGCGCGAAAAGCCGGATGAATACGTGATCGTGTCAGGCCACTTGGACAGCTGGGACCTGGCGACCGGGGCCACCGATGACGGGGTCGGCGTGATCGGCGCCGCCGCCGTGATCGAGATATTGAAGGAACTCGATTTGCACCCCCGGCGCAGCGTGCGCTTCATCGGTTGGACCAACGAGGAAAATGGCGGCCGCGGCAGCAAGGCCTATTTCGCATCGGTAGCCCAGGCGCTCGACACGCAATGCGCAGCGATCGAAAGCGACGACGGAGCGGGTCGCTCGATCGGCATTGCCGCCGCGGTCCCCAAGGAATGGTTGCCGGCCCTGCGTCCGGTACAGGAGGCGCTCTCCCCGATCGGCGCCACGGGGTTGTTACGTCGCGACGGCGAGGTCGGTGCCGATATCAATCCGCTGCAGCAGGCCGGCGTACCCGGCTTCGCGCCTTGGGTCGACGCACGGCATTATTTCGACTATCACCACACCGCGGCGGACACCCTCGACAAGGTTGATCCGCAAAATCTCAAGAGCCAGGTCGCCACCTTGGCGGTGCTCGCCTATTTCCTCGCCGAACTGCCCGAGCCGCTGCCCCGATTCAAGACTTCCGACTGATCAGCGCCGAAGCTATAGGTCATGCGCAGCCCTATCGTGCGCGGGCGATTCACCGTGACGGCTTTGTACCCCAGGGAGTAGTTCGCGAAGAGTTGGGCGCGTGTGTCGGTCAAATTCTCGCCATACGCCTGCACGAGCC
>Ga0182030_10004701_pt1 | contig 29153 bp, 28 predicted proteins | sample 812S3MmetaG_FD_121299 | JGI IMG/M metagenome (GOLD analysis project Ga0182030, IMG submission 121299) | Permafrost microbial communities from Stordalen Mire, Sweden - 812S3M metaG (Illumina Assembly) | ecosystem: Environmental > Terrestrial > Soil > Wetlands > Permafrost | place: Sweden...
AGGCTGATCTTCCCCGGGGGCTGTGCCGTCGCGATTTTGTGCGGTTTGCGAGTTGCCGTCAGCCGCGCTGACGGGTCCCTGTCTTGCGGGTTGCGGGGCTCCCGGGCGGTCTTGGTGAGCCTCAGGTGCCTGCTGCCGGCCCTGTCCCTGCTGTGGTTGGCCCTGCCCTTGTTGGGGCTGGCCCTGCGCCTGTTGGGGCTGGCCCTGCGGTTGCGACTGGCTTTTGTCTGCACCGCTGGGCTGACCGTTTTCCGCATTCCGATTTTGCGAATTGCCGGACGATGCCTGCGACTGATCTTTCGATTGCCCTTGTTTCTGGTCTTGTTTCTGGTCTTGCTTTTGATCTTGCTTTTGATTTTGGGACTGCTGGGGCTGACTTTGCTGTTGCTTCTTGAGCTGCTCCAATTTTCTGTTCACGAGGTCACGGTTGAATTTGCTGTCGGCATCGTTGGAGCGCAGCTGCAGAGCGGCCTCATAAGCCTTCACGGCCCCCTTCCAGGTCTCTATCGTCTTGGCAGCGTCGCTCTTCTCCGTCTTCTGTCCTTCTCGATACAAGGTATTACCGAGGTTGTAAAACGCATCCTGCTGCTCCGCCAGCCGTTCAGCGGACCCGGATTTCGCGGTATCGAGCGAGGACTGGAATTGCTTCGCGGCGACGGGATAATCGCCCGCTTTGTAAGCGGCAGTGCCCGCGTCGAATGTCAGCACCGGCTGCGACGGATTTTGAGCCGCAGCCTCCGCATAGTCGCGCTGCGCCTTGGAAAAATCCCCCTTCTGATAGGCCGATGCCGCGGTGGCAGGCGAGGCCTGCGCCGGCCGAGCGGTGGGGAGCAGCATGACGATCGCAGCGCAGGCCACCGTCATGGCCCCGGAGATGGGTGCGGAATCGGGCGATGCGCCCGGAGCGGTCACCGTGTTGCGTGGCGCGGGCGCGCGGCGCCGCGTGCCGACCAGCAAGCTCGACATCAGGCAGACCAGACACAGAGTCAGAGGCCATTGATATCGCTCGATGTAAACCCTCTCGGTGCGGGACTGCAGATCGTGCTTGGCGAGCGGCGCCAGCGCTTGGGTGTAAATCGCCTCGAGCCCCTGGTTATCCACGCCCAGTGGCGCATAGGAGCCCCCGGTGGCTTGCGCGATGGCTTTGAGCGCAGACTCATCCAACCGCGAGCGAACGTAGTTCCCTGCGTTATCCTTCAAAAAGCCGCCGCCCTGATCGGCGGGCAGCGGTATCAGATCCCCTTTGGCGGAGCCGACACCGACCGTGTAGATCTTCAATCCGTCCTGCCGGAAGGCATCCTTGGCCGTGTCGAGCGCGTTGCCCTCGAGGTCTTCGCCATCGGTAACCAGAATCAATATCTTGTCGCTGTCTGCGCGATTGTGCACGGCGGATTGCGCAGCCCGTATCGCACTGCTGATGTCGGTTCCGTCGCGGGGAATGATGCGGGTGTCGAGCGCGGCCAGGGACTCGTGAAACGCACCATAGTCGAGCGTGAGCGGACACTGCAGAAAAGCACTTCCCGCGAAAGCCACGAGCCCCACCGCATCGCCGTCCAGGCGTCCAACGAAGTCGTCGATCGCCAATTTGGCGCGTACCAGGCGATCAGGCTTCACGTCCGGCGTCAACATGCTGCGCGAGGTGTCGACGGCGAAAATAATGTCGTTGCCGCGCCGCTTGACCTGTTCCCAGCGAAAACCTGCCTGCGGCTCGGCGAGCGACACGAACAGAAGCGCCACGGCGGCGAGGAACAGAGCTCGCTTTAGGCGCCGTCGAGAAGCGGATATGGAACGCGTCAGCTCCAATCTCAGGTGAGGTGATACGAATTCCTCGAGCGCCCTGCGCTGCCTCGTGTCGTATGCCCGCCAGGTCCAGAGAGCAGCGAGGCAGGCCGCGATTCCTACGGCAATCCAGGCCGGGTGAGCAAAGATCACGGAAGCCTCCGGAAGCGGGTGTGCTCCAGTCCGAACCCGAGGCCGAGCAACCCGAGCGCCGGGAACAACGCCCATCGATACAACTCTTCGTAGTGCTCGAACCGATGCGCCACCTGCGCGCTTTTCTCGAGACGATTGATCTGCTCGTAGATTTCTTTGAGCGAGTCCGTGTTCGTGGCGCGATAGAAAGCCCCTCCGGTGAGCGAGGCTATCGCCTGCAGGGTTTTCTCATCGACATCGACCTTGGCCATCACCAGCCGGGTGTTGCCGAAGTTATCCCGGACGGGAATCGGCGCCTCACCGCGCACGCCGACCGCAATGGTGTAGATCTTGACGCCGAGCGTCTTCGCCGCCTCGGCGGCCGCGAGCGGCGAAATCCGACCTGAGTTGTTCATTCCATCGGTGAGCAGGATGACGATCTTGGATTTGGCGTGCGAGGCGCGCAGCCGGTTCACAGCGGTGGCGATGGCCGAGCCGATGGCCGTACCGTCATCGACCCCACCGACCGAGACCCGATCGAGGTTCTGCCGCAGCCAATCGTGATCAAGCGTCAGAGGGCTGACCAGATACGGTGCACCCGCGAATGCGACCACACCGATGCGGTCGTCCTGACGCTCGTCAATGAATTTCGATACCACGGATTTGACCACATCGATGCGGTTGACGCGCTGGCCGTTGATTCTGAAGTCCATCGCCTGCATGGAACCCGACACATCCAGCCCCAACATGATATCGATGCCGTTGGCGGTGACCTCGGTGCGCCCGTGTGCCAACTGAGGGCGGGCCAAGCCGACGATCAGCAATGCAGCGCCGAACACCGGCAACAGCCAGAGCCATCGGCCGATCCGGCTTTTGGCATCCTGCGCAGCGGCTCGCGCCATTCCCACGCTCGAATACTGAACGGCCGCGACCGGACCCTTGCGGCCGCGCCAAAGCATCACGAGCGGCAGCAGCGCCAGCAGCCACAGCCACTCAGGTTGAAGGAAGTGAAACACGGGGCTTACCTGAAGAGCTTGGGGTGGGCGGGCCGGCGGGCATCGCGCCCTGGCTTGAAGACTCGATGGCGGGGGCGCTCGCGGACTGGATGAAGCGGCGCGCGCTCTCGAGCATCACGGTCATCTGGCCGATGTCCAGATTCCATCCGCCGAATTTGGCGAGATCGCAGGAGGCCAGGAATTCCCCGAGCAACTCGCGGTGCGCCGCAAGAGCCGGAGCCGCGGAAAGCAAGCTGTCATGAAGGAATTCGTGAGTGGTGCGATGCGCCGCCATCACTTGGAAGCGCCGCTCGATGTACTCCCGCACGATGGCGGACACCTCGATGGAGAAGTCACGTGCGCGTCCCGGCTGCATCAGCGTCCGCGCCGCCTGCAGTCGATCGAGCGCCAGCTCGAAGTCGGTTTTTTGCGGTGCTTTGCGCCGTCGTTTGAACCATCTCCATAGGGCGTAAGCCAACAGCACGAGGACGACTGCCCCGCCGGCGAGGAGCCAAGCGGTCCAAGGCGAGGGGACAGGCTTCGGTCCGCGGATATCCCGGATATCGTCGGCCGGCCCCGCATTCACCGCCATGGCCAAGACCACGGAACAAAGGGCGGCGGCGCCAAGCTGCGCCGTTCGGCCGAGCGAACCATAACACCGGACGTTCATCGCCGCTTTCGCTCGCGCGCCCTGAAAAAGCGCTGCAATGCCGGCACATAGGGCGCATCCGTGCTGAGTTGCAAGGTATCGACACCCTCCGAGCGGATGTCGGCGATCAGCCGCTGCGCGTGCTTCGCCGCCTCCTCGCCGAAACGACGGCGGATCGCCGCATTGCCCGTATCGATTTCGATCACCTCGCCCGACTCGGCATCCTCGAGCGCCAATATGCCCAAATCGGGAAGCGTCCGTTCCCGTGGATCCTCGATGTGCACGGCCACGAGATCGTGCCGGCGATTGGTCTGCTTCAAGGCTCTGCGCAGCGGCGGCCGCGTCTTGGATTCAGGCCCCGTTGACTGGAAATCCGATATCAGAAATACCACCGCCCGCCGGTGCAGAAGTTGACCGGCCACCTCCAGTGCCTTGACCGTATCGGTGCCCCGGCCCTCGGCCGTGTGGTAGAGAATCTCGCGCACCACGCGCAGCACATGTCGTCGCCCCTTCTTGGGCGGTATGTATTCCTCGACCCTGTCCGTGTAGAGCAGCAGCCCCACTTTGTCGCTGTTGCGAATGGCCGATAAGGCCAGCAGGCTCGCCACCTCACCCGCCAGCTCGCGCTTGCTCTGGCCTCCGGAGCCGAAGTTGCCGGACGCACTGATGTCCACCACCAGCAGGATGTTGAGCTCGCGCTCCTCGGTGTATTTCTTGACGAACGGCCTTCCGGCACGGGCCGTCACGTTCCAGTCGATGGAGCGCACTTCGTCGCCGGGCACGTATTCGCGCACTTCGTCGAAGTCCATGCCGCGCCCTTTGAACACCGAATGGTACTCGCCGATCAAACTGTCGTTGACCAGCCGTCGGGTGCGTATTTCGAGCTGTCGCATCCGGCTCAGGATGGTTTTTACAGATGCCGCGGGCACGGACCTATGCTCCAATATCGATGCGATCAGGGGACCGGCAATTGATCGAGGATCTTGCGAATCACATCCTCGGCGGTGACGTTCTCGGCTTCCGCCTCGTAGCTCACCATGACGCGATGACGCAGCACGTCGAGCGCGATGGTCTTCACGTCCTGGGGAGTGACGAAATGTCGCCCGCTCAAAAATGCCACTGCGCGCGCCGCCAGGCATAAGTTGATGGTGGCGCGCGGTGAGGCGCCGTTCTGGATATAGCCGTTCAAGTTGAACGATGAAGCGACGGGAGGCCGTGTCGCGAGCACGAGATCGACGATGTAGTCCCGGATCTTGTCATCGATGTGGATGGCATTGACCACATGGCGCGCGCGCATGATCTGCTCGGCCGACACGATACGGCGCACGGAAAGCGCGGGCTCCGAGGTCGCCATTGCGTCCAGGATGGCTCGCTCCTCGGCGCGATTGGGATAGCTGACGATGACTTTCATCATGAACCGGTCGATCTGCGCCTCCGGAAGCGGATACGTGCCCTCCTGTTCCAGGGGGTTTTGAGTCGCCAGGACGAGGAACGGGTTGGGAAGCGGATAAGTCTCTTCGCCGATCGTGACCTGATGTTCCTGCATCGCCTCGAGCAGCGCGCTCTGCACCTTGGCGGGTGCACGATTGATCTCATCGGCCAGAATGAGATTGCTGAATATCGGACCGTGCTTGGTGCGAAATCCACCGTCCTGGGGGCTGTAGATCATGGTACCCACAATGTCGGCGGGCAGCATGTCGGGGGTGAACTGCAGGCGCTTGAAATCGAGCGCCACCGTGCTCGCCAGCGTCTTCAAGGAAAGCGTCTTGGCGAGACCCGGCACACCTTCGAGCAATACGTGTCCGTTGGTCAGGAGCGCGATCAACAGCCGGTCGACGAGATGCTTCTGCCCGACGATGACCTTGGAAATCTCCTGTCGCAGCGGCTTCGTCCACGCCGAATGCTCCTGAACCGTGTCGCGCAGCGCGCGAAAGGTCTCGTTGGTCTCCTCCGGCATACTCGATGCGGGAGCCACGGGCCGGTAGCGGGCATCGTTGACGCGCTTGTCGGCGCCGGCGGGCAGATCTGAACTCATATCGGCGATCCTCGAAGTCTTGTGCTGGGCGTAGTACACCCGACCCGGATGGCCCGAACCTTTCCACAGAATTACAAAAATGAAAGGTGGGTGATTCGCTCGGACCGGTGTTGCCCTAGGCGGCAGCCACCGCGGCCTGCGCCAACGCGGCATCGTAGCTGCGCGAGTCGACCTTGAGATAGATCAACCGCTCTTCCGACACCACCACGGCGTCGGCCACCCCGGGCACTCGACGCAACCCGGCTACGAGCGCCGCGGGGTCGAAGGATCGGCCGTCGGCGATCCGGATAAACCGGGTGGTCAGGTAGCTCGGCTGTTTCATGGTCGAGGCAACCAGCAGCCAGATCAGGGACAGCCCGAGAGATGCAACGAATACCGCGTTGCCGCCGAGCATCTCGAGAATCGAGCCGCCGACGATGCCGCCCACGAAAATGCCTAGAAATTGCGATGTGGAGAAGATGCCGGCGGCGGTCCCCTTGGCGGCCGGCGGAGCGGTCTTGGTGACCAGCGACGGCAGCATGGCTTCCATCACGTTGAAAGCCGCAAAGAACAACGTAATGGCGCCGATCACCACGAAGGCGCCTGTTCCGACGAGGAACAGGCATTGGCTGAGCGCCAACGCCGCGACCGATACCACGAATACCGTCTTCATGCGCCGATATTTCTCTGCCACGATGATGGCCGGCACCAGGATCGCCACGGAGAACAAGAGCACCGGCAGATAGACCAACCACTGATGGTGGCTGTCGATGTCAAGACTTGTCCGAAGCAGCGACGGTACGCGCAAAAAACTTGCGGTGAGCATCGCGTGCAGCGCGAAAACGCCGAAGTCCAGGCGCCGAAGCTCCGGTTCTGCGGCGATCGATTTCAGCAGCGAAGGCACGGTTTCGGCATCCCTGTGCACGGCGAGCACCAGAGGCTTCGGCACGACAAAGCCCGTGATCCAAATTCCGATGAGCGCCAACCCGACCATGGTCCAGAAGATTCCGGGCACACCGATCAGGCCGGCCAACAGGGGGCCCGCGATCAGCGCGAACATGAATGCGCCACCGATGCTCACACCGACAATCGCCATCGCCTGAGTGCGCCGGTCCTCCGCGGTCAGATCCGCCACCAGAGCCAGAATGACCGAGCCGACTGCGCCGCCTCCCTGCAGCACACGCCCAAGGATGACACCCTCGATGGTCGTCGAAAGCGCCGCCACCGCACTGCCGGCGCCGAAAAGGACCAGTCCCAGCACGATCATCGGCTTGCGTCCAACCCGATCGGAGAGCAGCCCGAACGGTATCTGCAAGAGTCCCTGACTCAACCCGTAAATACCGAGCGCAAGCCCGATTTTGAACGGTGTCGCGCCGGCCAACTGCCGCGCATAATCGGCGAATACCGGGTAGATCATGAAGAGGCCCAAGAGCCTCACCGAAAAGACGGCGGCCAGAGAGCCCACCGCACGCAACTCCTGCTTTTCCATAGTCAAAGGGCCGATGTCTCACCACTCGCATCCGAATCGGATCGACCCATACTACAAGAAGGGGTGGCGGGTACGCCTACCTTTGGCACGAGGCCGGTCAAATCAGGACTTATGCGTAGTGCACGGGCCGTTGTTCGTATTGGAAACAGAGCGGCCGGACACCATAACGCCAGCATGGAATCTTCGATGAAGTTCCCCTCGGGTCCCCAGGGGATTAGCATCAACGATGTGGCCAAACTGGCCGATTCGTTCCATGTCAGCCGGGAACTCGTACTCGATGTGTACGATGCGCAATATCGGCGCTTGGCCGAGAGCGCCCGAATCCGTCAATACGTCGATCTGCTCGCCTTCAAGAATACCCGCCTGGCTCTGCATGAAATCGCCGAACCCGCGCGGATGCCGCAGCGGCCGGAATGACGACGGACATTGGATAGTGTAGCTTGGCGGCCTGCGATCAGGCCACCGACCCCCTCCTCACCGGCACCACTGTTCTATGGCGGAAACCGTGCCACCCCTCAAGATGCAGAACGCAACCGGCGCAGCAGCCGCGCCCCGCACGTCCAAAACCGTGCGACTTGCCCTCTTGATACTCGCCATCCTCCTGATCGGGGGGGCGGTGAGCTGGTGGCTCGGCCGCCGCCACGCCTCGACCGAGCTTGCCTTGTACGGCAACGTGGATCTTCGTCAGGTGGATCTGCCTTTCAACGGCAGCGAGCGCATTGCGGCAGTGTTGGTCCAGGAAGGCGATCACGTCAAAAAAGAGCAATTGCTTGCGCGTTTGGACACGAGCCGGCTTGCGCCGCAGGTGGCCAAGGCCGAAGCCGACTTGGCCGCGCAGCAGCAAGCGGTGAATCGGCTGCATCATGGCAACCGGCCGGAAGAGATTGCGCAGTCACGCGCCAATGTGCAGGCGGCCGCTGCGGACGCCGCCAACGTCTCCGCGCAATGGTCGAGGCTGCGCAGCCTCTCCGAAAGCTCCGCGGGTCGTGCGGTGAGCCGCCAGGACATGGATTCGGCCAAGGCCGCCCTGGATACGGCTGAAGCCCGCCTCGCGGTGAACCGCAAGGCGCTGGCGCTCGAGCTTGCCGGTCCCCGCAAGGAAGACATCGCTCAGGGCGAGGCGCAGCTGCGTGCCGATGAGGCAGCGTTGGCTCTGGTTCGTCAGCAGCTGGAGGACGCAGATCTCAAGGCGCCCCTCGATGCGGTGGTGCGCTCGCGCATCGTCGAGCCGGGCGACATTTCCTCGCCTCAGAAGGCCGCCTTCACGCTCGCGATCACCGATCCAAAATGGGTGCGCGCCTATGTCGCGGAAACCGATCTGGGGTCCGTGCGTGAGGGCATGAAGGCGCAGATCTCGGTGGACGCGTTTAGCGGGCGCTATTTCCCGGCGTGGATCGGCTTCATCTCATCGGTGGCGGAATTCACGCCGAAATCGGTCGAGACGACGGAACTGCGCTCGAGCCTCGTGTACGAGATCCGGGTGTTCGTCAATGACCCTCGCGATGAGCTGCGCCTGGGAATGCCTGCGACCGTGCACATTCCCCTCGAGCAGGGTCGCCGCGGCCAATGACAGGCGCGGGTCGGGGTGCACCAGCCGTGGTCGCACAGACTTTGCGCAAGCAATTCACACGCGAGCATGAAGCGCCGGTGCGCGCCCTCGATGACGTATCGCTCGAAGCGATGCACGGCGAGCTCACCGCGTTGGTGGGACCGGACGGCGCCGGCAAAACGACCCTGATGCGCCTCGCCGCGGGGCTGCTGCGCGCGGATTCGGGCTCGCTGCAGGTGCTCGGCATCGACGTGGCGGCGGATCCGCAGAAGGTGCAGGACCGGATCAGCTACATGCCGCAGCGCTTTGGCCTTTACGAGGATCTGACGGTCGCGGAGAACCTGGATCTGTACGCGGACCTGCACGGGGTGAGCGCGGCGGAGCGCGCACAGCGCTATCCGGAGCTGATGGAAATGACGGCGCTCGAGCCCTTTACCACCCGTCTTGCAGGCCGTCTGTCGGGCGGCATGAAGCAGAAACTCGGCTTGGCCTGCACGCTAGTGCGCTCGCCGGACTTGTTATTGCTCGACGAACCAACTGTCGGGGTCGATCCGTTGTCGCGGCGCGAACTTTGGGACATCGTGCGGCGCCTGGTTGCCGACCGGGGACTGACGGTCCTGTTGAGCACTGCCTACCTCGACGAGGCCGAGCGCTGCAGTCGCGTGATCATGCTGCATGAGGGACACGTGCTCTCCGAGGGACTGCCGCAGCAGGTCGCCGCCAAGGCGGCGGGACGCAGTTTCGTCGCCACTCCCCCGGCCGGCGAGTCGGCGCGCAGTCTCCAGGCTCGCCTGCTCGATCGGCCTGACATCGTCGATGCCGTGCCCGACGGAGGGCGCGTGCGCTTCGTGCGCGGCGCTACCGGCGCTACCGGCGCTGGCACTGATGCCGGTGCCGCCGGTGCCGCCGCCGGGCAGGCGATGCTGGATCCCCCTGCGCAGCCGGTCGCTCCCCGGTTCGAGGACGGCTTCATGATCCTGCTGCGCGAGCATTCGCCCCGTGAGCGCGCGAACACCATCGCCGTCGCGCGTCCGCTCGCGGTGCGCGGCGAGGAGGCCGTGGTGCGGGTGCATCAACTGGTGAAGCGATTCGGCGCGTTCACAGCGGTCGACCGCATCGACTTCGAAGTGCAGCGCGGCCAGATCTTCGGGCTGCTCGGCCCCAATGGGGCCGGCAAAACGACCACGTTTCGCATGCTTTGCGGCTTGCTCACCCCGAGTGGGGGCGAGCTGCACGTGGCGGGCGCCAACGTGCGCGACACACCCGCCTCCGCCCGTGCGAGACTCGGATACGTCGCGCAGAAGTTCTCGCTCTACGGACCGTTGAGCGTGACCGAGAACCTGGAGTTCTTCGCGAGCGCGTACGGGCTGCGCGGCGCGCGCAAGCGCGAGCGCATCGGCTGGGCGATGCAACAGTTCGAGCTCGGCGCGCATGCCGACGCCCCCAGCGGGCAGCTTCCGGGTGGTTACAAACAGCGCCTCGCGATGGCGGCGGCTTTGCTGCACGAGCCGGAAATTCTGTTCCTCGATGAACCGACCAGCGGCGCCGATCCTCTGGCACGGCGCGCTTTCTGGCGCCGCATCACCGCGCTCGCCGAACAGGGCGTGACCGTCATCGTCACCACCCACTTCATGCAAGAGGCTGAATACTGCGACCGCGTCGCGATCATGGATTCCGGCCGGATTTTGGCACAGGGTTCGCCGGCCCGGGTGCGCGAGCTGGCACGCACTGCGGCGAGGCCCGAGCCGAGCATGGATGACGCCTTCATCGCCGTGGTCGAGCGGTCGCGCCAAGAGCTGAGCGCGTCCGTCGCGCAATCCGTCGGCTCCCCGGCTGCGGCTTGATGTCCGCATGACCCAGGCCCCCGCAACGTTGCGATCGGACCATCGGTCCAGAAAAATCCGCCGTATCCGAGCGCTGGTTTGGAAGGAAACCCGTCAGATCGTGCGCGACCCCTCCAGCGTCGCCATCGGTGCGGTGCTGCCGTTGATACTCATCCTGTTGTTCGGATACGGCCTGTCGCTCGACGTGAAGAATGTGCCGGTGGCCGTCGTGATCGAATATCCCGCCGGCGATGCGATGGAGCTTGCGGCCGGATTTCAGCTCTCCCCCTACTTCAAGCCGGTGATGCTCCGATCGATGCCGCCGGCGCAGCAGATGCTGCTCGAGCATCGAGTGGACGGCATCGTACGTATCCCCGCCGACTTCTCCCGCCGCATCGCTGCCGGCAGCGCCGCCGTGCAGCTGATCGTCCACGGCGGGGATGCCAACCGGGCGCGAATCATCGAGGGGTACGTCCAGGGTGTCGTTGCAGTCTGGAGCTCACGGATGGCCGCACAAGGACAGCCCATCGCTGGTCCCCCGGTCGGCGTGCAAGCGCGCTTATGGTTCAACGAGGCCGATGACAGCCGGTACTTTCTGGTCCCGGGTTTGATCGTGCTGGTGATGACGCTGATCGGCGGCCTGTTGACGGCCATGGTCATGGCGCGTGAATGGGAGCGCGGCACCCTCGAATCGCTGTTCGTCACGCCGGTGCGCAGCGATGAGATCCTGCTCGGCAAGACCATCCCGTATTTCGTACTCGCATTGTTCGGCTTCGTGCTTTGCGTGCTGTCGGCGAAGTTCTTGTTTCACGTCCCCCTGCGCGGCTCGATGTGGGTGCTCGTGGGCGCGTCCATGCTGTATGTGCTCATCGCCCTCGGCATCGGTTTGCTGATCTCATCGTGGGTCAAGAACCAGCTGGTGGCGAGCCAGCTCACCATGCTGATCACCTTCATGCCCGCCTTCATGTTATCGGGCTTCCTGTTCGATTTGCGCAGCATGCCGACCGCGGTGCGATTGATCACCTACGTGCTCCCCGCGCGCTATTACGTCGCGCTGCTGCAGAGCGTGTTCCTGGCCGGGGATGTGTGGTCGGTCATCGTGCCCAACACGCTTGTCCTCGCGCTGATGGCCGCGGCGCTGGCGCTCGGCAGCCGCGCGGTCATGCACAAGACCCTCGCATGAGTCACGTCATCGAGAGCCTGCTGCGCATCATCGCCCTGACGCGCAAGGAATTGCTCGCGGTGCTCAAGGATCGGCGCAGCCGGCTGAGTTTATTGATTCCGCCGGTGGTGCAGGCGCTGATCTTCGGATACGCAGCCACGTATGACCTCAACCACGTCACCTACGCGGCGCTGGATAGGGACCATACCGCGGCTTCCCGGCAGCTGCTCGCCGGGCTCGACGGCTCGGGAGTCTTCGAGCGCGTCGCGGATCTGCAGCGGGCGAGCGATATCAAATCACTGATCGATGCCCGCCGCGTACTGCTGGTCGTGCAGATCGATTCCGAGTTCGAAAGGCGTCTGGAGTCCGGTGGTAACGCCGACGTGCAAGTGATTGCCGACGGACGCAACTCCAACACCGCCGGCACCGCGCTTGGCTACCTCACCGGCATCGTGCAGCAATTCAATGCCGACTGGAGCGCTGACCACGGATCCGCTTTAAAGTCGGTCCAGATCGTCACGCGCGCCTGGTACAACCCGAACCTCGAGACGCGTTGGTTCATGATTCCCGGCATGATCGGCACCCTGACGCTGATCCAGACCATGATGCTCACCGCCATGTCGGTCGCGCGCGAGCGCGAACAGGGCACTTTCGATCAGTTGCTGGTGACGCCCTTTCGCCCCTTCGAGATCATGGCGGGCAAGGCGCTGCCCTCCATGGTGGTCGGCACGATCCAAGCGGGCGGAGTACTCTTGGTCGCCCAGCTCTGGTTCCGCATCCCGTTTGCGGGCTCCTACACGACCCTGTTTGCGGGCTTGCTCTTGTTTCTGCTCGCGGCGGTGGGCATCGGCCTGCTGATTTCCGCGGTGGCGGCGACCATGCAGCAGGCGATGCTGTATTCCATGCTTTTGATCATGCCGTTTTCACTGCTCTCGGGTCTCACCACCCCGATCAGCAGCATGCCGGCCACCGTACAATACCTGACCGCGATCAACCCGCTACGCTACGCGATCGACATCACGCGGCGCGTCTACCTGGAGGGAACGGGACTCGAATTGCTGAACGCCGATCTGGGGCCGCTCGCGCTGATCGCGGCGCTGACCCTGACGGCGGCCTCCTGGATGTTCAGCCACCGGATGCAATGAATGCCATGATTACCCTGCTGCGCCGGACCGGTATCGCCCCGCTGAGTGTCGCCTTGATGGCGGTGCTGGTTGCGGCGTGCACCGTCGGACCCAATTTCGTGCCGCCCAAAGCGCAAACCCCCGCCGATTGGTCGGCTTCGGCGCTACCGGCCGATCCAGCGGCAGCCGCGGCTGCCGCCCCCGCCGCGGCCGCACCCGCGCCGCCGGGCCGCCTCACCGAGCAGCCCGCGGAGCTCGCCGCGTGGTGGGAGCTCTTTCAAGACCGGCTGCTCAGCTCGCTGATCGAGCGCGGGCTCGACGCCAATCTGGACTTGCGTGCCGCGGTGCTGCGGGTCGAGGAGGCAAGGACGCAGCGCGCAGTGGCGGCGGCCGGCTACTGGCCCACCATTACTGCCGATGCGTCCTACAGCCGGCAACGCTTGAGCGAGACCACCCCGACCGGCTCGCTGTTCAATTCGATCGGCAGCATTCGACTGCCCGGCGGGGCAGGCATCAGCATCCCCAATCCCTATAATCAGTTTCAATTGAGCGCTGGCGCCAGCTGGGAAATGGACCTGTTCGGCCGCGTGCGCCGCTCGGTGGAGGCCGCGGACGCCTCCCTGCAAGTTTCGGTCGAGGATCAGCGATCGGTGCGTGTCGCCGTGCTTGCCGACGTGGCGCAAAGCTATACCGAGCTTCGCGGCGCGCAGGCGCGGCTGCGGGTCGCGACGGAGAATCTCGGAACCATCGAGGAGCTGTTGGATTTGACGCGACAGCGGCTTGCCGCGGGACTGACGACCCATATCGACGTGAGCAATGCCGGCGCCCAGGCGTCGGCGACACGCGCCGAGCTGCCCGCGTACGAACTGCAGATCACCGAGGACATCAATCAGCTGAGCAAGCTCCTCGCGCGCGAGCCCGAGGCGCTGCGCGGGGAACTCGGGACGCCGGCCCCCGTGCCTTCGGTGTCCCGTGACGTCTCCATCGGCCTGCCCGCGGAGCTCGCGCGCCGCCGGCCCGATATCCGCGAGGCCGAGGCGAACCTGCACGTTGCCACCGCACAGATCGGCGTCGCCGTGGCGGACCTCTTTCCGCGCCTGACCCTGTCCGGCATGGGGGGCTTCCAATCCGAGACCACCGGCAATTTGCTCAGCTGGGCCAGTCGTTTTGGCTCGTTTGGACCCACCCTCGATCTACCCTTGCTCGATCGGGGGCGCTGGAAGACGGTGCGCTTGTACGACGTACGGGCTCGGGAGGCCGCGCTCGCCTATCAGCGCACGGTGCTGAACGCCCTGCATGAAGTTGAGAACTCGGCGGCCACGTATCACGCCGACCTGGAGCGGCGCACCTGGCTGGCGGCAACCGTGGCTCAGAATCGCGACGCATTGGCGCTCTCGCGCCAGCGCTATGAAAACGGAGTGATCACGTTCATCGACGTGCTGGACGTCGAGCGCACGCTGCAGCAAAACGAGATCTCTCTCGCCGATAGCACGACTGCCGCCAGCGCTGATCTGGTCAGCCTTTACCGCGCGCTCGGCGGCGGCTGGCAGCAGCTACCCTAGCCCGGCGCTGCGCGCAATTGCTGCGCCCAGTCGCCGGCCGTCGTATCGATGCGAATGACGCAGGCCTCTTCCTCAGGTGTCAGTCCCTCCATTCGGTCGAGCTGGCCTTCAAGCACGGCGACATCGGCATCCGAGGGATCGAGGGCTGAGCGAGTTTCGATGCGGCGAATCAGTTCCGCCTTGTTCGCCAGGCAGGCGATGATCCTGAAATCAACCTCCCGACGCGCCGCCAGCTCGCGAAACGCCCGCCGATCGGCGAGAGTCAGGAAACTCGCATCGACGATGGTGCCGAGGCCGGCGGCGAGCGATGTTTCCGCGCATCGCGCCAGATGCCGATACACCCGTGCACGCGCCTCCGGAGCATACCGGTCCAGGGTGCTCGCACCCACGCGCTTGCGCTCGAGATCCGAGCGCATGCGAATGGCGCCCAGCATCGGGACGAGACGCGCACTCAACCAGGATTTTCCGGACCCGGACGCGCCATGCATGATGTAGAGGGTGGGTCTCGGCGGAGTGACAAAGTCCATCGCCGTACGCGTCCGGGCCAGGAAGCGGTTCCTGAGCGCTCGCGCATCCGCCGGCCGTTGCTCGGCGCTGAGCGCATCGACCATGGCGCGGACCAGGGCTCGATAGACCGCATGGAACGCCAAGGTGCTCAGCCCGGCATAGTCACCCGTGGCCTCCAAGTAGCTGCTCAGCAGTTGTGAGGCCAGATCCTTGCGCTGATAACCCCGCAAATCCATATGGAGAAAAGCGATGTCGCTCAGCACGTCGATGAAGCGCAGGCGGGGGTCGAATTCCAGGCAATCGAAGGGTGTGAGACGGCCTTCCCATCGCACGATGTTCGCGGCATGCAGATCGCCGTGGCATTCGCGCACGAATCCGCGCTGCTGCCGCTCGGCGAACACCGGCGATAAAGCATGCAATTCGTCGTGCGTCCAATCGCTCAGATGCGCGAGCTGCGCTCCGTTCAGTTGGGCGGGACAATGCGCGATGAGCGTGGCCAGATTGCCGAGCACCGATTGGCGCAGCTGCCTCCCGTAGTCGAACTCGCCGGCCGGGGCACCTCGCGCGGCATTCTCGTGGAACTGCGCCAATCGCGTCGCCAGCTCCGCGAGCTCGGCGCAGCCTACCTGCTCGCGTCCGAGCAACGACGGCAATTCTTCGGACGCATCGAACTGGCGCATCTTGACGGCATAGTCGACGATAGGTCCGCGGCCCCCAATGCGTAGGCCCTGCGCATCGGCGGTCACCGCCACCACGTCCAGGTACAGATCCGGAGCCAGGCGCCGATTGAGCCGCAGCTCTTCGTGGCACAGCATCTGGCGATGCGAGAGGCTCGTCATGTCCAGAAATTCGAGCTTGACCGCTTTTTTGATCTTGTAACTGACATCGCCGGTGAGGATCACCCAGGAGACATGCGTCTCGTGCAACCGAATCTCGCCCACCGCATGCGGGTACGCGGACGGCCGAAGCAGTTGTTGAACATCCAATGGCGACATGGCTTTCCGTTTCGAGGCGAAAACCGCCATCGAGTATCGGTCATTGAGGCGGGCCATGCCACGTGATCCGCTACGGGGAAATACCCATTGCGATCACGCATCAACGCTCGCAGCATGACGTCAGCGGGATGTCCTATGGAGGGAAGCGACATGACTGGCTATGAGCGATATAGCGGCAAGTGTTGGTCACCCTTTGCACACGATTTCGATACCCCCCCAATCCTGTCGATGAGGGCGAATGCCCTACTCACGCCCAGCGAGCGGCACAGATTGATTGCGGAGGCCGCCTATTTGATCGCGAAACAGCGGGGGTTTTCGCCTGGCCACAACCTCTCGGACTGGCTCGCAGCCGAGGAGGAGATCAATCGCGCGTGTGGCCTGGTCGAGCCCACACCCCGATGGGATTGAGATTGTCATAGCATGGATATTCACCAAGCCATCTACGGGCGGCGCGCCGTGCGCGACTTCTCGCCCGCCGCTATCGATCCGCAAGTCATCAACCGGCTCATCGATGCCGCGATTCAGGCGCCTACGGCACTGAATCAGCAACCCTGGACCTTCACCGTGGTGCGCGATCAACGCACCCTTGACGCCGTGTCGACTCAGGCGAAGTCGCATATGCTCGCTCAGCGCTCCGAATTACCGGGTTCCGGCCACTTTCAGATGCTGAAAGACCCGCATTTCCAGATCTTTTATCACGCTCCGGTATTGATTCTGATCTCCGCGACCGCTGCGGTTCCCTGGTGCGTGGAGGATTGCGCGCTGGCGGCCCAAAACCTCATGTTGGCTGCCTTTGCCGAGGGACTCGGGACTTGTTGGATCGGCTTCGCCCAGTCCTACCTCGGTACCCCGGCAGGCAAGGCACTGCTTCGTCTGCCGCCTGCATCAATCCCGGTCGCCCCGATCATCCTGGGCGCCCCCCGGGGGCAGGTGCCCGCGGTGGCGCGTAACAAGACGGACATCTGCTGGATCGGCTGACGCTCACGTGCCGGGTCGTTCCGGCGGTGCTGTACCCCGATCGATGCGTTGCGAATTACCGGCGTTGATGTCCTTGAAAGTATTCGCGCACCTTGGCGGTGATTTGCCGATCGGTCATTTTGTCCGCCGTTTCGACACCGGCCACGCGTGCGCCGAGCTTATGCTTGTCCAGCCGCTTCCTAAATTCGCCCTTTGCCTCGCCCGGACCAAATATCACCAGCGCATCCAGATCGCCAAGGGCCTCGATCACCGCATCGTAGTAGCCGTCAAGTTTTCCCATGAAAGACCTTTCACGCCGGTCGTCCGGGGGCACTTGACGCGCCTCGTAGGGGCCTTTCAGGGGGGAGTCGCCTTCCCGCTCCGGGTGTTTTTCGACATGTGACTCCAGATGAGTCGTCCGCGCCTCCTCTCCGGGCCCGAGAAGCACGATCACCGCACTTCGATGATCGATCCAAATGCCGCCTTTGCCGCTCATCGCACTCTCCTCATTCGCAACAGTATCGTTGGTCTGTCGAGCCAGGCGATCAGGGATTTCGCGTAGGGGCGAATACCGCCCTTCGGGGACTGCCGTAGCGCAACCGGTAGAATTCCTGATATCGCTGAAGTCACAGAAAACGACAATTGCCAAGAATACCGTATCCATAGGCTCACCGCGGCAATGCAGCCCACCTTGACCCTCACATTCAGACACGTCGATCGCTCGGCCGCCTTGGAGGCGCATGCTCGGGATGTGGCCTCAAGGCTACAGCGCATCGAGGAGCTCATCAGCCGATGCCACGTGACGATGGAAAGCGTCGCCTCCGCCAGGCCGGCAGGGCCCGCCTACGTCGTAAAAATCGAATTGAGCGTCCCGGGCGCTCAGATTCACGCCGATAGCTTGCGCACAGACGGCAGCAGCCATGCGAGTCTCTCCCAGGCCATGCGCGAGGCCTACGACAATGCCAGGCGCCAGCTGCATCACTTGCGCAGCGACCGGGCGAAACCGCCTTGACTAGAAGGAGCTACAAATGAGAGCCGACACCGAAATTCGTTCCGACATGGAGTCGCAATTGCAATGCGAGACGGTCATCGACGACAGCTTGATCGGTGTGATCGTGCGCGGCGGCATCGTCACCCTGACCGGAGAGGTGGGGCATTACGGCGCCAAATGGGCTGCCGAAGAAGTGGCCAAGCGCATCCCCGGCGTTCGGGCGATAGCGAACGAGATCCACGTCAAACTTCATGAGCGCGAGGCACCGAGCGATACCGACATCGCAGAGGCGGTTGCCAACACGCTCAGCGATGCTCTTGCGGTGGACCGCATTCAGTGCGTCGTGCAAAACGGCATCGTGACGTTGAGCGGCCACGTGCCCCGCGGCGATCAAAAAAGAGCCGTCGAGGATGTCGTGCGGCGTCTGACGGGAGTCAAAGGCATCTTGAACTCGATTATGACGACGTCCGCGTCATAGGTGGCGCTCACAGGGCAAGCGAGTAAATGATTTGATTGGAATCGCTCGGATCGCGCAGCGACTTCATGCCAAGTTCCCGCGCGAGCGCCGCCATCGCCGTGTTAGTCGCCAGATCGATCGAGTATAACCGCCTGACTCCGTTTGTTTTTGCGGCCTCGATCAGATGCCGCATCAATAACAGGCCTAATCCCTTGTGCTGCCACTCGTCCGCCACGGTAACGGCGATTTCGCGCACGTCCGCCTGGGAATCCTGCGCATATCGGCTGACCCCGATCTCCACGTCATGATCGGCGCGGCGCACGGTGGCGACGAAGGCCATGGTGTGGTTTCCATCGACATCGCACAGACTTTTCAGCTCCTCCGGAGACAATTCACTCACGCCGCCGAGGAAACGGAAGTGCTTGCTCTCTGGCGTCAGATGGAGGATGAAGTCTCGCTCCATGTCCACATCGGTTCTGCGTATGGGCCGGATGGTAACCGTCTCCCCCGCTATCGTCGGCTGAAGCTCCTGGCTCATGGTCACAAGACCCCTCGAATGAAGTTTGTCTACGATAGATCCGTGGGCAAGTCGCGCGCCATCGTGGAATGCCGAAATCGACGCCGACATGGTAGTACGCATTCGGCTACGGACTTGTGCTTAATACGCCATCAATACGGATTATTACGGTGCTGCATGACGTAGGATTCGCTCAGCGGGTCATGCAAGGAGTACCGGGAATGGCGGGATATAAGCTGGATCGGATTCTCGTCGCGGTCGCCGAACCATCGTCGGGATTGAACAAGGCAGTACGGCGCGCGCGCGCCCTCGCGCACCAGACGGGAGCTACGGTCGATTTGTTCAATGCCATGGCCTCCTCGGTCTCCACGGGCATACTGCACGCCGAGTCGGAGCACTTCACGCGTTTGGAGGCGGAACTGCACCACCGCCTGCTCGAACGGACGGCGAACCGGTTGCGCCGTGAAGAGATCATCGTCAATACGAAAGTGGAGACTGGATACCCGGTTCACGAGGCTATTTTGCGTGAGGTGCAACTTTCCAAGGCCGATCTTTTGATCATCGAAGCCCGCAAGCACAGCGCCATTGCACGCTTGCTGCTCACCCAGACCGATTTCGAACTCATCCGGCACTGTCCGATTCCCCTCCTGATCGTCAAAGGGAACAGCGCATGGCGCAAGCCCCACATTTTGGCGGCGCTGGACCCCTTTCACGTCCACGATAAGCCGAGCGGATTGGATGACCAGATCGTGGATGCGGCGCGCGCCATTGCAACGAACGTGGCGGGTTCCGTGCACGCCGCACATATTTATCGTCCGCTATTGGGGTTTGTTCCCGATTTGGCGGGAGCCACGGTGCTCACGACCATGCCGGGGAGCGAGAAGCAATATAAGGCCACGGTCCGGCGCCGCTTCTACGAAGCGATCGATCGATACGGTATCCCAAGGAGCAGGGCACACTTGGTGTGCGGGGATCCGGCGCCCGCACTCGCGGCGGTCGCGCGGTCGATGCGGGCGGGTCTGATCGTCATCGGGGCAACCTCTCGCTCGGGCCTGAAGAGAGTTTTCATCGGCAATACCGCGGAGCGGGTGCTCGATGGCCTCAAGTGCGACGTCCTGGTGGTAAAACCCCGGAGATGACCGAACTCGGATTTCGATCTCCGACCTCGCCCGCACATTGGCCCTTGAGGTCGATGATCTTTTTCCGATCGCCGAGGCGATCCACATTCTCGGGTTTGCCGAGCTGACCGGACGCTCGATCAAGCTGACCGCCGCAGGGAAACTGTTCGCTGAAGGCGACACCGACGAGCGCAAGCGGCTGTGGCGAGAACACCTGCTTCAGTTCGTGCCCCTGGCATCTCATATCCATCGTGTCCTCGGGGAGCGCAAGGTACACTGGGCGCCCCGCTCACGATTCGAAACGGCATTGGAGGATCACCTGACGCGACAGGAGGCCACTCGAACGCTCCGAGCCGTGACCGGTTGGGGACGTTATGCGGAGTTGTTCTCTTACGATGCCAAGCTGCGGCGCTTTACTTCGACCTGATGCCATCAACGACCTCATCAATTGCTCTGTTTTCGCCCGCCGCCTCTGCGGCGCTCGCCGGCGGCATCGCAAGATTCTTGGCGGTCCCGCTCAGCCCGCTCGAAGAGACCGCCTTTTCGGGCGGCGAGCGAAAGTTACGACCGATGGAAAACGTGCGCGGCAGGTCCGTTTACGTGATTCACTCGCTGTTTGGTGATGCGCGCGGCTCGGCCAACGATCGGCTGTGCGAAATGCTTTTTTTGATCGGTGCGCTCAAGGACGCGGGCGCGCGAGGAGTCACCGCCTGCGCATCCTATTTGGCGTATGCGCGCCAGGATCGGCGCATCGAATCCTTCGATCCGGTCACGACGCGCTACGTTGCGCAGTTGTTCGAGGCCATCGGCGTGGAACGCATGATCGGCCTGGAGGTGCATGACCCGGCGGCCTTCGAGAATGCCTTCCGGTGCGAAACCGTGCATGTGGACGCGGCCTCCTCGTTCGTTGAGCACTTTGCAGAGAAGCCATCCCACCTACAATATGCGGTGGCATCTCCCGACATCGGAGGCGCAAAACGCGCGCGGCAGTTTCAGGATTTGCTGCAAAGGGCTCTGCAACGACCCGTCGACTACGCGCTCATGGACAAGAGCCGCAGCCGCGGCCGCGTGAGCGGCACGTTGGTTGCCGGGGATGTCGCCGGCAAACACGTCATCATCATCGATGATTTGATCAGCTCCGGTACGACGGTTCTGCGTGCTGTCGGCGCGTGTCGTCGGGCGGGCGCGAGTCTCGTCGATGTCGCCGCGACCCACGCCTCGTTTGCTCCTGAGGCGCGCCGCTTGTTCGACCCGGACGTACCAGCCGCGGAAAGGCCGGATTCGGTGGTGGTAACCGACTCGGTGGCGCTCGGCGCGGATTTCTCGAGCTACTCGAAGGACTCCCTCACGGTTCTCGGGATCGCGCCGATCCTGGCCGCGGCCATTGGCTCAGTTGAGGCGCGCGGCCCGTAAGCTCGATCCTCGAGGAGCCGGCTCAGGCCGCGATCACCCCGATCGGCCCTGCTTTGACCGAATCCTTCGCCGGTTGCGGCGCTCCCCGCACCAAAAGCACCGGCACTGAAGCGGAGCGCACCACCTCTTCAGCGTCGCTCCCCATCGCCACCCGCGCAAGCCCGCGCCGTCCGTGCGTGCCCATGACGATCAGTTGCGCGCCCCACTCGTTGGCGTGTGCAACAATCAGATCGGCCGCCCTTCCTCCCATCGACTCGAGCATGATGCATTCGGGAGTGATTCCCTGTTCCTGGGCCGCGGCTTTGGCGCGCTCCAGGACGCTGCGGCCGCCCTTGCGAAGAAGCTCGATGACATCGGTCGCATACACGCCGGAGCCGTAGGCGTAGTCCAGAACGAACTCATTGACGAAATGCACCAGGCGAACTTGCCCGCCGACGCACTTTGCGATCTTGATCGCCTCGTTGAGGCCCAGAGCCGACGTCTCGCTCCCGTCGACAGGAACCAGGATCTTGCCGTACATGGGATATCTCCTTCTACCACTGTGCTCCGCCACCATGGCGAAGCGCTTTTCCAAGCCTCATTTTTACCAGGCTGCCGGCGGTCTGGCATGTCGGGGATTCCCCCGCGCCACTACGGCTATTACTCATTGTGATGCCAATGGCTTCGCCCCACTCTGGACCCAATCCCGTTTGCCAGGAAGCTATCTCTGATGCGTGGGATTCTCCATATTGCCTACAAGCTTTTGGTCAATGACCGCGCCAAATACGCAGCGCTCCTCGTGGGAATCACGTTTGCCGTGTTTCTGATGATCGAGATGACTTCCTTGTTCGCCGGCATCCTGATGCGCTCCTCCGCCACCGTCATCAATATCGGCGCCTCGATCTGGGTCATGGATCCGGCCATCCAGACGGTCGCCAACAGCATTCCGCTTCCCGGCTACGTGCTCGACGAAGTCCGCAGCATGCCGGGCGTCAAATACGCGGTGCCGCTGTATTCCGGCGCGGCGCTCCTGAAGCTGCAAGACGGCACCTTTCAAGCAGCGAACGTACTCGGTCTGGACGATACCAGTCTGTTCGGACGGCCGACGCTGCTCAGCGGAAAGATCACCGACATCTTTGCGGAGAACGCATTCATTGCCGTACAGGATTCCGAATTTTACAAACTGGGCAGCCCAAAAATCGGCGCCGAATTCGAACTCAATGACCACCGGGGAGTAATCGTCGGCATCGCCCACGTTGCCTCCAGCGGACTGTTTGGCGTCCCCACGCTGTACACGACGTACAACCGCGCGCTGCAATACATCCCAAACACCCGCTTCACGATCTCTTACCTGCTGGTCGAGCCGAAATCGCCGGCCGATGTGGCATCGATCAAAGCCCAAGTTGCCAAAACGGGGTATTTGGCGCTCACCAAGGATGAGTTCACCAGCAAGATCGCGAAGTTTTACATGTACCAAACCGGCATCGGCACCAACATGATGATCATGACCGTGATCAGCTTCATCATCGGGTTGTCCATCTCCGGACAGACCTTCTACACGTTCGTGATCGAGAATCTGGAGAAGTTCGGCGCTCTCAAGGCAATCGGCGCCAAGGGGCGCGAGCTGATTTACATGATCTTGTTTCAGGCGTCCTTCGTCGCCCTGACGGGCTACGGCATGGGAGTGGGCCTGTGCACGCTGATCATTTGGATCGCCCGTCTGAATTTGCCCGACTATGCCGCGATCATTACGTTCTGGAACCTCGCCGTCGCATTCTTCATGGTGGTTGTCATCGCGGCAAGCTCGAGCTACTTCGGTGTGCGCAAGGTCCTGAAAATTGAACCATTCGATATCTTCAGAGGATGACCGTGGCGGCGAGCGCAATACAGGCGGTCGGACTCAACAAGTGGTTTGGCGAGGGCGAGGCTAAAACTCACGCCGTTCAGGACGTGAACTTCGAGGCTCAGTTCGGTGAAATTCTTTATGTCGTGGGACCGTCCGGCAGCGGCAAGACCACGATGCTCAGCATGATTTCGGGAATTCTCCGGCCCAACAGTGGCACGGTAAAAATCGAGGATACGGATGTCTGGAGTTTAAGCAACGATGCGTTGGCAGAATTCCGTCTCCACAAAATTGGATTCGTATTTCAGGACTTTCATCTTTTCCCGCGGCTGACAACCGCCGAAAACGTCGCCATCCCGCTCATCCTGCAGAAGCGGGATTGGAACGAGGCCCTCAAAGAGGCCGCCGTCGATCTGGAGATCGTCGGCCTGAAGGACAAGACGCAATTGCCGCCCGTGAAGCTGAGCGGCGGAGAACAGCAGCGGGTGGCGATCGCCCGGGCCATCGTCAGCCGACCCGATATCCTGATTCTTGACGAGCCCACGGCTTCGCTCGACGGGGACACCGGACGAAACATCGTGAGGTTTGTCCGTGAACATATTCTCTCGGACAAACGCTGCATCGTCATCGTGACTCACGACAGCCGCATCTACGAATTCGCGGATCGCATCGTGAAAATGGAGGACGGCAAGATGGTGGGAATTGAGAAAGGAACTTTGGATGCGCAGTAAGATGATCTTCGTGGTTTCGGGCATCGGGCTCGTGCTCGCGCTGATCAGCGCGTTCATCTCTGGTCAGCAACCTGCGCCGCTCCCGCCGGCGTTCAATCCGGCCGCCAATCCCTACGCGAAGGGAATTTACGCTCAGGGCATCATCGAGAGCAATCAAGCGCACGGTGAGAACATCAACATCTATCCGGAGGTGCCTGGTCCCCTGACGGAGGTATTGGTGGCCGAGGGCGCCACGGTAAAGAGGGGCGACGTGCTTCTCCGGGTCGACGATTCCGTGCAGCGCGCAACCGTCGAGCAGCTGCAATCGCAGGCCGAAGCGGCTCGCACCATGCTGGCCGAGCTCAAAGCGGAGCCTCGCCGGGAAAATCTCGATGTGGCCACCGCGCAGGTCGACAATGCGCGAGCGACCCTGAAAAACGCCGAAGACCAGCTCGACAAGCAGGAACGTTCCTACGCCCTGGAGCCAAAATCGGTGAGTCGCGACGCGCTGGACAACGCGAGGAACGCGCAAAAGATCGCCGCTACGAACCTCGTGGTCATCGAGAAGCAGTACGCTCTGACCAAGGCCGGCGCCTGGATCTACGACATTCAGAACCAGGAAAAGCAATACGTCGCGCTGTCGAAGGCCTATGCGTCCGCGGCTGCGCTGCTGGCGAAGTACACCATCAGAGCGCCGGCGGACGGCGTGGTGCGCTCGATTCAAGCCGCCGTCGGCAGCTATGTATCGCCCACGGGAGCCTATGATAGCTACACCCAGGGCATGGATCCGCTCATCGTGATGAGCGCGCCGGATGAGAACCTGCAGGTGCGCGCCTACATCGACGAGATCCTGATCGACCGGCTGGCCGATCCGAGCAAGCTCGCGGGTGAGCTGTTCATCCGGGGTACCGACAAGCACGTGCCCCTGACGTTCGTTCGCGTGCAGCCCTTCGTGTCGCCGAAGATTCAGCTTTCGGACGAGCGGCAGGAGCTCGTGGACGTCCGCGTACTTCCCGTCATTTTCCGCTTCGCCAGCCCCAAGAGTCTGCACGTGTATCCCGGGCAGCTGGTGGATGTCTATGTCAGTGCCCAGTGACCGCGCCGGCCCCGTACCGCAAGACCGACGCTCGTCGCTCGCGCGCGGGACTCTTTGGGCCGCCTCTGTGGTTTTCACCGCAATGGCGGGATGCGCGGTCGGACCCAATTTCCATCGTCCACCACCGCCTTCCACTTCCCATTACACGAACGGGAGAGATCCAACGGCGACCGTCTCGGCTCACGGCACGGCGCAACGTTTCGATACCGCGGCCACCGTATCCGCCGACTGGTGGAAACTGTTCCGTTCGCCGCAACTCGACACGATCATCCGGGAGGGGATCTCGCACAATCCCGGCCTTGCGGCAGCCCAAGCCAGCCTTCGAGCGAGCCAGAACGACCTGCGCAGTGGATACGGGATCTTCTTCCCGTCCGTCAATGCGGAAGCTGCCGCGACGCGGGAGAGATACAGCCCTGCGTTGCTCGGCCAAAGCGCCGAGTCCCATGTGTTCGACATCTTCACGCTGTCGACCTCCGTGAACTACGCACTCGACCTCTTTGGCGGCCAGCGCCGGCTGGTCGAGGGACTGCGCGCGCAGACCGAGGTCGCTCTGGCTGACGAGCGGGCCACTTATCTCGCGCTCGCGGCGAACATTGTCAACACCGCCATTGCGCAGGCCGCTTATCGCGCCGAGATCGAGGCGACCGGCCAGCTGATCGAGCTCCAAAAGGAGCAAGTCGGCATCGCCCGCGTGCAGGCCGACTCCGGCACGGTGCCTTACTCGAATGTGCTCAGCTTGCAGAGCCAGCTCGCGAGCTATGAAGCGACCATTCCCCAGCTCGAACAGAAGCTTACCCAGGGCGACGATCTGCTTGCCGCCCTGGCGGGTCAGATGCCGGGGGAATGGCAAGCAACGCCTCTTCGCCTCGATGACTTGACCTTGCCCGACACATTGCCGGTCAGCCTGCCCTCGAATCTCGTGCGCCAGCGCCCGGATATCCTCGCCGCCGAGGCAACCGCGCACGCGGCAAGCGCCGGCATCGGCGTGGCAACCGCCGCCATGCTGCCCCGCATCACTTTGAGCGGCGGGCTCCAGTCGGCATCGAACTCCACCGCTAACCTGTTCACGGCAAATGCCAAAGCTTGGAGCGTTGGCGCGAACGCAACGGCACCGTTGTTCGAGGGCGGCGCCTTGTGGTTCAAACGCAAAGCGGCCATCGAACAATATGACCAGGCGATGGCACTCTATCGGCAGACGGTTCTCGGCGCTTTCGAACAAATTGCCGATACGCTGCGCGCCCTCGATCACGATGCAGCGGTGCTCCTGGCGCAAGACGAGGCACTGTCGACGGCCGGGCAGGCATTACACCTGATCAGCGCCAACTACGAATCGGGGATTGCAACTTACCTCGACGTGTTGAACGCGGACGCTCAATATAGACAGGCAAAAATCGCACAGGTCCAGGCGATCGCCGTGCGATATCAGGATACGGTGGCTTTGTTTGCCGCCCTGGGGGGCGGGTGGTGGAACTCACCCTCGCAATGAACCGACGGCAGCGCTACCGTTTGAACCCCAATCGGTGCGTCAAGCTCCGCTGAGTTCCGCGATGGCCGCGAGCAAAGACTTTGTGTCGACCGGCTTGCTCAAGAAACGGCATTGCGGAATCGAGCTCTTCACTGCGCGCATCATCGATTGCAGATCGCCGCTGAGCAGGATGGCCGGCACGTCGCGGCCCTGTTGAATGCGCAGCTGAGTGAGCATCTCCAGACCGGTCAATGTCCCCTCCAGATGGTAGTCGGTGATCAAGATATCGCCGGGGCCGATACCTGCCAGTAGCGTCTCGGCTTCTGCAACGGTCGCGGCTGAGCGGGTATCGAATCCCTCGAGGCTCAAGAACAACTCGGTCGCCATCCGCACCGAGTCGTTGTCCTCGATCAAGATCAGCCGGCGGCCGGATGGCGAGCTCGTCATCGGCGGCTCGGGCGGATCCTTGGGCACGGGCACGTCCGCCGTTAGGACCGTGCGGTGAGCGGGAACCCGCACGCTGACGCAGGTGCCCTTGCCCAGCGTGGATGCAACGGAAATCGAATAGCCGAGCAGCCTGGACACCTCGCGAACGATGGCTAGTCCGAGACCCACGCCCAGACGCTGCGTGCCCTGGGGGCCAATCTGGTAATACTCGTCGAATATCCGCTCCAGCTTCCCCTCCGGAATGCCGACGCCCGTGTCCTCGACTTTGAGCACCACCGCCTCCTGCTCGGTCACCACCGAGATCCGCACGGAGCCCTGTTCGGTGTACTTCACCGCGTTGCCGATCAGGTTCTGCAGCAGCTGGGTAAACAGCACCCGATCTGTGCTGATCACGGCTTGGGTATCCGCGAATTCCAATTTGAGATTCTTGGCCGCCGCCGCCGGCTCGAACTCCTGCGATAGCTCCCCGAAAGCGTCCGCCAGCCTGACCGGCATCAATTGGGGGTCAATTGCCCCGGATTCGAGTCTGCTGATATCGAGCAACGCATTGAGCAGCCGCGTTGCGCTGTCGATGGCGACCTGCTGATGGCTCACCAGCTCGCGCAGGTCCGGCAACGCCGCCGTGAGCTTCTTCATCGACGCGTTGATCAAGTGGATGGCCTGCAAGGGTTGGCGCAGGTCGTGGCTCGCCATGGCCAGGACCCGGCTCTTGGCACGATTGGCGTTGTCCGCCTCCTCGCGGGCCAGCACCAGGGCATCGTTGATGGAGCGCCGCTCGGTCATATCGCGGATCGCAACCGCCACGAAATTCTCCCCGCCGTCACTGAAGGGGGAAAGCCTGATACCCGCAGGGAATTCAACGCCGTCGGCGCGCTGCGCGAACAGATCGCTGATCCGAGCCGCCATCTCACGGCTGGTGGGATCGCGCAGATAACCCCTGAGGTGGGCACCATGGCGCAGGTGGAACCGCTCCGGAATCAACAGCTTGATCGGCTGTCCGACGAGTTGGCCGGGCGTATAGCCGAACAAACTGCTGCAAGTCTCGTTGGCAAATTGAATGATGCCTGCCGCGTCTACGACGAGCATGGCGTCGGGCGAGAATTGCAGCAACCGCTGAGCGATGGATCTGTTGTCAGCCACTGCGGTGGGTCGTCGATTCCCAGGGGAGACTGATAACGGCGGTCTGGGAAATCATGGAAGTATGGGGTCGACCATGGCCCCATTCTAGCGCGCCGCGGATAGCAGTGCGGCTCTACCTGGAGCGGCCGTTCGTCGAATTGGCACCGCCGTTCGTCGGGTCGATTTCGGAAAGCACGACATCCGCTCCGCTCTGCAAACCGGTCGCATTGCCCTCGTCGGAGTCGAGGTGCAATTCCAGGCGAAAAGAGGGCGATACTCGTACGATGACATCGCCGAATATCAGGCGCCGCTTTCCGGCCATCACGACGACGGCGACCTCGTCGTGATTCTTCAGTCCGAGCACGTCGGCGTCCGCGGGACTCATGTGGATATGGCGCAGGGCGCATATCACGCCCCGCTGCAAAGTGACACTGCCTACCGGACCCTCGATGAGGATGCCTGGCGTGTCGGTGAGATCACCCGATTCACGCAACGGCGCCTCGATCCCGAGGACGATTTCGTCGGTATGCGATAGCTCCACCTGATCCTCCGCACGGGGCGGCCCGATGACCCGCACATGCGTCAGGCGGCCCTTTGGACCGACCAATGTCACGAGTTCTTCCGCCGCGTATTGCCCGGGCTGCGAAAGCGGCGAATGCACATGCAAGAGATGACCCGCGCCAAACAATGTCTCCACGCTGGCCTGCGTCAAATGCACATGCCTCACGGAGATCGCCATGGGAATAAGAGCGGGCGCCGACGATTTGCCTTTCTTCAATGTCGGATTCTTTGTCGGCATGGGTGATTACCGCGAACGGTTGCTCAAGTTCTTTTCGACCTCCACCACGATATGCAGGAAGGTTAGGCCTCTGCATCGCCCGCGCAAATGGGGAACGATACCTAACGACAGCGGGATACCCGCTACCGACTGGCGATTTCGGGGACCGCGCAGGTCCTTGCGGACATTCACAGGTGTCGTTAACTCCTGCTTTTTGCCAAACTTGGCCGCACTCGTGGCATCCAGACGAAGTGGGAGACCATTGTGAGCACAGATGCCCTCCCAGGGAGCATCGACTGGGGAGCTTGATCGACTACGCACGGCGGCGACTCTCGATGCAGTTCGCCGCCGACGGGGGCACGCCGGCGCAAATCGAGGACGCCAAGCGCTTCTTCAATCCTGCAGCACTCACGGTAGGCTTTGCACGGCGGTTCGCCACCTACAAGCGGCCGAACCTGCTACTGAACGATCCGGAGCGCCTGG
>Ga0182030_10004702_pt1 | contig 29144 bp, 30 predicted proteins | sample 812S3MmetaG_FD_121299 | JGI IMG/M metagenome (GOLD analysis project Ga0182030, IMG submission 121299) | Permafrost microbial communities from Stordalen Mire, Sweden - 812S3M metaG (Illumina Assembly) | ecosystem: Environmental > Terrestrial > Soil > Wetlands > Permafrost | place: Sweden...
GATAAATTCCCGGCTGCGATGACGATCCTGACAGGTCCCAATGACCTTGCCGTTGAGGATATTGAAGGCGGCGAAAAGCGTTGTAGTGCCGTGCCGCTTATCGTCGCGCCGGACTCTGCTGAATTCGCTCAGCCTTAATTCAGCGCACGCGGCTTTGAGCAACGCGTCAGCTAATTCGCAGAGCCCGTTCAACGGGCCGGTCGGCTTGTGAGCTTTGACCGTCGCCTTGTCGAGCTCAATGACTAACTCGTAGGCGGAGCCGAGCCTGAACGCGGTTATCCCAGGTTGGGCCTGGACGTTTCTCAGATCCGGGAAAGAGAGCAGCATTCTGTCCCAAATTGACCCCGCCCTGTCCCAATGCAGGAACGCTGAATCGTATCGTGCTTCAAACGCCGCGCTATGAAGCCGAAACATGTCAAGGTTCAGGCTAGGGTTCATCTTGGCGTAGACTGGAGCCTTGCGGCTCGGCGAACTGGGGGGCGATCGAGTGCGGCATATTAGCGCGGTCGTAATTATACGCTCTGTCCGGTTTTTAAGCTCCCTTGAGGACTGCGGAATGGGCTTGCTGTCGGTTGCCTTGTCATCGCTGAACCGCATGTTAACCTAAACCTATCCGTGGAACCTCTTCTCGGCAAGGAACTTAGCGAGTTGGAACAGGTTCTGGGCCCCACCGAACCGCGCTTCCGCGCCCGCCAGGTTTACTCCGCCCTCTACCAGCAACGCGTGTCGGATCTGGTCAATATCTCCACCCTTCCCGAACCTCTGCGCGCGGGACTTGCCCGCGATCATGAAGTCGGGATGCCCACCGTCGACCGCTGCTTTCATTCCACCGACGGCACCAAACGATATCTCCTGCGGCTCGACGACGGGCGCACCGTCGAAACCGTGTTCATGCCGGAAGAAACGCGCGACACCGTCTGCATCTCAAGCCAGGTCGGTTGTCCCGTGGATTGCAAATTCTGCATGACCGCGCTCATGGGCCTCGAACGCAACCTCACCGCCGGCGAGATTGTGGGTCAGGTGCTCTATGTCGCGAAAGACAACGGCATCCAGGTGGAATCGCAGCAGCTCAATATCGTCATGATGGGGATGGGCGAACCTCTGCTCAATCTGCCGAATGTGCTGAAGGCGACACGCATTCTGTGCGATCCCAAGGGCGTGGGTCTTTCCGAACGGCGCATCACCCTCTCGACGTCGGGAATCATTCCCAAGATGGCCGAACTTGGCGCAGCGCCGGTCCGCCCCAAGCTGGCGATCTCCTTGAACGCCTCCACCGAGGAGCAGCGCCAGGAACTGATGCCCATCACGCGCAAGTGGCATTTGAAGGATTTGATCGCGGCCTGCCGGGCTTATCCCCTGCGGAACTGGGAAAAGCTGACCTTTGAATACGTGCTGCTGCGGGGCGCGAATGATTCGGATGCGGATGCGCGTCGCGTCGTAAAACTGCTTGCCAATCTGAATGCCAAGGTGAATCTGATTGCGCTGAACCCGGGACCGGGCATTCCGTTTGAAACTCCCGACCCGGCGCGCGTCGCCAGCTTCCAGGAGATCGTCAAGCGCGCCATGCCCTGTTTCATTCGCAGGCCGCGCGGACTTGATATATTTGCTGCGTGCGGTCAGTTGAAGAGGAACAGTTAGAGGGCTTCATCGCCAAATTCAGTCCGGAAGTGGCGGCTGTGGCCAGGAAAACTCTCGCCAGGATGCGTAAGCGCCTGCCGGGAGCGTTGCAGTTGGTTTATGACAATTACAACGCGCTGGCGATCGGCTTCGGCCCTTCGGAGCGCCCCTCGGAAGCGATCTTTTCTATTGCCCTTTTCCCGCGCTGGGTGAGCTTGTTTTTCCTGCAAGCTCGAGGGCTTTGGGACCCGCACGGACTGTTGAAGGGCAGCGGAAAAGTCTGCCGTCACATCGTTCTGAAGAGCGCGGATGATCTGGACGATCCGGCCATTCAGGATCTGATGAAACAGGCGCTGCTTCACGCGAAAGCGCCGCTGGATCATTCCGTGAAAGGGCGCTTGCTGATTCGACGGGTTTCGGAGAAGCAGCGTCCGCGCCGGACTATCCCTAAAGGGCAATAGACGCGAATCAGCCCGCGGGGCTACACTCGCGGGTAGAAGCGCAATGTCCAAGACCATCGGTCTGCTGCTGGCGCTCTTGCCTCTGCTTCAGGCGAGCGCACCAGGCGCGCGGGTCCACTATGTGGGCGGAACCGGCGCCGGACTGGTTGACAAATCCGAAGTCACAATCGAACTTTCGAATGATGACGATCTGGTGCTCACCTCGAAGGGCGCGAGCCTGCACATCCCTTATTCCAGCGTGAACAGCGTGGAGTATGGCCAGAAAGTGGAACGCCGGGTGGCCGAGGCGATTTTGATTTCGCCGATCCTGCTGCTGGCCAAGCGCCGGGTGCACTTCCTGACCATCATGTTCACCGACATTCAGGGGCACCAGCAGGCCATGGTGTTCCGTGTCGAATCCGGTGACGTTCGCAGCCTGCTGGTGGGCCTTGAAGCGAAGACCGGCCGCAAGGTGGAGTATCAGGACGACGAAGCGCGCCGGGCAGGCAAGGGATGAAACACGTCTTTCTTTTGGTATTGGTGTCGCTTCCCGTGCTGGCCATAGAGCGGTCGGGCATGACGCTCGAAACCGTCAAACGCGTTTACGTCGAAGGTCTGGGCGATGCGCCGCCATCGGTGATGCTGCGCGACATGATCGTCGCCAGCCTGTCTTCCTCCGGCGCGTTCATCATCACCGAAGACAAGGATCATGCGGACGCCATCCTGCGTGGGTCCGCCATGGATGAACTCTTCTCCGAGCAGCATCATTCCAGCGATAACATCAACATCGGAACTCATACGGGCAGCAGCGAGAATTATTCCGACCGTTACGACCATACGAGTTCTGAGAAGCAGGGCGGGCTGAATATCGGGCAAAACGAATCCAGCCAGAGCAATGAACGCAAGCATGAGGCGTCGGCGTCGGTGCGGCTGGTGAACCGGCAGGGCGATGTGATCTGGTCTACCACCCAGGAGAGCGGCGGCGGAAAATTCAAGAGCGCCAGCGCGGATGTGGCGGAGAAGATTTACCGGAAGCTGCTGGATGATGTGCAGAAAGCCCGAACCGGGGCTCATGCGGGAACTTCCGAACGCTAGGCGCCGGATCCCTTGTGATAATCTGACGGTACCGGCCACCACACAACCTTGATCGCCGAGTTCATCATCCTGGCCTTGGCCGGAATCCCCTTCATTTATTACCTGCTCGCCATTTATAGTACGATCCTGTTTTCGCGCGCCAATCGGAAAACGATCCCCAACTTGTCTTTTACTCCTCCCGTAAGCTGCCTCAAACCTGTTAAGGGTCTCGACGAAGATGACTACGAAAACTATGCCAGCTTCTGCCGCCAGGACTATCCGGAGTATGAGATTGTCTTTTGCGTCGACGAAGAGGATGCTGCTCTGCCGATCCTCAGACAGCTTGCTCATGACTTTCCCGATCGCCAAATTAGAATTCTTCTGGGTTCCGGACGCCAGGCAATCAACGACAAAGTGGCCAGGCTCGTCCGCCTGACTCAAGAAGCCAAATACGATCTGTTGGTCATCACCGATAATGACGTCCGTGTCCGGCCAGACTATCTGCGGACGGTTATCGCGCCCTTCCGCGACCCAAAGGTGGGCGGGGGGACCTGCCTCTACCGGTCCACGCGAGAAGTCTCGCCGATACAAGTCCTGCAATCCGTAGGGATGATCTCGGACTTCTTCGCCGGCGTGATGGTCGCCTGGAAACTTGACGGCGTCAAGTTTACTTTCGGGCAGACCATTCTCGCGCGACGCGAAGCGATTGAGGCGTTCGGGGGCTATCCCGTCATTGAAAATCGTCCGGGAGACGATCTGCTTGTGGGCCGCATGATTGCGGAGCAGGGTTATCGCGTCGTGTTACTCCCCTATGTCGTGGAGGCCGTAGCGGATTTTCAGTCCCTGAAGGCTTTGCTGGTAAAGCGCGTCAGGTGGATGACGGTGATGCGACTGATGCGGCCCTGGGGGCACTTTGGGCTGATCTTCACATGGGGCCTGCCCTGGGCCCTTCTGGCGATTGCCGTCCATCCCACCCGGCCTGTCGTTCTCGCCTATCTCGGCGGCTACGCCATCTGTCGCGTGCTCATGACCTGGCTGCTGGGAAATCTCCTGCACGCCCAATCGCTCGCGCGGAAAATGGCCTGGATTCCCCTTTGGGATCTGACCGCTTTCTCGATTTGGCTCGTCAGTTTTACGCGAAGAAGCATCCGGTGGCGCGGTCTCGATTACCTCATTCACGGCGGGATGTTGGAATTAGTCGAGCCGGCCGCACCCAAAGGGCCGCAGTGAAAGCGCGGGTCGCCGTCGCGGGAGCCGGCATCTACGGCTCTACCATTGCAATCCGGCTCGCCACCCAGGGACATCGGGTCGACCTGTTCGATCCGTTGGGTGTTCTGCGGGCGTCCTCGGCCATCAACCAATACCGGGTCCATTCCGGATATCACTATCCGAGAAGTCCGGAAACCATCGAAGAAACCCTGTGCGCCCGGGTGGAGTTTCAGAGCGAATACGATGCCGCGATCGTGCGTTCCGCCCTGCACTATTACGCTATTCCACACAACGGGTCGGCAACGCCGCCCGACTTGTTTGAATCCGTGATGGACGGGTTCCACTTGCCGTTGAGGCGGGCCCATCCGGACTGGATGGACTTTCAGTTCATCGATCGCTGCTATGAGGTGGATGAGCAGATCTACGATCCCGACATCCTGCGCGCCCTCGTTGAAAAGAGAATTCAAGATCTGTCGATTCGCTTTATGCAAAGGGAGTTTCATACCCGTCAGCGGGACGACTACGATTTTGTCGTCTGGGCGACTTATGGCCTGGGGCACAGCCGGGGGCTCTTCCAACCGGCAAGCTACCAGATTGCGGAGAAGGTTCTGATCGCCCTGCCAAGCCATCTTCGCGGCATCTCTCTGGTGGTGATTGACGGACCGTTTACCGCCTTTGATCCCTATGGAAACTCGGCGCACTCCTTGTTTGGTTCGGCGAAACACACCAACCACTGGAAAACCACCGATGCCGGGGAACCCATACCCGACCGGTATGCAACTCTTCTCAACCGGCCCGACTTTGAACCAGTGGAATTCACCCGGTTCGAAGCGATGCGCGCGGATTCGGCCTTGGCTGTCCCGGCATCGAGCGAAGCGCAGTACCTGGGATCGCGCTTCACGATTCGGGTGGTCGAGAACAATCCGCTGCAAGACCGGCGCACGCTGTACCTATCCGAACCGCTTCCAGGAGAAATACATATCTTCTCCGGCAAGGTTGTGGGCGCCGTGAAGGCTGCCTACCTGGTTTCCGAAAGAGTGGAGCGCGGTGCCTGAAAAGCCCTTGGTGGACAAGCCCTCCTATCTGATTTTGGGGCGCGGGCGCTGGGCTGGTTTGATTCACAACGTTCTCATTCAGGGTGAGCGCCGCGTGACCAGGCTGGAAGAATCGCGGATGAGACCAGACGAGCTTGAATCCGGCTATCGAGCGCGCCTCACCGGAGAGATGGCGGCGAGCGGGGCAAACATCGTTTGGATGTGTATTCCGTTTGGACGCTGGGTGCCCGCAATCGCAGCGGCAGCGCTCGATTGCGGGTTGGACGTGATTGCGGAGTGTCCCTGGCTCTGCCCCCCCGAAGTGAGCGATTCCCTCCTCGCGGTTGCGCTGAAAAACCGGCGGCTCTTGGGAGTTCACTATGAATATTGCCTGCTGGACGAAGTCCATGCGTGGCGCAATAGCTTTGCCGGCGGGAAAGACTGTACATTCAACGGCGTCTTTGAAATTAGCCGGGCCGGGCGTCACGGGGCAGTGGCGGAGTTGCAGCTTGGCTCTCACCTGATGGCGATCCGGCAATACGCCGTTCCGGAGGCCGGAATCGGCGAGGTTCGCTGCCGCTTTGGCGGCCGGGACAGACGAGTCGTCTGGCTGGAGCGAGAAGGAGAGCGAGTCTCCACCATTGATTTTCAGACGAACCGGCAGCCCATTATTCAGCGATTCATTCAGGCATTCGAATCGGGGCGCGAGGGAGCCGGTTTTCATTTTGGACTCGAGTTTGCGATACAAGTGGCGGCGGAGGCAGGACTTCTGACTGTTTAGTGCCCAGCTTCGTTGTCTATGCAGGCGGGGATTCCGAATCGGTAGGACGGGTATTTGAGCGTCACCCCCAACCGGCGGCGAACAGCCGAGCCGTCGACGCGCCGGTCGGTCTGGCGTGTTTCGCTCAGTTCTTCGATTGCGACTGATGCAGGCATCGGCACGCCGAGAAGATTGGCGCAGAATTCGGCGATTTCACGAGACTTGCAGGGCACTTCATCCGCCACAGGCCACGCCCCTTCGGCATCGGAAAATAAAGCGGCCGCGGTGTGGGCCGCAAGGTCGTCGACGTGAATGCGGCTTACGAAGTTCGAGCCATCCCCGGCCAGGCGGTATTTGCCGGCGCGCATAGCCGAGTGGATTCCACGATGTGGCCCGTAAATGGCGGCCGGCCTTAAGATCATTCCGGTTCCCAAAACTTGTTCAGAACACAGTCGATCTCGCTCCCGCTCGGTTCGCGGCGCGGGCCGGCTGGTCTCATTCACTTCGCGCTGCGGGCCATAAACGCCCGTCGTGGAAAGAAACACCACCCGTTTCGCCCCGCTGACCGCCTCTGCCAGCCGCGCATCCACAATCGGGATGGAAAGCAGAACGCGGGTTTCGGCATCGATGTAGACTCTCAGCTTCTCGATGTCAGGTTTGCTCCCAAGAACGAAGCGAAGCGCGGTGACAGGTAGTCCCTCCGGATTTTCGTCGGTCAGGTTTTCAATCTTGCGGCTCGTGGCCACCACCTCGTGGCCTTGGCTGGCGAGCAGGTGCGCAACGCGGCGTCCCGTGTAACCGCAACCGGCGATGATGACGCGTCCCACTGCTTTGACGATAGCGCTTTGAGATGTCCAGTAAACTGAGGATTCAGGAGGAGAGACGATCCATGGCCGAAGAGACCACCAAGCCCACGGAGGCAACCCCGCCGGGGCGCAGCAGGGACGAAGTAGCGCTCGAGATGATGAAGTTTATTGCGGTCCAGACGGGCTACGGGAAGGGCGTTGCTGCGGGAGCGGGATTCCATGGGAACCCCACCGCGCGGACGGCGGAGGAGTACGCGGACGCATTAATACAACTCTTCGAGCGCTGCCGCGGGGTGGTGGGCGTCTAACGGCGCTCGACGGCAAAACAAACCAAGAGGCTCCGGTGAAAGACAAACAGCGGAGCCTTTTGACGGCGGGTTAGCGCTTCTTCTTGGGCGCCGCCTTTTTCACGGCTTTCTTGGGAGCGGCTTTTTTTGGCGCCGCTTTCTTCACTGCGGCCTTCTTCGGAGCGGCCTTCTTGGGCGCCGCTTTCTTGGGCGCCGCCTTCTTCACCGCCGCTTTTTTCGGAGCGGCTTTCTTGGGCGCCGCTTTCTTGGGTGCGGCTTTTTTCACCGCCGCCTTCTTCGGAGCGGCTTTCTTGGGAGCCGCCTTCTTCACGGCCGCCCTCTTCACTGCTGCTTTCTTCACCGCCGCCTTCTTGACCGCTGCTTTCTTCACTGCCGCTTTCGGCGCGGCTTTCTTCACCACGGGCGCTGGGGCCATTGCTGGTGTCGCAGCCGGAGCGCTTGATTCCGCGCTCGCTGCTGGCTTCTTCTCCGGTGTTTCATCCATCATCGTGTGTTCGTCATCCTTTGCGGGAGTTCCCGTGTGGTGTACCGGTTCGGGCGGTCGAGCGGACGGGTGATGCGTGGAGGGCGCAACGTGCTTCGCGGGTATTTCGTCCTCCTCGTCCTCTTCATCGTCTAGTTCGTCGTCTTCTTCGTCGTCGAAGTCGTCGAACTTGGCTTCATCGTCTTCCGTGGCTTCGTCATCGTAGCCTTGGAAGTCTTCCATCTCGTCTTCTTCTTTTGGAGCGAGTTTCCACGCATCAAACATTTTCAAGCCCTCCTGTTCCGGAACAGTTATCCCTAGAATAACTGGTTTTTCCCATTTGGCAAGCGTTTAGCGCTTCCGCAAATCGGACTTTATCATAAGAGCCCGAACAAAATGCTCTTTGTTCGGGGCGAAATGTCAGGGAAGGAATGTTCCGGACGAAGGCTTGGATCGCTTACGCGTGGGGCCGGGTCGTGTGATGTGCCGCAACAGTGGCGCCCTTGGAATGCAGGCCCGCCTTGGACACGACGGCGCTCCGCGTTCTGAGGCTCATGCCCGCATGGGCCCGCGACAGAGAAGATCGAAGCGAAGCATGCTGGATGAGTCCGCGATGGGTCACGGGATGCTTCGAAGCACGCGCCTGAGAGGGCTCGTGATAGCTGGCCGGGATGATCAGGCGATCTCCCGCCTGAGGTCCCTCGCTGCCGATGCGATTGGCGTTTTGGATGGTCGCCGGGGAAAGCTGATATTGGTGGGCGATGCCGGCCAGCGTCTCGCCCGTCTCAACCCGGTGCATCCGCCATGCCGCTCGGCGGTCTTCTGGAAACAGCTTCAGGTCGGCCCGCAGTTGGTCACTGGTTCCGCTGGGCACGCGCAGGTCGTAATCCGCCGGGGCGATGTTCTTGATCAAAGCCGGATTCATTGCAATCAACTGCGAAACCGGCGTGTCCGTCAAATCTCCCACCAGCGCCAGATGCGTTGGCGAGGTGACGCGCACCGTGTCATACTCCAGCACCGGATCGGGGTTTAGGTCCGTCAATCCGTATTCGGCGGCATTCTTGGTCATAATCGTCATGGCCAGAATGATGGGCACGTAGTTGGAGGTCTCAACAGGCAGCGCATGTCGCGCGCGCAGTTCCCAATAGTCGGCGTAGCCTGTGCGTTCCACGGCTTTATCCACGTTGTTCGGGCCGCAGTTATAGGCGGCAATCGCCAGATACCAGTCGCCAAAATGCCGGTACAGATCGTGCAGATGGCGCGCGGCGGCGCGGGTCGCTTTCTCCGGGTCCAGACGATCGTCCGTGTAGGGAGTCTGGTGCAATCCGTACTCGTTGCCGCGGAATTGCACAAACTGCCACATGCCAACCGCGGCTCGATAGGAAACGGCGCGCGGCAGGAATCCAGACTCAGCTTGCGCCAGATGGATCAGTTCCTGGGGAACGCCTTCCTCGGCCAGAACGCGCGAAATCATGGGACGGTACCGGGCAGCCCGCTCCAGTCCCGCCACAATGGTTCTGCGCCCCTTGCCTGAGAAATAATTGATATACCCCAGCACGGTTTCGTTCACCGTCAGAGGAAGCTCAGACGCCGTAGCTTTCACCTCTTCGGAAACCTTGCCTTTGATCTTCGGGTCCGACGGGAACGTCATCTCAATGATGTCGTCGAGGGGGGCTTTTTCAAACTGTGCCTGCTGGGGTGCGGCGCCCGCGCCGAGCCCCGCCAGATCGAAACGGTGGATGGCGTCAACCATCTCTTCCAGCTTCGATTCGTACAACCGCCGATCGGAGGGATTATCCGACGCCATCAACATTAAATCGACCGCCGAGTCGAATTCCCGACGGGATGTCTCCGGATCGTTTAGCTGATATGCGCGTTTCCCGTTCTCAAATTTCTCTTCAGCCTTGCCGATGATCAAATCCGATGCATTCGGTTGAAACGGCGCCGGTCTTTTTTTCACTACATTGAGGTAGCTCTCCGTGCTCGTTTCAGCCTCCATGTCCGAGATCGCCTTGGGAAGCAAAGCAATGTGGAGCCCAAATTGCTGACAGAAAAGCGGGTACGTAATTAGCAACAGAGCAATCGGGCGTAGCAGCACGGCTGCAGGTTTTCTCAAAACTGCCATTCACTCTCCTGGGACAAACGTCTTCGGGGGCTCGTGAAACCCTGCGCGTTCTCAACTACCGTTGGAAACGGCACATCTCCCAATTTACATCGAACCGTCATAAGACGTCAAACTGAGATCGTGCCAAAATGACACGCAACTGTGTCACAAAAACACCTGATCTTTAGTCCTCTTCCTCGATTTCTTCTCCACGGGCAGCGCGCGCAGCGGCGATAATCTTATCCGATTGCAGCCCAGGCACGTAATCATAATGGTCGAATTCCATGGTGAATGACGCTCGGCCCTGGGTCATCGCCGTTAAATCGCTGAGATAGCTGAGCATTTCGGACATCGGAACCAGCGCGCGAATGTGCTGGGTTCCTCCAGCGGTGTCCATGCCGGAGATGCGGCCCCGGCGGCTGTTGAGATCCCCCATCAGGTCGCCCGCGAACTCCACCGGCGCCTGAATCTCGACATTCATGACGGGTTCCAGCAATGCGGGCCTGGCCGTTTGCATCGCGTTCTTAAACGCCTTACGCGCCGCCAGTTTGAAGGACAGCTCCGATGAGTCCACGTCGTGATACGAACCGTCGTAGACGTCCACCTTGAAATCGACCATGGGGTAGCCAGCCAGAAACCCTTTGGCCGCTGTCTCGATAATTCCTTTTTCCACAGCCGGGATATAGTTTTTAGGAATTGCGCCGCCAAAGACGGAGTTGGCGAACTCGAAGCCCGCGCCGCGACCGAGCGGTTCCATTCGAATCCAGCAATCGCCAAACTGTCCATGGCCGCCGGTTTGCTTTTTGTGCCGGCCTTGGACGTCGGCCGTTCCGCGTATGGTTTCGCGATAAGGAATCTTGGGGGCTTTCAGCGCCACATCCACGTGGTACCGCTTGCGCAGCCGGCTGGCCACGATCTCCACGTGTTGCTGTCCGGTGCCGGCAATCAGAAAATCCTTGGTCTGGGGATCGCGATAAAAACGCAGTGACAGATCTTCTTCCAGCAGTTTATGCATCGCCTGGCCAATCCGGTCTTCGTCCTGGCGCGACTTGGCTTCAATGGCGAACGCGATGGAAGGCTCCGGTAAACGAACCGCCTGGTACGCAATGAGTGAGTGTTTATCGGACAGGCTGTCGCCGGTCAGCGTCTCCCGCAGCTTGGCCACGCAGCCGATATCTCCGGCGCAGAACTCCGTAACGGGCAAAATATTCTTGCCCACAGGCACTCCGATATGCGCCAGTTTTTCGTCCGCCCCGGTCCGCACATTGCTCAGGTGCTGATCGTTCTTAATCGTTCCCGACCACACCTTAAAAAAGGTCACCCGGCCCGCAAACGCGTCGGTCATGGTCTTGAAGACAAAAGCCGAAGGCATTTCCTTGCTGGAGACGCAGCGCCTCGTCTCACTGCCGTTCACCGTGCCGACGACCGTCTTACGCTCATCCGGCGACGGAAACGCTTCTTCCAGGAAACTCAACAACAGGTCGCTTCCTATGTTGTGAAGCGCGGAAGCGCACAGCACCGGGTAGATGCGGCCCTCGCGGACCGCGTTATCGAGGCCCTCCACGATGTGCTCCACCGGCAGCGTGCCCTGTTCAAAAAACTCTTCCATTAGGGCGTCGTTGCCCTCGGCAACCATTTCGACCAGCGCTTCGTGCCCATCGCGGGCGGCATCCTGAAGTTCGGCCGGAATCTCGCCTTCCTTACCCTTGCCGCTGCCGTCCACCGTGTAATGGAACGCCTTCATGCGGATCAGATCGATGATTCCGCTGAAGTTTTTCTCCGCGCCAATGGGCAGTTGAACCGGAACCGCGATCCGCCCAAACCTCGATTGAACGCTCTCGAGCGCTCGTTCGAAGCTGGAGCGTTCACGATCCAGTTTGTTGATTACGATGGCTCGCGGCAGGTTGTACTCGGCGGCAAAGCTCCAGACCTTTTCGGTCTGCACTTCTACTCCCGCGACAGCATCCACCATCACGACGACGCCATCGGCCGCGACTAAAGCGGCGCGCGTGTCGTTCAGAAAGATGTTGTAGCCGGGCGTATCCAGCAGGTTCACCTTCATCCCGTTCCACTCCACCGCCGCCAGCGACGTGGAAATACTGATCTTACGTTGCACCTCCTCTTCGTCGAAGTCGGTAAGGGTGTTGCCTTCATCGACTCGCAGGAGGCGGTTGGACCCGCCAGTGGTGAATAACAGGGCAGCGGTCAGAGAGGTCTTGCCACAGTGGCCGTGCCCTACGATGCCAACGTTCCGAATGGCCTTGGACTCGTAGACTTTCACGCTTGGATACGCTCCCGATCGGGATGTTATCACAAAGCCCGGTGACCATGGCTGGAGTCCGCTTCCGGAATTTCACCGAAATATCCTAGAGCGATTCGGCAACATCGAATTGACGCAGTTGGAAAGCGCCGAAGCGTTAGAGGGGTTTTCCGACGCTAGCATTGATATGGTGTACCTCGACGGAGAAAGCGAGCACAAGTCGGGCTCCAGGATATTCGGATTTGGACTCCCAAGGCCGCGCGTATGATCGCTGTTTACCCTCCGCGGCGCCACGAAGACGCTTGATGAACATTCCCTTCTAACGCTCGATCTCGAGTTGGAGATAACTACAAGAATTACCCGCCGTCCGGTGAGGATGTCTCAGAAGGTAATAGCAAAGGCGTCCAGCGATGGGTCGAGAGCCGTCTGGGAAATCAGGTTCCCCGAAGGGAAGCTTTGGCCGACCAGAAGAGAGCAAGAGACCTGGCACTCCCCTAGCGACCACAGGGAGTCGCCACCGGGACTGAAAGCTACCACATTGCTGCCGAAGGCGGGCGCCAACGGCGCCGTCCCCGAGAAACTTCCCGCGAGAGCGTTGGTCTGCGTATCGAGCATCAGAAATGACGTCGAGAGTCCATCCACAGCTAGGACCACAGCTTTATCCCCCGAAGGAGCGACCGCGAGCCCGTAAACATAATTATTCTTTGGCAATGAGATCTTCGACACAGCTAAAGATTCCGTGTTCACCGCCGTTAGATATGTGTTTTCCCCAGGGTTCCACGCATAGAGCCACGTTCCGTCCTGGCTAACGGCGATATCCCCGGCGACCCCGCTTACCGTATTAGCAAACCCAAATGGCCCAGTATTGAAGATACACACGCTGGGCGAGTTCCCCTCAGGTTTGCAGGAATAGACTCCTTGCGTAGCCGGAGCGGAGAAGGCCGCGATCTCCTCCTCAAGGTCTCCTCCGATCCCGGAAGTTGGCTGGACGGAAACAAAAAGCTTGCTCCCGTTCGGGGACATCGCGATGTCGACGGGAGAGCCCCCGCCAACGTGAACGTAGCCCACGGCCTTTTGCTTCTCAAGGTTCACAACGGTAACGGAATTTTTGCCAGGCGTTCCCGTGCACAGAACGAACGCATATGTGCCGGTCACGTCCAGAATTGTTTTTCTTGGGGTGCTGTACAGGCCTGGTATTTGCGAGACGATCTCGCCTGTACTTGAGGACAGCACGAAGAGCGTGCTAAGCGTGCCACTTCCTGTGATAGCTCCGCTATATAACATCGCCCCGTTCGAACTCGCCGCAATGGTCCCGGATATATCCCCGGGGTAAAAGGTGTTTAAGACGACACCGCTTGACGCGCTGAACGACTCTATCCCAACAAGACCAGTCACATATCCGGCAACCTGAGCCTCAGCCGGCGAGCTCCCGAGGACTATCAGACTCGCACACACGAAAGCCACCGATGTCTCCGGAGAAAATCTACGTTTCATTTCTTGCTCCTTTGCGGCCTTTTCGCATCGCCGCGAACGCTTCGTTCCTTTATCAATTCTCAACCTCCATGAACACCTTGGATAACATCCGCATTTGGTAACCGGCGCGGGCTCGGTCTATTCCGTAACTCCTCCAGCTGCCCCCGGCGGTGCATGGACCTTCAACCAACTATACGAGTTTTCATGCAACGAAGATGACTCTTGTCCAAACGGATCCGAGCCGTCTGCGGCGCCAGTCATCCGCTCGAACGGCGTCCTGTACGGAACCGCGAGCAACGGAGGGCTCGGTGAACCAAGCGTGGCCTATGGTGTGATCTTTTCCCTGACTCCCCCAGTTGCCCCGGGCGGGGCATGGAGCGAGCAGACGCTATATCAATTCCACAACGAGAACGATGGCACGAGCCCGACCCAGGTCATCATGACCCGGAACGGCGTCATCTACGGCATTGCGAATGACTGGTTCACCGGCGGGAGATTAGGTGGCGGCATCTTCGCGTTCCAGCCCTAAGAGCTTTTCTGCCTTTGAAATCAAGCCGTCAGTCACAGATGATTCAGAACAATGTCACCCCGCCAGGGCTTCCGCCGCGCGCGCGTAAGTCGCTGAATCTTCTAGACGCATACCCGTGCACATGCCCTTCTGCGCCTCTGCCGACCCAAACTGGCGCAGTGCGCCGATGAGATAATCGCTTTGTCGAGGGACGGGTCTTGGAACCCGGCTACCTTGTTTGGTACTTTCCGTAGGGAATTTACCCCAATCGGACTTTTCTGACAGACTAGAACCCTGGCAGAATCAGTAAGATCCAGGCAGAGCTTGTTTTGCAAAAAACGCTTCGAGCCCCGGATTTTCCGCGCTCTGGACAATCGCGCACAATGATGCAGCATGTAGACTAATTCGTCGGGCGGGTTCGTTCCTCGTTATTGCATTTTTGCTGCTAGCGGAAATCCCGCAGCATCTGTCCCAAGCCGGTCTCGCTGCGATGGCGTCCGGCCACCTCACCGAGGCTCGGTCGGATTTCGAGCAGGCTCGCACCGCCCAGTCTTCGAATCCGCAAGCATGGCGGGCGTTCACCAAAGTCTGTGCCATGCAGAAGGACGAAGCCCATCGGAAGGAGGCCGCCCGGCGTGCAATCGAGTTGGCGCATGCGGCCAACGGATGGGAATCGTCCGCTTCGGTCCGCAATTATCTCGGCAAGGTCTATCTGGCGAATGACGAGTTCGCGCGGGCCGTCGGCGAGTATCGCGAGGCCGTGCGTCTGGGTCCTTACGAGGAGAGCTAACCGCGGCGGATGCACTGGAAGGGGCGCGCAAGGCTTTCAATCGGAGCGCCCAAATCGAACTGGCGCTAGGTGTCGCGTATTACGGGGATGTTATCGAAACACAGAATCTCGCTCCCGCCTCGTTTCCGGCGTCTCTTCGATGCTGCGTCGAGATTCGAGGCGTTCGAGACCACCACCACCCCAACTCCATTGGCGAGCGTCGTGCTACTGTTTCGTCGTGGGCAGCCAAACCGCCGAGCGATTCGATCACGTTTCGGGCCTTCGCTCGCGTCTGGACAACCAGGGCTGGTGGCACAGCTTCGAACTGCCGGACGGCACTATCGTCGAAGGGGCCAACTCGCTGGAGAGTCTGCGGGAGCGCGTTCGCCGGTTTCAAATACCCCAGGACTTGCGGGGTAAGCGCGCCCTGGATGTCGGCACCTGGGACGGGTGGTTCGCGTTTGAGCTCGAACGGCGCGGCGCAAGTGTTATGGCCGTGGACGTGATCGACAACCCGCGCTTCCGCGAAATGCATCGCATCTATCAATCGAAAATAGACTACCGGCAGATCGACGTCTATGACCTCACGCCCGCCCGCGTCGGGCAGTTCGATGTGGTTCTGTTCATGGGCGTCCTCTATCACCTGAAACATCCGCTGCTGGGGTTGGAACGCGTCTGCGCGCTCACCCGCGATATGGCGGTGCTGGATTCTTTCGTCCTCCAGGAGAAGGATGCCGAAGGCGTGGCGCTCGACCGGCCGGTGCTCGAGTTCTTCGAGAATGACGAGTTTGGCGGGCAGACCGACAACTGGGTCGCCCCCAACCTTCCCTGTTTGCTCGCCATGTGCCGCACGGCGGGGTTCGCCCGCGTCCAGTTGGAAGGTGTGGGATACTTCGGTGCGGCCGTCACATGTTACCGGAAGTGGGAAAGCGCCTCGGGAATTGCTGCGGAATTAGAGGTTGCCATGCATCACACCAATTTCGGCATCAATTTCGATTCCAGCAAAGATGAGTACATCACCTGCCGCTTCCGCAGTGCCCGGGAAAACCTCAAAATCGCCGATCTTCTGCCCACAGTAGGACCTTACGGCGTGATCCCGATCCGCCTTGTCGATTGCGGGGAAGGTTCCTGGGAATGTGGCTTCAAGCTCCCGCCGGGGCTCGCCGCGGGATGGCACGACGTTCGCCTGGGGACCAACGCGCTCCGGATCGCCGTGGACGTGCCTCTCCTTTCAGGCCGCCTCAAAGCGCAAGGCTTGTCCGACGGCGTCACCTGGGCCGAGCGGCAACTGGACCGCAGCCGGGGGAACTCGATTTCGGCATGGTTGACCGGCCTACCCGAGAACGCCGACCGGGCCAATCTCCGCGCGTGGATCGACGATATTCCCTTAGCGGTCGAGTGGGTTCAGAGGTTCACCGCCAAGAAGGAAAAAAGGCAGGTGAACCTGATTGTTCCCGCGAGCGTGCCGGCCGGAAAACGCCGCGTCCGCTTTCAAATCGGAAACGCAATCGTCAAAGCGGGTGAAATCACCGTGAAGCCCGGTTAACGAAGATGAATCCCTTTCGGCAGGTTCTGTAAACTACTACTTTGCGTTTGATGGCAACTCTAGAAACCAGTCCAGTAACCGAGTTCGCCGAAGCCGTGCCCTACCGGCTGAAAGAAAGCCCCTATGGAAGCCACATGCTCCTGCTGGACGCGCTGCCCGCAAAGGGAGCCGGACGCAAGGTGCTGGACCTGGGGTGCTGCAACGGCTACTTCGCCGCTTTAATGGCGGAGAGAGGCTACGACGTGACCGGAGTCGAAAGAGCAGGAGGCCATGGACCGGATTTCCCCATCGAAGTCCGCCTGATCGAGCACGATCTGGAACAGGGTCTGCCGCCCATCGATTCCCGGTTTTCGCTGGTGATCTGCGCCGATATTCTGGAGCATCTGCGATATCCGCTGGCTCTACTGCAACAGGCGCGCGAACTGATGGAACCGGATGGCCAACTGGCTGCGTCCTTACCCAATAGCGGCAACTTCTATTTCCGCCTCAATGTCCTCGCCGGGCGCTTTCCGAAAGAAGAGAAAGGCCTCTTCGACCGGACGCACGTCCAATTCTTTCCCTGGAGCGGGTGGGTGGAGCTTTTCGAGGCGGCTGGTTTCCACATCAAAGAGGTGCGTTCCAGCGCCGTCCCTTTCAGCGTCGCGATGCCTTCCGCCCCGGCTTGGCTGGTGGAAGCGTTGGAGTGGTCCTTTTTCCAGGCCGCGCGGGTCTGGAAGACTCTATTTGCCTACCAGTTCATTGTCGTTTCCGTTCCGCGTGGCCGTTCATGAATAAAAAGCCGGAAATTGTCGTTGTCATGCCGGCTTATAACGCCGCTCGCACGCTACAGAAAACATACGCTGAACTCCCTCATGACGTGGTCGGCCGGGTGATTGTGGTGGACGATGGCAGTTCCGACGAGACCGTGAAAATCGCCCGCGCGCTGGGCCTGGAAATATTCGTCCACAACAGGAATTACGGTTACGGCGCAAACCAGAAAACCTGCTACGTGCAGGCCCTCAAGACCAGCGCCGACATCATCGTGATGGTGCATCCGGACTACCAATACGACCCTACACTCCTGCCGGATGTGGTGAAACCGATTGTGGACGGCGCGGCGGATGTGGTTCTGGGATCACGTCTCATGGGAATCAGTCCCATGAAGCAGGGGATGCCGTGGTGGAAATTCATCTCCAACCGCTTCCTGACAAAGCTGGAAAACCTGGTTTTCCATTTACATTTATCCGAATACCACACAGGCTACCGGGCTTACCGGCGTGATGCTCTGGAAGCAGTGAACTTCGGGATGAATTCCGATGGGTTCATCTTCGACCAGGAGATTATGGCCCAGTTTGTGGCTCTCAAAGCGCGCATCGCGGAAGTCCCCGTCCCCACGCGCTATTTTCCCCAGGCGTCTTCCGCGTCGTTTGTGGATAGCAGTGTCTATGGCGTGAAGATTCTCTTGCTGCTGATCCGCTACCAGTTGCACCGCTTCGGCATCATCCACTACCGCGCCATGGATAGCCTTTCCCGCCGATATGGCCCCTAAGCCCCGCACGGTGCTCATCGATAGCCTGATCGTTTTTCTCCTGTCGGGCGGATTCATCTATAAGCTGTTCGCCATCGAATATTCCCGGAACTGGGGCTCCATCGAGAGCACGTTCATCGCGGATTCGCGCATGCTGGCCGAACAATTACCGCACCCCGGTTGGCAGCCGCTGTGGTATTGCGGCACGCGATTCGACTACGTCTATCCGCCCGCGTTGCGTTATAGCTCGGCCCTGATTTCGAAAGCAACGGGCGTTTCAACCGCGCGTGCCTATCACCTGTACACCGCGATTCTCTATGCGTTCGGCATTGTAGCCGTCTACTGGCTGGTGCTGGCCGGCGCCCGTTCACGACCAATGGCCTGCCTAAGCGCGGCCGCGGCGGCGCTGGTTTCGCCCGCATTCGCTCTGCTCCCCAGATACCGGCTCGATAGCCCTTTCTGGGTGCCCCAGCGTCTCCACGTATTGACCAGCTATGGGGAAGGCCCCCACATTTCCTCGTTATGCGTGCTGGGCGCAGCGCTGGCCGCCTCGATCATGGCGTTCCGGAGCCGTCGGCTGGCCTGGGTGGCGCTCGCGGGCCTCGCTTCGGCGCTGGTGGTTTCGAATAATTTCTACGGCGCAACCGCTCTGGCGATCCTGTTCCCTCTCTTGCTCTGGTGCGAATGGTCGGGTTCCCGCGAGAATCGCCTGTTTCTAAGAGCCACCGCCATCGCCGCACTGGCCTGGGGTTTCTGCGCCTTCTGGCTGACGCCCTCCTACTTGAAAATGACGGCGATCAATCTTCGCTGGGTGGCTGAGCCGGGCAAGAATTCCTCGCGGCTCGTCGCGGCCATCTTCCTGCTCGTGCTCGCCGTGGGAATCTGGCGCATGGGAAAAGGAAGGCCAGATCGGTCCTGGGCTTTGTTTGTGTTTTCCGCCGCAGCCACACTCACCCTATTCGTCGCCGGCTATTACTACTTCGGATTCCAGGTAACGGGGGATTCGGGCCGATTGATCCCGGAACTGGATCTGGTGCTGATTTTAGCCATGGCTCAGGCGGGTTTCTGGTGTTGGAAGAAACGTGCTCTGCGTGTTTTCACAGTCATTCTCGCGCTGCTTCCTGTGTATCCCGCCGCCGTCTATTTGACCCATTTGAAAGCGCCGTTTTCCAGGGCCCGTCATGTGGAGAACCAATACGAATACCAACTCACAAGCTGGGTCCATGAGAATCTTCCCGGCCAGCGGGTGCTTCCTTCGGGTTCGCTGCGCTTCTGGTACGACGCCTGGTTTGACAACGCTCAACCCGATGGCGGGTCCCAGCAAGGGCTCGAGAACGAACACATTCCAGATGCCACCTGGCAGATCATGCAGGGTCACGACGCCGGCTTGGCAACCCTTTGGTTGCAGGCCTTGGGAACCGACGCCGTCATCGTTCCCAGTCGATCTTCGCTGGACCAATATCACGATTACACAAAACCCGAAAAGTTTCGGGGAGTGCTCCCTCAACTGTTCGACGACGGACAAGGGACGCGCATTTACCGTGTGCCGCGTCGCTTCCCTGGCCTGGCGCGAGTGGTGGACACCTCCAGCCAGTTTTCGTTGGCGCCCATCCGGGGAGGTGACGACGTCAAGGACCTCAAGGCCTACGTGGACGTGATCGAGGCCGGTCCGGATTCGCCAGCCTCCATGGAATGGCATGGCTTTGACGCCTACTCCGTCGATGTCTCCCTCGCCGCGGGGCAGTCTCTTCTCGTCCAGGAAACCTACGACCCGGCATGGGAAGCCCGCGCCGAGGGCAAAACATGGAACACTCGTCCAGACGTGATGGGGTTCACCGTGGTGGCCCTGCCGCCCGGCCGGCACACCGTCCAGATGCGCTTTGCGACCCCGGCGGAGAATCGCATCGGCTACGCAGCGCTGGGATTCACCTCGTTCATTTTCCTCTGGCTGTGCGTCTCGCCACCGCGTTACTCCGGCGTGTCAAAGGACGATAAGTCCGCCACGAGGGCCTTTCCCTGGTGGCGGCGGAGCCGAACGGAACACTCCAGGTGATTATTCGCCAGCGCAGGCTCCCCTAATTCATACAATGTCGCCGCCAGAAAATACTGCGCCACTCCGCGCGTGGAATCGCGCACCACGACAGCATCGAGGGTCTTTCTCGCATCGACCAGTTCGCCACGAATCAGGAAGACCACGCCCCGCAGTTCCCGCGCCGGCAAATAGTAAGGATCGAGAGCGGACGCTGTTCGTATTTCCCGTTCCGCATTGGTCAGATCCAGGTTTCGTAGGTACCACACGGCCAGGGCGCTGTGCGCCTGCGCAAACGCCGGCGAGAGTGTCGCCGCCGACAGAGCCAACCGGAACGATTCCGCGTGGTGCCCCAGATCGTCTTCGGACAGCGCTTTGCGATATTGCTTCCACGCCGCGGGTGGCACTGCCTGACGGCGCTGAATTTCGCCGAATGAAATAGTCCCGCTACGTGCTGCCGTTTCGCTCGACCGCATCACAAAGCCAGCCTCCGGCTTAGCCAAAGCGGCCCGCCAGTTCACGCACGTAAACAACAAACCGGCAGCATAGAATATTCGAACCACGCATTCATCGTACGCACGTGAACAGCCACAAATCCAGATGCGGCAAGGTTCGCCGCGGAGCAAGAGTGCCATTGGTACTTTTTGAGAAACAAACCAACCAAGTCTATACTGACCAGATGAGATTTGTGTTTCTGCTCCTGGGGACGCTCTCGCTGATCGCAGCGCCGCCGGATCCACGGCTGAAGCCAGCCTCGGAAGCCGCCGCTCTGGACGCAATGAATCTCCTCGCCACGCTCGTAAACATCGATTCGGGTACGGGCGATGCGGAAGGCGCAGCCAAAGTCGAGGCAATACTGATCGCGCGTCTGAAAGCCTTGGGCGCTGAGGTAAGAATCGTTCCGGCGGAAGAGCCGGGGCTCGGCGACAACGTCGTCGCGACTTTTCGCGGAACCGGGCATGGCGGGATTCTGATCGTCTCCCATGTCGATACGGTCTTCTCACCCGGCACGGCGGCCGTGCGTCCGTTTTCGCTGGAGGGCACCCGCGCGCACGGGCCAGGCGTGGCTGATGAGAAGGGCGGCGATGTGTGCGCCATCGAGGCGCTCACCATTCTGCACGGCATCGGTTTTCAGGATTTCGATCGCATCACACTACTGCTCGATTCGAGCGAGGAGATCGGGTCGAGCGGCGCGCGGGCGCTCATTACATCGCTGTCGAAACAACACGACGTGGAGTTCAACATGGAGCCCGGTCGCGAAGGAACTGCTGCGAACGGTTCCATGTCCAGCCCGGACGCTCTCACGGTTTGGCGCAAAGGCTCGGCCAACGTCGAGATCACCGTGCATGGCCGCGCCGCCCATTCCGGAAACGCGCCGCAGAACGGACGAAACGCTGCGGTGGAGCTGATTCACCAACTCTCGGCGATCGAAGCCGCGTTTCCTCATACGGGAAACGGCACCACCGTGAATCTCACGGTGATGAAATCCGGGGAACGGTCCAATATCATTCCGGATCTGGCGACCGCGGTTCTGAATGTCCGGTATCGAAAAGCAGCCGATTTCGATGATGTTTTAACGCGCATCGAAGCCATCTCGCGTAACACCCAAGTGCCGGATACAACGGTTTCGGTGACGCACAAACCCGCGTTTCCGCCGTTCTTTGAAGACGCCAGGGGTGATGCCTTAACCGCCATGGCGCAATCGATCTATGCGGAGTTAGGACGTAAACTCGACGTGGCGGGCAGCGGCGGATCTTCGGAATCCGCTTTGGCCCAGGCCGCCGGAATTCCCGCGGTAGATGGACTGGGCTTCGATGGCGGCGACTTCCACACCGATCACGAGTGGATGGATGCATCGGCCGTCGCGCCTAGAATCTACCTGCTCGCCCGATTGATTCAGACGCTGGGCGCACGGCCTTAAAATCAGCGTCCCGCTGCAGGTTCGGTTTCCCTGGAGAGCAGGATGCCGCCCAGCAGCGCGCAACCCACCCCAACCCATTCCATTGCGGACGGCCTCTCGTGGAGAATGGAAACGCCAAGCACCACCGTGATCAATGGGAACAATCCCGTCAGCGGAACCGCTACGGAAGCCTTTGCGCCGCTCTCCAGCGACAAAAACAAAAACCAGGACCCCAGCGCATTCAGAAAGCCGCTCAGAATTCCAAGGAACAGCAGCGTGGGGCTGAGTCCCGACAACTGCGCAAAGGAAAGAAACGGTAGAAGAGCCAGGAAGCCCACAAAGAGCCAGACCAGTACCGAGCGGGATGAAATCCGGTTGGTGCTCAGCTTCTGCAGTAGCCCGACGGCTCCCCATGAAGCCACAGTGACCATGGCATAGAGAAACCAGGTGTTTGTTCCGAGGGCGTTCATTGGGAAAAAATCGCGATCGCCACAAGTGACAGGGCCACCCCGCCAATTTGCACGCGATTCAGCCTCTCTCGCAGGAAAACGAACGCCAGCGCGACAGTGAGAAGCGGAAACAGTGACGTCACGGGACCCACGACAGAAACCTTCCCGCGGCTCACCGCGGCGTAATAGGCCAGGAGTCCGACGCCGCTCAGCACTCCGTTGGCAATTCCATAACTGATGCCCTTGGCATCTTTTTCAAGCCGCATCCGAAGCTGAACAAAAGCCAGTAAGGCCAGCGGCAGTGTACCTGCCGTGGCCAGAATTTGAAGGGGACCTGGGGCAATGCGATCCGCTCCCAGCTTCGCTACGAACCCCCACGTTCCCCAGGCAACGATGCAGAGCAATGCGTATGTCAGCCAGCGCGATAGCCTCATGATGGAAGCTCCATCTTACCTTCGATCGTGCGCCACGTTAGAATGAGCCATGCCGTTCGTCATCAAGGACGCCTACCTTCCCGCGACGTTGACGGCTCAGCCGATGACTGACGAAGGGTTCACCGCTCTTTGCGCCGAGCATCCCGATCTCAATTTCGAAATGACCGCTGAAGGGGAACTGATTGTTATGGCCCCGACACACTCCGACACCGGCGCTCGCAACTTCGAGATTGCCGGCGAACTCCGCAACTGGGCCCGGGCGGACCGCCGCGGCTACGGATGCGATTCCTCTACGGGATTTGTTCTGCCCAACGGCGCTCGCCGCTCCCCCGACGCATCCTGGACCCTGAAAAGCCGCGTGCAACAACTCGGCGAGGGAAAGCGGAAAGCGTTTTGGCATCTCTGCCCTGACTTCGTGATTGAAGTCAGATCCGGTAGCGACCGGCTCATAACCGTTCAGAAAAAATTGTTGGAGTATCTGGAACAAGGCGCGCAACTCGGCTGGCTCATCGATCCGGAATCCCGGACAGTGGAAATATACCGCCCCGGGCACGATGTCGAAAAACGCGCAGGCCTGGACAAAGTGCAAGGCGAAGGCCCCATGGCCGGCTTCGTGCTCGATCTATCCTATGTCTGGGATCCGTTCACCGATTAGCCGGAATCGTGCGCCACGTTAGAATGAGCCATGCCGTTTGTGATCAACGACGCCAACCTTCCCGCGACGTTGACGGCTCAGCCGATGACGGACGAAGAGTTCACCACTCTTTGCGCCGAGCATCCCGATCTCAATTTTGAAATGACCGCTGAAGGGGAACTGATTGTTATGGCCCCGACACACTCCGACACCGGCGCTCGCAACTCCGATATTGGCGCGCAACTGTTCTACTGGGCCAGAAACGACCGTCGCGGGTTCGTTTGCGACTCCTCTACCGGGTTCGTGCTTCCCAACGGCGCTCGCCGCTCCCCCGACGCGTCGTGGACCCTGAAAAGCCGGGTCAGGAATAGTGATGCCCCCACGCGGAAAGCGTTTTGGCATCTCTGCCCTGACTTCGTGATTGAAGTCAGATCTGATAGCGACCGGCTCATAACCGTTCAGAAAAAAATGTTGGAGTATCTGGAACAAGGCGCGCAACTCGGCTGGCTCATCGATCCGGAATCCCGGACAGTGGAAATATACCGCCCCGGGCGCGATGTCGAAAAACGCGCAGGCCTGGACAAAGTGCAAGGCGAAGGCCTCATGGCCGGCTTCGTGCTCGATCTATCCTATGTCTGGGACCCCTTCGCCGACTAGCGCGCCGCCGCCGTAATCTGTTCCGGCCGGCCCGGTGGAACCACTGGCAACAACAGATAACTCCGCAAACGCGCACTGTGATAAACCGTCTGCTGCGCCTTCACCAGTTGCGTCTCATCCGCAATGGCGCGTCCCGTATTGGGGTTGCGATCGAAGCGCGGGAAATTGCTGCTGGAGACCTCCAGCCGGAATCGGTGCCCCTTCTTGAACACATTCGACGTCACGCCTAAATCGATGGTGTACTTCTCCGGTGTCGTCGATTTCACAAGCTTGGGTTGATCGAGCCCGTTGCGGTACCGCGCTCGCAAAATCCCGTCCGTCAGGTTGATGGCGCGGCCATCGGGATAAACGTCCACGAGTTTGCCCGTGAAGTCCGTATCGGGCGCGCTGGTCGAGGCGTAAAGAACCAGCGAGATGGGGCCGGTCACTTCCGTATCCTCGGTGAGCGGCGCGGACGTATACACCAGAACATCCCTTCGGCTTTCCACCGGCCGCTGATCCATCGGTCCCCAGGGAAACACTTTCGGATTGCAGCAGACCGCGCCGCCCATCGTGGGCACGGGGTTGCGGGGATCGTAAACGAAGCGGTCGTCGGCGCCGGTTTTCCTGTAAACCGGCTTCAGCGTTCCATCCCCCTTCAGCGAGTTGGCGTGCCCGCCGCCATCCAGATAAAACCGGCTCGCGATAGCTCGTTCCAGCGGCCATTCATTCTCACTGCGCCACTGGTTCGACCCCATCACGAAGATCTTCACCGGCGGCGATTGATCCAGGGGTAATCGCAAATCCTTCAGCCAGTGGTCGAACCATTGCATCTGCGCGCGCCGCAGCGGCAGCCGCGCGGCTGGTCCGTAATTCATGGTTGCGAAGGTCTGCGACATGTTGTGGGGCCAGGGACCGATGATGATGCGGTCCACCGCGCTGTGGTTATGGAGAGTGGAAAATGCATCCAGATCGCCTTCCACGTAGTTGTCGTACCATCCGCCCACGCTGAACACCGGCGTCTTGACGTCCTTCAGCTTTTCGCGCGTGCTGATCGATTTCCAGAACGAGTCGTAGGATGGGTGATCGAAAGCGGCTTCAAGCAGGCTGGTGGCCCGCCCGGTCACCAGCCGGTCGGCCTGCCGCGTGGGAAGAGTCCAAATGAACTTCGCGAACGGCGGCGGTTCATAGCCCGGCTCAACCATATTCTCGGCCACCCATTCCAGCCGGTGGCCCCACTTCATCGCGCCGCCGGGAGAGTACATCCGGTCCCGATAATCGTCGTCCCCCGAAACCACCGGGAAGATAGCGAGCAGATGCGGATTGTCGCGAACCGCGGCTTGCCACTGCACGAAACCGAGGTAAGAGCCGCCCACCATTCCGATTTTTCCGTCCGACCAGCTTTGCCCGGCGATCCAGTTGATGGTGTCTTCCCCGTCGTTCGGCTCCTGCGTCAGAGGCGTGAAAACGCCTTCCGATGCATAGCGCCCGCGCACATCCTGAATCACAACATTGAAGCCACGGTCGACGAACGCCTGAAAGTTAGCATGCAGGTCAGTGCCTTTATCGTACGGTGTGCGAATCAGAATCGTGGGCAGCCGGCCGGCGCCGTCGGGGCGGTGGAGATTGGCCGAAAGGCGCACGCCATCCCGCATGGGAACCCACACCTCGGTCCGCGTGAAAGGGGCATGCGTGGCTTCGCCCGATCCCAGAATCCAGGGGACTAAGACGGCCGCGAAGATGAAGAAGCCTCGCATAAAGCGTTCCAGTATAGGCCGGCAATGCGGTCGAGTGAATGAACGTCCCGGATGTGGACGGCCGCGCGCGTCCCGATCGCGCGGGCAACCTGAGGCAAATCTACCATTATTTTCATCTGCGCGAAAAGCTCGGCACTTTCCGAGATCCCCTCGGAAATGCGCACGCAGGCATCCGCGGGGAAGTTTCGAATCTCCAGCGAGTCGGTAAAAAATACCGGTTTTCCGGCTCCCATCAGGCGAATCCCGATGCCTGATGTTTCGCCGGCGGCCGGTGAGCGGAGGTTCAGGCAGCAATCCACCGCATTCGCGGCGCTCTCGAACTGGCGTTCGTCAAGGTGCCCCTTGCGAATGATCGCGGGATGCCGCAGCCAGGGCTCCACTGCGCGCTTCAGATCGGACGAAGCAAACTCACCCGCCAGCAGCAGGCGGACCTGAGGACGAATTTGCTGGAGTTCATGAAACGCCTGAAGAATGGGGAGCACGCGTTTCGATTCGCGCAGATAGCCGAAGACGCCGAACAGGAAACTCGATTCGGGCGCGCCAACGGATTCCCCTACCCCGATTTGATCCGGGAAAAAGTGGGGAATCTCAATCACGTTCACATTCTGGGCGTGTGCGCGCACCATCGCTGCAGCCGCCGGGTTATGCACCACCACAGCGAGCGAGTGTTCCGCCACGCGCTTCAGCATGGGACGGCGGTAGAACCGGTGGTCCATCGCCGAGCCCGCTCGCTCCCGATACAGTTCTCGAGCAAACGATCGCTCCCACTCACCGTAGTTGTAGCAGTACTCTTCCACGTAGCGGGCCTCGTCAAACGCGCCCAGGTAGAAGTGCTGCAGCACGGCGTCATGCAGCACCACCACGCCGGGCTGGATGATCGCCCGTTCGTAGATCGCCCGGTGCAGTTGATTGTTTCCGAGATGGTAAAGCTGGACGTCGCCCGATGCCCCCACTTTGACGGCGCCTCGCTTGCGCAGCTCGACCAGAAGTCCCGCCGCATAGTCCGCCACCCCGGAACGGACCGGCGGCAGCGGCGCGTGGAACCCGACCGTCATGGTTTTCGACGGCGTCCGAATAAGGCCGTGCCCACGCGGATCATGGTCGATCCCTCTTCAATCGCCACTTCAAAATCGTGAGACATGCCCATCGAGAGCTTCGGCAATGCAAACTGCGCCGCGAGTTCGCGTAAACGGGCGAAAGCGGCCCGTGATTTCTCGGCCTCTTCGGTCCATTCCGGCACGGTCATCAGCCCGGTGAGCGTCAGGTTCGCGCACGCTCGCACCGCCTCCACGGTTGCCGCCAGTTCGGCTTCCGCAAGCCCATGTTTCGTTTCTTCGCCGGAGGTTTTCACCTCGATCATCACCTCTAGCGGGCGCCCGGCGTCGTTCAACCGGCGCGCGAGCTTCGGCGAATCTACCGATTGCACCACCTGAAACAGCTCCGACGCTCGCTTGGCTTTGTTCGATTGAAGATGCCCGATCAGATGAAAGCGCGCGCCCGTAAGGTCGCGAACGTCCGGTTCTTTGCTCTCGAATTCCTGCACGTAGTTCTCGCCAAACTCGCGCAGTCCCTCGTTCCACGCATCGCGGATGATCTGTGCCGGGAAAACCTTGGCAACGGCGAGCAGCGTGATTTCTGCCGGGGAGCGGTGCGCGCGCGCGGCGGCGCGCTCGATGCGCTCGCGGACTTTCGCTAAGTTTTCAGAGAGACTTTCCACGTACCCTGGTCGACCGGTTCCCCGCCGGAGTCCTTGGCCGTATAAGTGCCTTCGAGAACTCCGCCGGACGCTGTCGCGTCGGTCGTGACATGAATGGTACTGCCCTCCACGTCCGCCTCATATTCAGCGCTTAACTTATTATCGTTGACCGCGCAGGAAATCGTCTTCGGCGCAACATCTCCGCCCTCCGTGGTGAAGGTGAACTGGCACCCCCATGTAGCGTCCGGATTCTTTTTCAAGGTGAGGTGAACCTTGTTTTCGGTGCCCTGGCCTGTGGTGTAGGTTCCGGCGTAATCGCCGGTAAGGTCGGCGGCCAGCGCTGCCACACTGAAGAGCAGCAAGAGAGGTAGGGCGGTTCGTAGCATGTCAGCTGGTATTTAATCACATTTCAGGCGTTTGAGCGATCTGGAAACCCGCCCGCGCCAGCCGGTGCGACAGCGAAGTACGCCAGGCCCCCTCGCTATCCATTTCATCGAATACGGTTCCCAGCAAATCCGATGGATGCTCAAAATTCGGAAATACCTGAGTGGGTGGTTTGTACACCACAAACACGTTCTCCCACCCTAGCCGGCCGTAGAAGAATCCTAGTTCGAAAATCACGTTTTGGCGCGCTCGAAACTGAAGACTTCTGTCGCCCACGCCCGGCGCTTCGTACTGCGCGCGAGAAGTGCCCAAATCGTCCGCGGATAACAGAACGATTGCGAATCGCGAGTCGTTCGCGGAGTTCATGAATTTCTGAAACAGCGATTGTTGCGCCTCTCCCACCCGGGAAAGAATCACAGGATGCAGCTTAAGCTGCACCACGTACCCGACTACATCCTCTCGCAGCGAAGAATCGTGGCCGTGAACCACGAAGATGCTGTTCAGCGGTTCCTGTGCCGGAGCCGCGGCCGGTTCCGACCGTGGAATCCCCTGCCCACGCGCTTTGGCTAAAGTCCACATCGCCAACGCGTCCAGATGAACTGTGGAAGGGCGCGGCCGGGAGGGCGGTAGCGAAGTAAGACTGCGCGCTAGAACCGAGGCCGCCCTGGTCATTTCCGCCGCACTCGCGCTCCTCAAGTCGATCCACTGTCGTGCCTGGATCGAGGACGGCAGGTCCGGAACATCGTCAAGGATCACCGGGATCACCAGCATCTCGCTCCCTTCCACCATGGCGTCAATTTCAAACTTCACCCATCGGGAGCTCATACTGTGTTTCGAAACAAAGAACAGCAAGCCGTCCGCCTGACCAATGGCATTCCGGATAGCGGGCTCCCATTTTTCTCCGGGCCTGAGTGAATCCACATCGATCCACGTCTCAATACCAAGAGAACGAAGAGACGACGCGAATCGGGAGACCGTCTCGTAATCCTCGCGCGCGTACGAGACAAACAGCAGTGGGTTCATAGCGGCGGCAACATCTCCTCCAACATCGCCACGATTTTCAGCAGTTCTCCTCGCCGGGGCTCCTCATATAAACCGGATGACGTCTTGCAATCATCCAAAGTGGTCTGCAGTTTCCATGCGGACGGCCCGTCGGTTCTCACCTGTTCCGCCAGTTCCTGCGCTTTATCGGCGTCTCCGGCGTCAAACGCCGCGCCCAGCAGCGTGGGGTTCAGCCATTCATCCTCCGATTTCCGCAGCCGTGCGCGCTCACAAGCCGTCAGCGTGACGGCTGCCGAGATGCGCGCTTTGTCCTCGTCCCCTTTCCGCTTCCGCGTCCGGTAGAGC
>Ga0182030_10004703_pt1 | contig 29140 bp, 23 predicted proteins | sample 812S3MmetaG_FD_121299 | JGI IMG/M metagenome (GOLD analysis project Ga0182030, IMG submission 121299) | Permafrost microbial communities from Stordalen Mire, Sweden - 812S3M metaG (Illumina Assembly) | ecosystem: Environmental > Terrestrial > Soil > Wetlands > Permafrost | place: Sweden...
ATGGCCTTGTCCGGCAGAAAGCGGTCGGAGATGTAACGGTTGGAAAGCGTCGCGGCGGCGACGAGCGCGCTGTCGCTGATGCGTACGCCATGGTGCAATTCATATTTTTCCTTCAGGCCGCGCAGGATCGAGACGGTGTCCTCGACAGAGGGCTCGCCGACGAACACGGGCTGGAAACGCCGCGCCAGCGCCGCATCCTTTTCGACATGCTTGCGATATTCGTCAAGCGTCGTTGCGCCGACGCAATGCAGTTCGCCGCGCGCCAGAGCGGGCTTCAGCAAGTTCGAGGCGTCCATGGCGCCGTCGGCCTTGCCGGCGCCGACCAGCGTGTGCATCTCGTCAATGAACAGAATGATGCCGCCTTCCGCAGCGGTGACTTCGTTCAGCACCGCCTTGAGCCGTTCCTCGAATTCGCCGCGATATTTCGCGCCCGCGATCAGCGAGCCCATGTCCAACGCGAGCAGCTTCTTGTCCTGCAGCGATTCCGGCACGTCGCCATTGACGATGCGCAGCGCCAAGCCTTCGACGATGGCGGTCTTGCCGACGCCGGGTTCGCCGATCAGCACGGGATTGTTCTTGGTGCGGCGCGCCAGCACCTGGATCGTGCGGCGGATTTCCTCGTCGCGGCCGATCACGGGATCGAGCTTGCCCTCCCGCGCCGCCTCGGTGAGATCCCGCGAATATTTCTTCAGGGCGTCATAGCTGTTTTCCGCCGAAGCGCTGTCGGCCTTGCGGCCCTTGCGCAAATCCTCGATGGCGGCGTTCAGCGTCTGCGGGGTTACGCCCGCGTCGGCGAGAATGCGCGCCGCGTCGGAGCCCTTCTCCAGCGCCAGGGCGAGAAGCAGCCGCTCGACCGTGACGAAGGAATCGCCCGCCTTCTGCGCGATCTGCTCGGCGTTGTCGAAGAGCCGCGCAGTGGCGGGCGCGAGATAAAGCTGGCCCGCGCCGGAACCCGCGACCTTGGGAAGTTTCGCCAAAGCCGCTTCGGTCTTGAGCAGGGCCTCGCGCGAGCGTCCGCCCGCACGGTCGATCAAACCCGCCGAGAGCCCTTCCTCGTCGTCGAGCAGAACTTTCAAAATATGTTCGGGGGTGAACTGCTGATGTCCCTCGCGGGTCGCCAGCGACTGCGCCGATTGAATGAAGCCGCGCGAGCGCTCCGTGTATTTCTCGATATTCATGAAATGCTCCCAAGACCAGAAGGCGGTCCAAATAGCGGCGCGCCTCGCGTCATAACCCTGGCCCCTTTCGGCGGCCTTAAGCGCGATATGGGAAAGGGCTTTTCAAAAACAAAGGGGGCGCCGCAAAGCGCCGCGCCTTGGCTGCGGTTCTTGGACCGAGCCCCTTGGGCATGCCCTTGCATCGCATTATTATGATCCCGGATTCGTCCTCTGGAGCAAGCATGCGCGTAAAATACCTCTACCGCTACCCTGTGAAAGGCCTATCCCCCGAGCCGATCGAGGACGCCGAACTCAAGGAGGACGGCTATTTTCCCTGCGACCGGCTGTTCGCGCTGGAAAACGGCCCTTCCGGCTTCGACCCGGCGGCTCCCGCACACCAGCCCAAGATCAAATTTCTGATGCTGATGCGCAACGCCTCCCTTGCGGGCCTGTCGACCCGCTACGAGGCGGAAACCTGCGTGCTCACGCTGAAGCAGGGCGACGCAGTTGTCGGCAGCGGGGATCTGCGCACGGCGGAAGGACGCGCCGCTATCGAGAATTTCATGACGGAGTTTCTCGGAGAGCAGATTCGCGGGACGGTGCGGCTGCTTGGCGCGCCGGAGAAATTCCGCTTCACGGATTCGAAGTCGGGCTTTGTCTCGCTGCTCAATCTCGCCAGCGTGGACGCAATCGCACAGGCCGAGGGGCGTCCGGTCGATCCGCTGCGCTTTCGCGCCAATGTATATCTGGAAGGTCTGGAGCCCTGGGCGGAGACGGAACTGGTCGGCAAGACCCTCAAGATTGGCGAGGCGCGCCTTGAGGTCATCAAGATGACGGACCGCTGCGCGGCCACCGGCGTCGAGCCCGGCACGGGCGCGCGCGACATGGATCTGGTGCAGACGCTGCGCAAGAACTTCGGCCATATCGATTGCGGCGTCTATGCCCGCGTGGTCAAGGGCGGACGCATCGCGCGCGGCGACCCCGTGGTCTGATCACGAATGGGAATCGCCGGCAAGCGATGCAAAATCCCGGTCGCGCCATATTTACTGGCAAGGAGTCCGCTTTCGTGAGACTTCGCTCGCGGGAAAGGCGCTCGAAATGACCGAGACCAGGATCATCTCGTTTGAAACCGGCGCGCAAATCCGCCAGCTGCGGATGGAGCTAGAAAGCTGGCGGGTGAGACTGCGCCTCGCCTATGAACGCAACTGGGACTGGCGCGCGCGGGGGATATGCAAGCAGGAGATCCAGCGTCTGAGCGATCTTGTTCGCGCGGACGCAAAAAAGATCGCCTAAATCGCCGTCCGGTCGCGATCCGCCCCTCAATCGCCGAGAGGCAGCTCTCCGCGCAAGGGCGCTTCTTCCGCCGGTCCGCCAGCCTCGCCCGAAGCCGGACGCGGCCTGCGGCGACGTCGCTGGGCCAGATGGAAGCCGCCACCCTCCTGTTCCTCGCCCGGCGCCTGCTCGACGCTCGAAGGAGCCGCCTCAACCGGCGGCGCTGCGGGGCGCGGCGCGACCGCGATCGCCGGGGGCGCGGTTATGAAAGCCGGCAATCCAACGGGCGCATCGACCACCGGCTGTTCGCCGCTAACGGGGGCCTCGCCGCGCTCAGGGCGCGGCTGGAACCGGTTTCGATCTCGGTTGCGATCAAAGCCAGGGTGTTGCTGGCTTCGCTGCTCGCCGGCTTCGCCGCCCCGATCCGCATTGCGGTCGTTCGGGCCACGATCCTGACCGCGGTCAAAGCCGCGATCCTGATTGCGATCCGGGCCGCGGTTGCGTCCGCCGAATTGGGGACGATCCGGGCGATTCGGGCGCTCGTGGCGCTGCTCGCCGTAAGGCCGCTCCTCGAAAGGCTGGGGCTGCGGTTGTGGAGGCGCGAAATGCGGCTGAGCCTGAGGCTGAGGCTGCTGAGGCTGATAGGGCGGCTGGGTCTGGAAAGCAGGGGCGGCCGGCGTCGGCAGCCTCTCGGCCAGTGGCGCGAAGCGATCGGGGATTCCCGTGAAATCATCATCGTCCTCGCCTTCATCCTCTGCCTCGAAGGATTGGCGGCCAAAATTATTTGCCTGCTGTTGCGCGGCCGAAATCAGACGAAAATAGTGCTCCGCGTGCTGCAGCAGGTTTTCAGCCATGACGATGTCGCCGGAGGACTGGGCGTCTCGCGCGAGCTGGAGATATTTCTCCGCGACATGCTGCGCTGTGCCGCGAATCTTGACGTCGGGACCGTTCGACTCGAAGGAGCGCGTCAGGGGATTCGGCCCCTTGCGCCCATTGTTGCGCCCGCGCAGCCTCTTGTTCTGTCCTGGTCTCATTGACACTCCCCAACAATCCCCCTGTGAGGGCGAGCGGCTCACGCCTGGTCTCGCCTATTTGTTATCGCATCGCGCGGAGCGCGGAAAACTTGCTGTGACAATGGTCTATTTGCAGCGAGGGTCTCTTTGCAGCGAGATGCTCTTGTCTTGATTGGCGCGCTTGCCTGAAGCAGCAGCTAAGAATACCGCGACGGCGACATTAGCGCTCTTGTTCGACGATCGACGCCACCGCGCCAACATCGTCCTTAAAGTTCGATTTACGCGGCGCTTTCTGGCCGTTTCACACGCCAGCCCTTCGGCTGTGTTTCCTGCATACAACGATCTTGCGCGAATTCCCGGCGGCCCCTCGCCGAATGTCCAACAGCAATCGCCGAAGCCAATTTACAAATCCAAACCCCGCATGGCGTACCCGCCATGCATGTTTTCGTTTCAGGCGAGTAACGTGCCGCCGCGACAAAAATCTGTCTACACGGAAGTGGCGCGGCTACCGTTTGATCACCACTGCCTCTAACAGGCGGGCCTCGCTGCCACGTACCGTTACGGCGAGAGCGCTGGCGACCGGCACATGCTGAGCATCAGCAAAACTCAACGGTTGATCGCCCTTATACAAGAATTACCTCGCCACGCCAAGTGTGTCGCGCATTGCTTCCGCAAAAAAGCGAAACTGTAGCGAAATTGTCACGCTCCCGACGGCGGAAGACGCGCTGCAACCGCGCGCTCATGCCCCCCCGCGTCACGGGCGATTGCAGCAATTTGCAGACCTGCCTCCACCAGGAGCTCCGCGACGTCGGACGCCTGCCCCGCTCCCAGTTCGAAAAGCACTAGGCCTTCTGGATTCAGGACGTTCGGCAAGCCTTGGACAATCTGCCTGTAGCAGCCCAAGCCGTCCCCACCGCCGTCGAGCGCCAGCAAGGGATCATGCAACGCCACCTCCGGAGACAAGGAGTGGATGTCTTCACTGCGAATATAGGGCGGATTCGAGACTACAAGATCGAAGCGCGCGGAAATCGCCTCCGACCAGCGGCCCCTCAGCACCGCTCCACGCGCCGCAAGTCCACAGGCGGCGAGATTCGCCTTGGTCGCGCCGCAGGCCGTTTCCGAAAGATCAACCGCTACGGCCTTCGCCTCCGGCAGTTCGCTCAGCAAGGCGCACACGATCGCTCCCGATCCCGATCCCAGATCAAGAATCGACAAAGACTCGCGCCGTCGATCGGCTACCAGGCGCAACGCCAGCTCCACCAGCGTCTCGGTGTCCGCGCGCGGATCGAGCACGCCCGGCGTCACGTGAAGATCGAGCGTCCAGAAGCCGCGCGTTGCGAGTATGCGCGACACCGGTTCGCGCGCCGCACGCCGGGCTGCATATTCCGCCAAGCGACGCGCGGCTTTTGCGCCGACCGACGCCAGCGGATCAAGCACCAGTTGCGCATGAGTCAGCTCCGCCGCCGCCAGAAGCAAAATGCGCGCATCGGTTTTTGCGTCCTCGACGCCGCTTCGCGCCAGAAGCTCGGCGACGCGCGCGAGGGCTTGCGCCCTGGAAGCATCATCGCCGATTTCCAGAATAGGAGGCGCGTTCATGCACGCAGCCTCCAATGGATTGCGCGCCTCGCTCAGGCGACGCCCTTTGCAAGACGGGCCGTGAGGCGGCGCGCAAAGGCGCCAGCGTCAATAGGCGGCTCGCCATCGGCGATGCGGGCGAGATCAAGCAGCATGAAATAGCCGTCTGCAGCCTCTGCTCCCTGCGGCGCATTCGCCAAAGCGATAATCGCGGCGTGACGCGGATTGATCTCCAGCACGGGCTTGCCCAAGGCGCCGCCCTGACCATGTTCGGCCAGCAGACGCGCGAGCTGGCGATCCAGCCCATGCTCCGGCGCGATCAGACACACCGCGCTCTCGCGCAGCCGCGTCGAGACGCGAACGTCGCCGACATGTTCCTTGAGCGCCTCCTTCAGCCTCTCGACCAGACCGGCGATCTCTCCAGCGGCTTCCGGCGGCGGCGGCTCTGCCTCGCCCTCCTTGAGGGGAACCAGCGAGATATCGGCCGCGCCCTGCGTCACCGATTTGAATGGCTTGCCCTCGAAGCCGACGCAGCTCGTCACCCAAAAGGCGTCGACCGCATCATCAAGCAGCAGCACCTCCACTCCGCGCGCCGAGAACTCCTCGATCTGGGGACTCTGCGCAAGCCGCTTGAGATCGTCGCCGACGAGATAGAATATCGACGTCTGATTCTCCCGCAGATCGGCGATGTAATCCGCGAGGGTGCGCGTTTTCTCGCTGGTTCTGGTGGAGGCGAAGCGCGCGATCTTGAAGATGTCGTCGCGCCGCTGCGGATCTTCGTGCAGCCCTTCCTTCAGAACCGCGCCGAAATTCTCCCACACCTTGGCGAATTTCTCAGGCTCGCTTTCCGCAAGCCTGCCAAGCTCCTGCATGATGCGCGTCGTGATCGCCTTGCCAATCTGGGCGATGACCGGGCTCTGCTGCGCCATCTCGCGGGAAACGTTGAGCGGGATGTCGGCGCTGTCGACGACAAGCCGCACGAAGCGCAGCCAAGCCGGCAACAGCTGAATCTCCTTCGACATCAGCACGCGCCGCACATAGAGCTTGCTCTTGCTCTTGCGAATGGGGTCGAAGAGATCCATCGGGCGCGACCCAGGGATGAAGGCGAGCACCGTATATTCGGTGCGGCCCTCCGCCCGCCAATGGATGGTCAGCGCCGCCTCATCGAACTGGCCGGCGAGCTGGCGATAGAAGTCGTTGTATTCTTCCGTCGTGATCTCAGATTTTGGCTTGGTCCAGAGCGCGGCCCCATCGCTCAGCCGGCGCGGCTCCTCGCCGGGCGCGCCGACGATTTCGATTGGAATGGCGATGGCGCCGGAATGTTCATGCAAAATGCTCTCGACACGATATGATTCGAGAAATTCGTCGCTGTCGCTGTTGAGATGCAATGTCACGCGCGTGCCAACGGCGGGGGCGTCTTCGCTCGCGGCGGACGAAATCTGATAGGAGCCCTTGCCGTCCGAAGTCCAGAGCCAAGCCTCCTGCGAGCCAGCGCGGCGCGTCAGGACCTCCACCTTGTCGGCGACCATGAACACCGAATAAAAGCCGACGCCAAACTGGCCGATAAGGCTCCGCCCCTTGTCGCCGGCGCCCTCGGCGCTGATCTTGTCCAGAAAGGCCCGCGTGCCGGAATTGGCGATCGTGCCGAGCGCCGACACTAGTTCCTCGCGCCCCATGCCGACGCCATTGTCGGCGACGGTCAATGTGCGCTTGTCCTTGTCGAGCGAGATCGTGACCAGCGGAGCGCCGGCCTCGGCCGCCAGCGTCTCATTGGACAGCGCCTCGTAACGCAGTTTCTCGCAGGCGTCCGCCGAATTGGAGACAAGTTCGCGCAGGAAGACATCGCGCTCTGAATAGACGGAATGAGCCATCAACTGCAGCAAGCGGGCGACGTCGGCCGTGAAGCCGTGGCTGGTCGCTTGCGCGTTTGGATCAAGAGTGGCGGCTGCGTCGGTCACTTTAATCTGCTCCAATACGGAAAGGGCAATCAATTGATCCCGCCGGGCGGCTATAATGAGGGGGATCTCCCCAAGCGCATGGCCAACCGGACGACGAGATCGGTTCGAGCCTCATATCGGCGAAGAGAGGGCAAGTTGCAAGGCGCGGCACAAGGGCGACCGACCGGAAACAAGACGGGCCGGCAGGAGAACCCTCCTGGCCGACCCGCCCATCGCCACATACGCACCGGAATGTTAGGTCGCGCGCCCTTCCGGGGGGCTGGGGGGCTGACGATAACCGGAGAGAACGCGCCACGACCGGCTGAGGCAATGCAACAGATATTGGGCGCGGCTCTGGGCCTACAAGTGGCCCAAACTCGACGAAATCATGAAATCTTTTTCATGAAGCGGCGCGAGGCCGCGTTACAAAATCGTCATCCCCCGCTTGCCCTTCGGGCGATCGCAGGCGAACATGGCGATCAGAACCGCATCTAACCGCCAAACGGACGCCTCTTTTCAGGAAGCGACTCATGAGCGACATTGAGCCCAAGCATCGCCAGGCCAACAGGAATCGCCTCGTTCTTATTTCGGGCGAAGCGGACCGTCGGGAGCGCCCCGCGACTCCACCCCCACAACGAGACGCCGGGGCGGTGGTTGTTTCTTTCGACCGGCGGGAACTGCGTGTGATCTTCAATCTGTACGGAGCGCGAGTTGCGGCGGGGGAATGGCGCGATTACGCGCTGGACTTCACCACTTCGAAGGCGGTGTTTTCGATTTTCCGGCGGTCGTGCGAAACGCCACTCTACCGCATTGAAAAAAACCCGGCGCTCGGCCGGCGGCAAGGCGCCTATAGCGTCATAGACTCGAGCGGCCTCATACTGCGGCGGGGGCAGGAACTGGTCCGCGTGGTCGGCGTGCTTGATCGCAAGCTGCGGCTGGTCGGCGCCGAATGATCAAACGAAAAGGCCCCGCATGCGCGGGGCCTTTCGCTCAAGCCTCCAAATAAGCTCAGTTGTTACGGTCGCCGAACAGATAGAGCAGCGACTGGAACATGTTGATGAAGTCGAGGTAGAGCCTCAGCGCGCCGAAGATGCTCTTCTTATGCGCGACCTCATAGCCGTCGCCAGCGTAATACTCTTCCTTGATCGACTGCGTATCCCAAGCTGTCAGCCCCGAGAAGATGAGCACCGACAGGATCGACAGGCCGAACTGAAGCGCCGAGCTCTGCATGAAGATATTGACGAGGCCCGCGATCACGAGACCCCACACGCCCATGATGAGGAAGGACCCGACCGGCGAAAGGTCACGATTTGTCGTGTAGCCATATAGGCTCAGGCCACCGAAGGCCGCCGAGGTGATGAAGAACACACGCGCGATGGAACCGCCCGTGTACACCAGCAACAGGAACGACATCGAAAGGCCGATCGTCGCCGCGAAAGCCAAGAACAAGGTGCGCGCCGTAGCCGCTGACATTGTGTTGGCGCGAGCGCTGATGAAAAACACGAAGGCCAGAGGCGCGAGCACGATCACCCAGCGCAGCGGGCTCATGTAAATAGCCTGGCCGAAAGGCGTCAGAGCGATACGGCCGGCGGCGTTGTGCGTGACGGCTAGCATCTGGGCGCCGAGCGCAACCAGTCCCGTAACGCCAAGCCCGAGCGTCATATAGTTATATACGCCAAGCATATAGGCGCGCAGGCCCTGATCGATTTCCGCCGTCGCTTTTCTGCCGACGCTGGCGCCGAAGCGCATGTTGCGGTCATAGTTGGACATGAGAACCCCTCGTACAGGCTATGCTGGCCGGAGCGACAAAGCTTACGGCATAAGCCTCGGCCGGAATATGGCGCTTGCCGGTCAAAGTGGCAAGACAGCCGCGCATGAACTCTTGTTAAGCTTTCCGCAGCGGCATCGGGCGAAAAGCCCGGAAATTGGGGCCGGCGCCACTAGTCTCATATTATACAGCAGCTCCGGGCAAACTCAAGTAAAGCATATCCATCGCATGCGCCGGCAAGGGATTTCTTTTATGGATAATATGAATGTAATAAGATCCTATTACTAAATATTATGCTTTGTTGGACACAGCAGCACTTATAGAATCTAACATTATCCTCCGCAGTTGCGCGCCAGGATTGCATTTTTTCATATTTATAGCTATAAATTACAAAAGAATTCCTTTAGAAAAATAACCCCATTGTGCCCGTGCGCAATGTCGACGCGAAAAAACTGGCGCCTGTGGCAGGGCAGACACTTGTCGGCGACCTATAATGGGGTAAGATTCAGGCTTGGCGTCATGTGCCTCCTGCCTTCTGGGTTGGGAGGAGCTTGTGACGCGCTACTTTGAATACCTATGTGTCGCCTGTCCTTGCCACACGGAGACCAGGAGGAACACCATGCGTGAGGAAGAATCAGCGCCCCTCTGTACTCGGACCAGCAAGAGCGACCGCCTGAAGAGCCTATTCGCACTTTGTCCGACAATTCGCGCCGCGTTGTCTATAGGACTGATGGTCGCAGCGACCGCCTTCGCCACGGCCCCCGCCGCCGCACATGGCCGCCTCGGCGCGGCGGAGGGACGCTGCCGCCTCTTCATCGGTCCTGACATCATGAATTTCACCGGCTATACGCCGGACGCATCGAAAAGCGAATTCTGCGAAGACATTCCGGCCATCGGGCGCATGATCATGGTGCTCGACTACGAGCAGGAAGAACTGCGCGACATGAATGTCGAAATTCGCATTATCAATGACATCGGCAGCGAGGAAAAAGAGAACGAAGACTTGGAGGCCGTGACAGTCGCCTATCGCGAACCCAAGATATATCGGACGGGCACCATCAATTTCGAGCATAATTTCACGGAGCCGGGCTATTTCGTGGGCATCGTCACGGTGCTCGGCGATCACGGAGAGCGGTGGGTTTCCCGCTTTCCGTTCTCGGTCGGAAAGAGCTTCATGCGGACGCTGCCGGTCTATATTCTGCTCACCATTGGCGTGATCGCGCTCTTCTTCATCTATCTGCGCCACCGCAAGCTGACGCCGCCAACGCCCGTCAAGCCTTTCGTGCCCCCGCATGATCCGGAGCCGCACGATCCTGCGCCGACGCCAGCCGAATAAGAGAGATTCCCTCTCCGCTCCGGTCTGGGGTGGAGAGGGCGGCCGCAAGGCGAGGCATAGTTATTGACCACTGCGCCCGGCTCCGCCCGCCAGCGTGTCGGCGAAAAACGCCAGGGTCTTTGCATAGACCCGCGCCTTGTTCCATTCCAGAAGCACCGCGAAATTGGGCTGGCCTTCATCCCAGCCGGCGCCGCGCTGCCAGCCGCTCCCCTGCAAGAAATTCGCGGTCGAGGCGAGAACGTCGGTCGTGTCGTGGATCAAATCCCGCGTGCCGTCGCCATTGAAGTCAACGGCGAATTTCAAATAGGACGAGGGCAGGAACTGGGTCTGGCCGATTTCGCCCGCCCAGTCGCCGCGCATCTGCGAAGGGGACATGTCGCCGCGCTGCACGATTTTCAGCGCGTCAATCAGTTCGGCTTGAAAACGCTCCGATCTGCGGCAATCATAGGCCAGCGTCGCCAGCGAACGAAATATCTGGAACTTGCCATTGTCGGCGCCAAAGCCCGTCTCCAGCCCCCAGATGGCGACCAGAACCGGTCCCGGCACGCCGTAGCGTTGCTCGATCTGGCGAAACAAAGCCGCGTGACTTTGAAGCAGTGACTTTCCGCGAGCGATGCGCGCAGGCGTGACCAGACGGTGGGAGAACTGCTCAAAACTCAGTCGAAACACGCCCTGGCCGCGGTCGCGCGTGATTATCGCGCGGTCATAGGAGACATTCCCCAGCGCCGTTTCGATGACCTGCTGGGAAATGCCCTCGCTCGCCGCTTCCTGCCTGAAACCGGCGAGCCACGGCGCGAACCCGTCCGCGCTGTTTCCGCATTGCGCGGCATGGGCGGGAGACGCAAGCAGCGCCGCCGTGGCGATTGCCATGACCATCAAGGAAATTCGCAAATCACGCTCAAGGATCATTGGCTATTCCCTTAAAATCAAAGCGCAGCCGAGACTTTACCCAAGGCGCCCCCGCGCCGCGCGCAGCTTTTCGATCCGCGCGACAGCGCCCTCGCGACGTTCCTTGTGCTCGTCGATGACTTCTTCCTCGGCCTTGGCCAGGAATCCCGGATTGGCGAGCTTGGCGTCGAGCTTCTTGACCTCGCCCTCCAGCTTTTCGACCTCCTTGTCGAGGCGCTTACCCTCCGCCGCAAGGTCGATGACGCCCTCTAACGGAAGCGCCGCCAGCACGCCGCGCACGAGCAGCTGCGCGCTGCTCTTTGGCGCCGCGTCCGCGAAGGAGACGCCGGAGAGGCGCGCCAGCCTTTTCAGCGTATCCTCCCAATGAGCGGCGCGATCCTGCGCGGGCTTGTCCGCGCCGACCAGAACCAGCGCGATTTCGGCGCCGCCTAGATTCATTTCCGCGCGCAGCGAGCGCACCTCGGAAATCAGCTCCACGATCCAGCCGACCTCGGCCTCCGCCGCGACATCCTCAAGCCCTTCGAGTTGAGGCCAGCGCGCCAGAACGAGCAGGCTTTCGCGCTTCTCGCCTTCCGCGCCCTTGATCGCCCAAAGCTCCTCGGTGATGAAGGGCATGAACGGATGCAGCAGCGCGTAGATCTGGTCGAGCACGAAACTGGTGCAGGCGCGGGTCTCGTCCTTGGCCGGGCCGTCGTCGCCCTGCAGCAAGGGCTTGGTCAACTCGACATACCAGTCGCAGAAGATGTTCCACACGAAGCGATAGGCGGCGTTGGCGGCGTCGTTGAAGCGATAGGCGTCGATGGCCGCGCTGATGTCCCTCGCGGCGCGCGCGGCCTCGGTGACGATCCAGCGGTTGAGCGTGATCTTGTTGGCGGCAGGGTCATAGGCCGCGACGCGCGCGCAGCCGTTGACCTCGGCGAAGCGCGAGGCGTTCCAGAGTTTGGTCGCGAAATTGCGATAACCTTCGACGCGGCTGGTGGCGAGCTTGATGTCCCTGCCCTGCGCGGCCATCGCCGCGAGCGTGAAGCGCAGCGCGTCGGCGCCGTAATCCGTAATCAGATGCAGCGGGTCGATGACATTGCCCTTCGACTTCGACATCTTGGCGCCCTTCTCGTCGCGGACGAGGGCGTGGATATAGACATCGTGGAAGGGAACCTCCTTCTTGAAATGCAAGCCCATCATCATCATGCGGGCGACCCAGAAGAAGATGATGTCGAAGCCCGTGACCAGAACCGTGGTGGGATAATAGCGCTTCAGCTCGGGCGTCTCGTCGGGCCAACCCAGCGTCGAGAAGGGCCACAACGCCGAGGAGAACCAGGTGTCGAGCACGTCTTCGTCGCGTGTCAGCGTCACGTCACGACCGAATTTCTCGCGCGCGGCCTTGAGCGCCGCCTCTTCGCTCTCCTCGACAACGACATTCCCGTCTTCGTCGTACCACGCCGGTATCCGATGGCCCCACCAGAGCTGGCGCGAGACGCACCAGGGCTGGATGTTTTCGAGCCATTCGAAATAGGTTTTCTCCCAGTTCTTCGGCACGAAATTGGTGCGGCCGTCGCGCACGGCGGCCAGCGCCGGCTGCGCCAGCGTCTTGGCGTCGACATACCATTGATCGGTGAGGCGCGGCTCCAGCACCGCATGCGAGCGGTCGCCATGCGGCACCGCGTGGACATTGTCGGCGATCTCGGCGAGCAGCCCGCGCTCCTCCATCATCGCCACGACGCGCGCGCGCGCCTTGAAGCGGTCGAGCCCGTCGAGCGCTTCAATCGTGAGATCAAGTTCGGGAGTCGGCGCGAGCGCCTCCGCAAAGGCCTCGTTGCCTCGCAGCACGATGCGCGCCTCGGCGTCGAGCACATTTATCAGCGGCAGGCCGTGGCGCTTGCCGACCTCGAAATCATTGAAGTCATGCGCCGGAGTGATCTTCACCGCGCCCGATCCTTTTTCGGGGTCGGAATATTCATCGGCGACGATCGGAATGAGCCGCCCCACCAGCGGCAGGCGCACCTTGCGCCCGACCAGCTTCGTATAGCGTTCGTCCTCCGGATGCACGGCCACCGCCGTGTCGCCCAGCATGGTCTCGGGCCGCGTCGTCGCGACGGTGATGAACTCGCCGCTGTCCCTGCCGTCCATCGTCACGACGGGATAGCGGAAATGCCACAGATGGCCCTTCACTTCCGTCGGCACGACTTCAAGGTCGGAGATCGCGGTCTGCAGCACCGGGTCCCAATTGACGAGGCGCTTGGCCTTATAGAGCAGCCCCTCGCGGTAAAGCTGCACGAAGACCTTCACGACGGCTCGCGAAAGCCCTTCGTCGAGCGTAAAACGCTCGCGCGACCAGTCACAGGAGGCGCCAAGACGCTTGAGCTGCTCGACGATGGTTCCGCCGGATTCAGCCTTCCACTCCCAGACGCGCTCCAGAAATTTCTCGCGCCCCATTTCACGCCGGCCGGGCTGCTGGCGCTCCGCCAGCTGGCGTTCGACCACCATCTGCGTCGCTATGCCGGCGTGGTCGGTGCCGGGCTGCCACAGCACGTCCTTACCCTGCATGCGCGCGTGGCGGGCCAGAATGTCCTGCAGCGTATTGTTGAGCGCATGGCCCATGTGCAGCGAGCCGGTGACATTGGGCGGCGGAATGACGATGGAATAGGGCGCCGCGCCGGCGCGCTCGGGACGTCCCGCGCGAAACGCGCCCGCGCTCTCCCACTGTTCGCGGATGCGCTGCTCGATGGCGGCGGGGTCGAAGGTTTTTTCCATGGTCATGGTTTTGTTGGCTCGGGGTCATGGCGCCCCTCATCCGACCCGGCTGCGCCGGGCCACCTTCTCCCGTGAACGGGAGAAGAAGCGCCCTTCCAATTTTTATAGCTGAATTTTTCGGCTCACTTCCTTCTCCCACTTTTGGGAGAAGGCGGCCCTCGCGTCAGCGAGGGTCGGATGAGAGTGCTTACGCCAGCGCCTTGAGCGCGTCGCGGCCCGCGTAGATCGCCATCGGCCCCAGCTCTTCCTCGATGCGGATGAGCTGGTTGTATTTGGCGGTGCGGTCGGAGCGCGCTAGCGAGCCGGTCTTGATCTGGCCGCTGTTCACGGCGACGGCGATGTCGGCGATGGTCGAATCCTCGGTCTCGCCGGAACGATGCGAGAGCACCGTGGTGTAGCCGGCGCGATGCGCCATCTCGACGGCGGCGAGCGTCTCGGTCAGGGTGCCGATCTGATTGACCTTGACCAGCAGCGAGTTGGCGATGCCCTGCTTGATGCCCTTCGACAGGATTTCGACATTGGTGACGAAAATGTCGTCGCCGACGATTTGCACCTTCTTGCCGATCTTGTCAGTCAGCAGCTTCCAGCCCGCCCAATCGTTCTCCGCCATGCCGTCCTCGATCGAGACGATGGGATAGGCGACCGCGAGCTTGGCGAGATAGTCGACCTGCTCCTCGACGGTGCGGGTCACTTTCTCGCCCTCATAGACATATTTGCCGTCCTTGAAGAACTCCGAGGCGGCGGCGTCGGTGGCGAGGCAAACGTCGACGCCCGGCTTGAAACCCGCCGTCTCAATGGCCTTCACGATGAAATCGAGCGCCGCTTCCGCCGAGGGAAGATTCGGCGCGAAGCCGCCTTCGTCGCCGACGGCCGTATTGAAACCGGCCTTCTTCAACGCGCTCTTCAGCGTATGGAAGATTTCCGCGCCCCAGCGAATGGCGTCGGTCACGGTGGGTGCGCCGACCGGCATGACCATGAATTCCTGGAAGTCGATGGGGTTGTCGGCATGGGCGCCGCCATTGATGATGTTCATCATCGGCGTCGGCAGAACGCGCGCCTGCGTGCCGCCGATATAGCGGTAGAGCGGCAGGGCGGAGGCGTCGGCGGCCGCCTTGGCCACCGCCAGCGACACGCCGAGAATGGCGTTGGCGCCAAGGCGCGACTTGTTCGGCGTGCCGTCGAGCTCGATCATAGCCTCGTCGATCGCGACCTGCTCCTCGGCCTCGAAGCCCAGCAGCGCGCCGGCGATTTCGCCATTGACGCCTTCGACCGCCGCCAGCACGCCCTTGCCCAGATAGCGCTTGGCGTCGCCGTCGCGTTTTTCGACCGCCTCGCGGGTTCCCGTGGAGGCGCCCGAGGGGACGGCGGCGCGGCCGGTGGAGCCGTCCTCCAGCGTCACATCGACTTCAACGGTGGGATTGCCGCGAGAATCGAGGATTTCGCGGGCGTGGATGTCGATGATCTCGGTCATTCAAAGGCCTCTTGTGCTGCGGCGCGGGAGTTTCGCGCCTTTTAGCCCGATTGCGCGGCGCGGGAAAGGGCGGAATGGCGGGATCGCTCTCTTTCCCGCCTCAAGAGCGCTTGACGGCTTCGGCCGCCGGCCTCTAACTCAGGCCATGACCAAGACCCACAAAGGCGCCGCATTGCTGGGCGAAAAGGCCGCGCTTCCGGCCTCGCCGGACGAGGCCGAGCTTGATCTCGTGCCCAATCCGCACCCGGCGGAAACCTATCTGGTGCGCTTCGCCGCGCCGGAGTTCACCTCGCTTTGCCCCGTCACGGGCCAGCCGGATTTCGCGCATATCGTGATCGATTACGTCCCCGGCGAATGGCTGGTGGAGTCGAAGTCGCTCAAGCTTTATCTCGGCAGCTTCCGCAATCACGGGGCCTTTCACGAGGACTGCATCATGCGGATAGCCCTCGACCTCAAGGCCGCGATGTCGCCAAAATGGCTGCGAATCGGCGGCTACTGGTATCCGCGCGGCGGCATACCCATCGACGTATTCTGGCAGACCAGCGCGCCGCCGCAGGGGCTTTGGCTGCCGGAACAGGGCGTTGCGCCCTATCGCGGACGCGGCTGAGCGGAACCCTTCTTCCCAAACCGGGGCGGCCTGTCAGGTTCCGCGATTGTCCGCGCCGCGCGGGCGAGCCGGATCGCAAGCTGCCGCAGGATCGAGTGCGCCGCGCTGCGAAACGCGCGACTCAACCGAAAGGGCCATTCCCAGACTGACCAGCAGCCAGATTGCCGCAAACATCGGTTTGACAAGAGGGGCCATTGCGTTTCCTCCCCGCGGGCGAACTGCCGGATTGTTGATATTCGCAGGCAAGTCCAAAGCGGGCGATAAGAATTCCCGAGCAATTCTAACGACGTCATCGAGAGGTGGCGAAGGCCTTTAAAATCGCCTAGTCTCTCCCACGTTGTTATAGGTGGCGCCCCTCAAAGGGGCTTCTTTAAAAGGGGAAGACAAAATGAAGAAAATTCTCGTCGCCGTGGCCATAGCTTCGGCTGTCGCCTTCGCCCCGGTCGCCGCCAACGCGGCTTACTATCACCATCATCACCACCACCACCATCATTGCCATTATCATCACCACCATCACCATCATCACCACTACTGAGTTTCATGAAAACTGGCGCCCGGCCCCAATGGGTCGGGCGTCTTTCTGCGAATGAGTTCACGCTTCTTCACTCTGGCTAAATGAGCCAAGGAAGTCTCGCCGGCCTCCTCGCGAAAAGCAGAGATTTCGTTCCGTCACTCAAGCGGACTATAAGCCTCTCCATATTCACGGAATCGGGGAAGAGGCATGGGCGATCGCGTACTCACGCTCAACGCAGGTTCGTCCTCGGTCAAGTTCGCGCTTTTCGCGCCAGCGGCGACCTGGCCGCGGATGGTGGCGACTGGTCAGATAGAGGGCATTGGCGCCGAGCCGTTTTTCCATGCGCGCGTCGTCGACGGCGAGAGCGGAGAGGGCGCCGCAAAGGCGGCGGACCATGAAGCCGCGATCGGCATCATCCTGGATTGGATCGAGAACGCATTTCCCGAAAATCTGATCGGCGCCATCGGCCACAGAGTCGTGCATGGCGGTCTGACTTATACGGCCCCCACGATCATCGACGACGGCATGCTGTCGGACCTACGGGCGCTTGCGCCATTGGCTCCGCTGCATCAGCCGCACAATCTCGCCGGAATCGACGCGGCGCGCGCCGCTTTTCCGCATGTGCCGCAGGTAGCCTGTTTCGACACCGCCTTTCATCGCGGGCACAGCTTCGTCCATGACGCCTACGCCCTGCCCCGCAAATACTACGATCAGGGACTGCGGCGTTTCGGCTTTCACGGCCTTTCCTACGAATATATCGCGCGCAGGATGCGCGAGATCGACCCTGTGCTGGCTTGCGGACGCATGATCGTCGCGCATCTTGGCAATGGAGCCTCGCTTTGCGCGATGCACGACGGCCGATCCGTGGCCTCGACCATGGGATTTTCGGCTCTTGACGGTCTGCCGATGGGCACTCGCTGCGGCCAGATCGACCCGGGCTTGCTGATATACCTCCTTGCCCACGAGAAAATGCCGGTCGACGACCTTACCCATCTTCTCTACGAGCAATCCGGCCTGAAGGGGCTCTCCGGCGCCTCGCAGGACATGCGCGCGCTTGAGGCCGCGCCGGCGCGCGAGGCGCGCGAGGCGATCGCCTATTACATCAATCGCATTCGCATGGAGATTGGCGCCCTGACGGCGGCGCTCTCCGGTCTCGACGGACTGGTTTTCACCGCTGGCATCGGCGAGCATTCCGCGCTCGTTCGCGCCGGGGTCGTCGAACACATGCAATGGCTGGGGCTGGAGCTTGACCCGCAAGCCAATCTCAAGAACGCCGAGCGAATTTCGAATGATGGAGGGACGCCAATTCTTGTCGTTCCCACGGACGAAGAGACCATGATTGCCGATCACACGATGACGGTCGCCGGTCTCGCGCTGACGACCGCGCGAGTGGGAGCGCTTCAAGCGCCGCCTAACGCGTGACGATGGATTCGAGAAACGCAGTCAGATTGTCCGTGACGAAATCGACATGCGGCTCGGCGCCATGGGCGACTTCCCAGGCTTCGCGTTCATGTTCCTCGCCCGCGCGCGGCGTCACCAGCACCGTCGTCATGCCCCGCCGATGCGGGACGACCAGATTGCGGGCGATGTCCTCGAACAGCACGGAGCTTTTGGGCTCCACGTCATGTTTCTCGAAAAAGCGCCTGTAAACGCCCTCGTCGGGCTTCGCCACGAAATCGGCGGCGATGATGTCGAAAATATCCTCGAAAAGATGGTCGATCCCGAGCTGACGTGCGGTCTTCAGCGCATGGTCGCGCGAGCCATTGGTGAGGATGAGCTTTCGCCCCGGCAGAGCGGCGATAGCCGCGGCGAGAGTGTGATCGGGCTTAAGCGACGAGCGGTCGATGTCGTGCACATAATGCAGATAGGTTTCCGCGTCGACGCCGTGCTCGGTCATCAGGCCGCGCAAAGTCGTTCCGTAACGCAGGTAATAATGCTTTTGCAGGGCGCGCAGCGACAGGCTGTCGAGCCCGAACAGGCGGATCATGAACAGCGTGATGCGATCGTCGATCTTGGGCCAGAGGTCCGAGGATGGCGGATAGAGCGTGTTGTCCAGATCGAACACGAAAGTGTCGATCCGGGCGAAGCGGGAGACGACGCCCCCGGCTTCGCTCGGATCGGCGGTTTCGCTGTCGATCGGCCTGTGCGTCATCCCTTTCGACCGACGAGCGTCATCGCGTGATCAGCGTGCCGGCGCCGTGATCCGTCAGCAATTCGATCAGCACCGCATGCGGCAGCTTGCCGTCCAGGATGACGACGCCCTCGACGCCGCGCTCGATCGCATACATGCAGGTTTCCACCTTGGGAATCATCCCGCCGGTGATCGTGCCGTCGGCGATGAGGCCCGGGATGTCTCCGACCCTCAATTCCTCGATGAGCTTCTTGTCCTTGTCGAGCACGCCGGGCACGTCGGTGAGGAATAGCAGGCGCTTGGCCCCGAGAGCGCCGGCGATGGCGCCAGCGAAAGTGTCGGCGTTGATGTTGTAGGTGTCGCCGCCCGGCCCTTGCGCGATGGGCGCCAGCACAGGGATCAGTTCGCGCCCGAGCACCTGATCGAGCACCGTCGTGTCCACCTTGACCGGCTCTCCGACGAAGCCGAGGTCCACCTGATCGCCGTTCGCGCTCGCGGGACGCGCGAGCTTGGCGGCCGTAACCATGCGGCCGTCCTTGCCGCAAAGTCCGATGGCGCGGCCGCCTTCGGCGTTGATGAATCCAACGATCTGCTTGTTGATGGCGCCGGCCAGCACCATTTCGACGATGTCCATCGTCGCCTTGTCGGTGACGCGCAAGCCGTCCGAGAATTGCGAGGCTATGCCAAGCTTCTTGAGCATCGCGCCGATCTGCGGACCGCCGCCATGCACGACGACAGGGTTCACGCCGGATTGCTCAAGCAGCACCATGTCGCGGGAAAAATCGCGCGCGACCGAATCGTCGCCCATGGCATGGCCGCCATATTTCACCACGACGGTGGCCTCGTCGTAGCGCAGCATATGCGGCAACGCCTGCATCAGGATGCGGGCCTGCTGAAGGGCGTCGTCCGGGGAATTGTCGGTCATTGGAGCGGTTCCCTGAGCCTTTGCGCCGCAGTGCGACCTGACGGCGGGAATGTTCAAGCGTTTCGTTCGTGGAGCAATTGCGCGATCGCCGCTCGCAGTTGCGTAATCCCTTCACCTGTTTGCGACGAAGTGAAGACAAGCTGCGGATAGGCTGCGGGACGCCTGGCCAGCGCCGCCAGGGTCACCTCGATCACTTGCTCGCGCTCGGAGACTTTCACCTCGTCATGCTTGGTCAGGACGATCTGATAGGACACGGCGCTCTGGTCGAGCAGATTGAACATTTCTTCGTCGACGTCCTTCACGCCGCGCCGCGCGTCGATCAGCACGAACACCCGCGAGAGGCTCGCCCGACCGCGCAGATAATCGCGCATCACCTTCGTCCAATTGGCGATCTTGTCCTTGCCCACGGCCGCGTAGCCATATCCGGGCATGTCGACGAGACGCAGCCGAGCCTGCTCGGGGCTCGTACCCCCCAGCGCGAAGAAATTGAGCTGCTGCGTGCGGCCCGGCGTATTAGAGACGCGCGCCAGCGTCTTGCGATTGGTGAGGGCGTTGAGCAGCGAGGATTTTCCCACGTTGGAGCGTCCGGCGAAAGCTATCTCCGGCGGCCCGGAAGGCGGGAGATCATCCGGCCTGGCGGCGGCGAAAATAAACTCGCAGGAGCCGGCGAAGAGAAGCCGGCCGTCTTCCGCGAAATCAACGTCGGGGGAATCGGTCACGAGAAGTCCCTCGCCGCCATGACGCGGCGGCAAAAGAGAAGCGGCGCGAGACGAATATCCGGCGCCGCCGCGGAAGCTACGCTCGACCGAAGGTCTTGCGCAAATTGTCCCATAGTTCGAACTTTATGCCGGCGCGCTTCATGATGATCCATTGCTGGATGATCGACAGAAGGTTGTTCCAGGTCCAATAAATGACAAGCCCCGAGGCGAAGCCGCCCATGGTGAAGGTGAACATCACCGGCATCCAGCTGAACATTGTCTTCTGGATTTCGTCGGTCGGCTCCGGGTTCATCTTCATCTGGAGCCACATGGTCACGCCCATCAGCAGCGGCCACACGCCGAGCGCGAGATAAGGGCCGAGGATCGCCACACGGCTCGGGTCCCAATGGATCAAGCCGAAGAGCGTGAAGAGATTGGTCGGATCGGGAGCGGAAAGATCCTTGATCCAGCCAAAGAAGGGCGCCTGCCGCATTTCGATGGTGACCACCAGCACCTTGTAGAGCGAGAAGAACACCGGAATCTGAAGCAGCATCGGGATACAGCCGCCGAGAGGGCTGATCTTCTCGCGCTTGTAGAGCTCCATCTGCTCCATGTTGAACTTGTGCTTGTCGTCGCCGTATTTTTCCTTGAGTTCTTTGATCTTGGGCTGGATCGACCGCATTTTGGCGATCGATTGATAACTGCGGTTGGCGATCGGCAGGAAGGCGAGCTTGACCAGCACCGTCACCGCCATGACCGCGAGGCCAAAATTGCCCAGAATCTTGAACAGGAAGTCGATGGCGCGGAACATCGGCCGCGTGATGAAATAGAACCAGCCCCAATCGATCAGAAGATCGAAGCGCTTAAGGCCAGGATTGGTCTTGTAGGCGTCGAGCGTATCCACTTCCTTGGCGCCGGCGAAGACATGCACCTGCGCCGAGGTGGACTTGCCGGGCTCCACCGTCAGTGGCTCGGAGACAGTGTCGGCCTGATAGCTCTTGCCGCCAATGGAGGAGTAGCGCGCTTCCAGCGGCGCGGACTGATCCGGCGCGACGACGGCGCCCCAGTATTTGTCGGTGAAGCCAACCCAGCCGCCAGCGCCCTTGAAGGTCTTTACGCCATGCGGCTCCTTTTCGATCTTGTCGTAATTGACTTCCTGGGCGCCCTCTTCGCCGATGACGCCGATGAAGCCCTCGTGCAGCGCCGCGTATCCCGACCCCTTCGGCCGGCCGACTCTGGTCACGCGCGCATAGGAATAGAGCTGAATCGGCTTGTCGCTGGCGTTCTCAACGCTGTCCTCGACCGTAAAGAGATATTCATCATCGACCGAGATCTTGCGCTTGAAGCGGAGCCCCTGCCCATTGTCATAGCTGAGCGTGACGGGATGCTCGGCCGTCAGCTTGTCGCTGTCGGCGGTCCACAGCGTGTCGGTGGTCGGCAGCGCCGGCGGCTGTTCGACCGCCGCGGTCAGAAAGCCGAGTTCGGCGAAATAGGGGGTCGGGCTGTCTTCCGGCGACAGGAGCACAATGATCGGGCTGCTGCGGTCCACCGTCTCGTGGTAGTTCTTGAGCGAAATGTCGTCGATGCGCGCACCCTTGAGCGCGATCGAACCTGCGATCGAACGGGTTTCGATCGAGATTCGCGGACTATCCGCCAATGCTTCCGCACGAGACTTGACGACGGCGGGCTTCGCGGTCACGACTCCCGCGGCCGGCTTCTCCGGGGCGCCAAGCTTGGGCAGCGTGCTTTCCCGCTGCTGTTCCGCCATCCGCGCGCGCTGCTTGTCCATCTGCGGGAAGGCGTAGAAATAATCCCAAATGCTGATGAACGCGATCGATAGCGCGGCGGCGATGAGCAGGTTTTTCGTGTGTTGGGTCATGGCGCGACGGGCCTGTTCTTTGGGTTTTGCGGGCGAGGGATTGCGTCGAGGCGGCCAAGCCGCGCAAGACCATCGGCCATTTGCGTCACAAGGTTGGAAAACGGCTCCGTAAGGGCCGCCCGGCGGGCGACGAACACGTAGTCTCGGCCAGGACGAGCGGCAAGGGCGCCGGAAACGCGCAGCGCTTCCTTTAGGCGTCGCCGGATCCTGTTGCGACCAACGGCTCCCGCCACTTTCTTCGTGACGGTGAAGCCAAAACGCGGCGCTCCGAGGGACTTCTCGTCGCGCATCGCCATTTGCAGCTTGAACGCGCGGGACTGACGCGACTGCCCGCTCTGGGCGGCGCGCAGGTAGTCGCTTCGCCGCCGCAGCCTTTCAGGCGGAGCAAGGCTGGGGAACGGCCCGCCTGACGCGTCATCTGTCATCTTGTCCGCCCGCCCGAAAGGAGGCTTGACGACTTTGCTCAGGCCGACAAGCGCTTGCGGCCACGGGCGCGCCGCGCAGCGATGACCTTGCGGCCGCCCACGGTCGCGATGCGCGCGCGAAAGCCGTGACGACGCTTGCGCACGATTTTGCTGGGTTGATATGTCCTCTTCACCGCTGCTCTCCGCTGGCGGCAAGGTCAAAACTTGCGTTTTGCGCTTGCCTGCTCTTCCATGGGACGTGACGTCCCCATATTGCCCTGCTCAACTGTACGCGCATAGGCCACCCGGACTCGCCAAGTGGCCGCGCACGCCAGACCAAACTTTCCACCAAAGCCCCCTGGATCAAGCGCGACGCGCCGCAATGGCGGCTAGGTTCACGCTCGGACGGGAGGCTTCAGGAACGCGGGCATTTCGTGAAAGGCCCGCGCTCAAAGACGCGATTGCCGCCCCTCACGAGGCGACGCCGCAGCCGGCATATAGGGGAAAGGCTTGCGTCAAGTCAACGCATGCCAGCACGATCAGCCGAACTTTGAGGCAAAAATGCGGTTTTTTTATCACAGCCAGGGACTGGTTCTCGCGCTGCAACAGACGCATTCACGCGGAAGAAATTGGACGCTATACAAGCTGTCAGGACAAGTGATTCGAATCCGCCGTCGCCTTGATAAGATCGGCTGGAAATTACCTGCGGAATCATGCGTCCGACTTGTTTCTCAAGCGTATTGAACCGTCCCTCGTTCCCTGGCTCCGCCGACCTCGACGACGCCAAATTAGTATCCCGCGCCGCGTCGCGGAGACTTGCGTCTCGTGATTAAAAGTTCGGTCATCAAGTGTGGCGACAGTGATAGTTTGTTAACCATTTTCGCCTAGCGTTAACGAAATGGGTGGCATGGGCGCTCGGCCTCGAAGAGGCGGGAAAGAGCAGCCTCATGTCGGCGACGGCGACGCATAGTCGGTCGCGGGAATTTTTGCGGAGCTCGGTGGGGAACCAACATGCGCGTTTTATTGATCGAAGATGATAGCGCGACGGCTCAGAGCATTGAGCTCATGCTCAAATCCGAGAACTTCAACGTATACACGACGGACCTTGGCGAAGAAGGCATAGACTTGGGTAAGCTCTATGACTACGACATCATCCTTCTCGACCTTAACCTTCCGGACATGTCGGGCTATGAGGTTCTGCGGACGCTGCGCGTCGCCAAAGTCAAGACGCCTATTCTGATCCTGTCCGGACTCGCGGGCATCGAAGACAAGGTCAAGGGCCTCGGATTCGGGGCTGACGACTATCTCACCAAGCCGTTCCACAAGGACGAACTTGTCGCCAGAATCCACGCGATCGTGCGCCGGTCCAAGGGACATGCGCAATCGGTCATCACCACCGGCGATCTCATCGTCAACCTTGACCAGAAGACGGTCGAGGTCAGCGGCGCGCGCGTGCATCTGACCGGCAAGGAATATCAGATGCTGGAGCTGCTCTCGCTCCGCAAGGGCACGACGCTGACCAAGGAAATGTTCCTCAACCACCTTTACGGCGGAATGGACGAGCCTGAACTCAAGATCATCGACGTCTTCATCTGCAAGCTGCGCAAGAAGCTCGCCAACGCCAGCGAAGGCCGCAACTATATCGAGACCGTCTGGGGCCGTGGCTATGTGCTGCGCGAACCGAGCGAAGCCGACGAGCGCATCACAGCCTGAACCAGGCAAACCATCGGATACAAAAAAGCGGCTTCATGTTCGTCAACCGAACATGAAGCCGCTTTTGTTTTGAGCGGAGGGCCGCAGGCGCGGCCATCCGTCTGATCGCCGCTTTTCTCAAGGCCTCAGGCGAGCGCGAGTTTCGGGCGCGGTCTTGCGCGCAGACGCCAGATGCTGTCATCCGAGCCAGGAACGAACATCGGCGCGGCGTCGCCTACTGTCTCGGCGGAGCCCACAAACAGAAATCCGTCAGGCGCAAGCAGGCCCGAGAGGCGGCTCAGAACGTCGCGCTTTACGTCCTGGTCGAAATACATGAGCACATTGCGGCAGAATATCGCGTCGAACGCGCCCAATCCTGACGGATCAGACAGGAGATTGAATTCCCCGAAGGCGACCTTCGCGCGCAGATGCTCATTGACGCGCCAGTTTTCTTCATGGCGATGGAAATAGCGCAGCAGATGACTCGTGGAGAGACCCCGCTGCACTTCGAACTGGCTGTAAACCCCCTTTCGGGCGACCTCGATCGCGGCGCTGGAAATATCCGTGCCCAGGATTTCCACCGTCCAGCCGCGCAAGGCCCGCGCCTCGTGGTCGAGCGTCATGGCCAGGGAATAGACTTCCTGACCCGTCGACGCCGCCGCGCACCAGATTCGAAGGCGTCGCTCATGCGCGCGCGCCGCCATCAGTTCCGGCAATACGCGCTCGCGAAATTCGTCAAAAGGCGCGCGATCACGAAAGAATGAAGTTTCATTGGTTGTCATGGCGTCGATGACTTCTTGGACAAGAGTTTCGTTTTCGCGCCCTTCAATGACCCTGGTCAATTCGAGCAGATCAGAGACGTTATGGGCGCGAAGCACCGGCGCGAGCCGGCTTTCCGCAAGATATTGCCGGTCGGCGCCGAGAGCGATGCCGGTCAAGGCCGCCATCTGGCGACGAAAGCGCGCATAAGCGAGACTCATGCGCGCGAATCCTTGCCGCCGAGGCAACCGCACGCCACTTCACGCAAACTGGGTACTTTACAGCTACTCATCGCCAACGCGCCCCACACCAACCTACGCAACACGCTGCCCGCTCCGTCAGGCGCGGGCGGACCAACGCATCAAACGAGGCCTATTTCCTGGAACTTCGAACGCACGATATTCTGATCGAAGGGCTTCATGATATATTCGTCGGCTCCAGCGTGCATGGCGCGGGCGATGTGTCCAACTTCGTTCTCCGTCGTGCAGAACACGACCTTCGGCTCGGCTCCGCCGGGCATTTTGCGGAGCGCGCACAGGAATTCGAAGCCGTCCATCTCCGGCATGTTCCAGTCAAGCAGGATGACGTCGGGCATCATTCTCTCGCATTCAGCGAGCGCCACCCTGCCGTCGGGGGCCTCGGAAGTGCGGAAATGAAGTCCCTCAAGTATGCGGCGCGCCACTTTGCGAATCACAGCGCTATCGTCCACGACCAGAACCTGTTTCATTGACCTGCTCCTTTTGTTGAATTCCTGGCGGCGCCGACACCATGCGTCGCATTGCACTGCTGCGAAACGCGTTTGATCAGCGACGCAATGTCTATGATCGACAGGAAGCCCCCGTCATAGCGGTAACAGCCGGACATCAAACCGACGACATCCGGGTCGAGATGCGCGGGACAGCTGATGCGATCGGCGTTCTCGCTGACGATCACGTCGCCCGTGTCGTCCACGATCAGCGCGTAGTCTTCGCCATTGTGAGTAATTCCGACAGCGAGTAGCGACTGGCGCTGATCCTCGTCCGAATCAATGCGCAGACACCGATCGAGATACAGCGCCGTGACAATACGCCCACGAAGGTTGGCAAGCCCGGCGACTTCAGGCGGCGCCAGCGGCACGGGCGTCAGCTTGTCGAGATAGAAAATCGTCTTGACGCAATCCACCGGCAGGCCGATGGTTTGCGATCTCACACTGATGGTGAAATGACGAATCTCATCAACGACGCGTGTCTGTGGACGCTGACGGCTGTAGCTGAAATCGGCAAGATCGAAACTCATGCCGCAATCTCCGTCATGACGCGCTGCTCGATGTCCTTGCCCGAGACGTAAGCCATGCCAGTGAAGCGTTCCAGAAAGCCAAGCAGGGCGTGGCGATCAAATTTTCCCGCGACCGCGCGCGCCCCGCAGGCTTCCGCCGCCTCGCGAATTTGCGCGGTCGCCTGGGGCGCCAGCGCGATAACTGGAATGTCCGCGCAGGCTGGCTGAGACAGAAGCTGACGCGTCAGCCTGTAGCCATCCATTTCGGGCATGTCGATATCGGTGACCAGAGCATCGATCTTCAGTCCCTTTTCGATTAGCGCCAGCGCTTCCTGCCCTGACGCCGCGCAACTAACTTCGTAATCCGCGGCGGACAGCGCGAGCCCCAGCATGTCGCGGAAGAACTGCTTGTCGTCGACCAGCAGGACTCGCGGACGGCGGTTTACGCCGCGCGCCAAAGCGCCGGGATTGGCGCGATTGATGAAATGCGTGATGTCAAGCAGTTCGACGATCTCGCCCCGCAAATTGGCGACGCCCACAATCCTTTCGTCCACTCCCGGCATCTGCAGATCGAGGATTTCCTCCAGTACGTCGACGACTTCCTCGACAAGCAGGCCAACCGCTTGCCCGGCGCCGGCCAGCACCAGGATCGGATATGCGCGATCCTCGAACACAATGTCGTTCGAAGCGGGAATGACTGGCAATATGCGGTTCTCGTGCGGCATCACGAACGCATCTCCAGCGCGGGAGAGATGCGCAAGGTCGACTTCTTCGATGCGCATGACCAGGGACAAAGGCAGCGCCTTGAGCCCGCCAGCGCCCGCGCGCAACAGGACGATGCAGGTCTTCTCCCTTTCGGGACGATAGCTCGTGGAAGCCTGCGCAGCGCGCCCATCCGCAATATTCTCTATGCCGGCGCGCTCGACGATCGCCGCCGGATCAAGAATGAGGACAGCGGTTCCATCGCCAAGAATCGTCTGGCCGGAGAATACTCGGATGCGCGCCAGCGCGCCGACGACGGGCTCGATCACGACCTCCTGTACGTCGGCGATCGTCTCCACCAGCAGGCCGAAACGCACGCCGCCCACGCGCAAGATGACGGCGAAGCCGCTCTTTGTAAGATCTTCTTCGCCACTTGGCGAGAGCTCCAGCGTTTTGGCGAGATCAACGAGAGGCAGCGCGTCCCCGCGCAGGCGCAAGATAGGCGCGCCGTGAATATGCTGAATCTCGTTGTCAAATCCGTCGCCGATGCCGACGACTTCAACCACCGCCATTTGCGGAATGGCGAATCGAGATCCCCCGCTTGCGAGAATGAGCGCCGGGGCGATGGCGAGAGTGAGCGGGATGCGCAGCGTCACTGTCGTCCCTAAGCCACCACGGGAGTTTAGCGAGACCGTGCCGCCGATGGACTGGATGTTGTCACGCACGACGTCCATGCCGACGCCGCGACCGGAAACCTTCGTCACCTGCGCTGCGGTGGAAAAGCCCGGCAGCAGCACCAGCGGATACAAATCCGCATCCGACATCTTTTCCAGCGCCTGGGCGCTCAAAATGCCGCGTTCACGGGCAATTTCCTTGATCCGGGCGACATTTAGCCCGCGTCCGTCATCCTTGATCTCGATCGTGATCTGGCCGGCGTCATAAGCCGCCGAAACGCGGATAAGCCCCGTCTCCGGCTTGCCAGCGGCGGCTCGCTGGGCGACTGACTCGATGCCATGGTCCGCCGCATTGCGTATGATGTGGGTCAGCGGCGCACGAATCAGCTCGATCACCTGACGATCAAGCTCCGTATCGGCGCCGAAGCTTTCAAGCTTTATCTTCTTGCGCAACTCCACCGACAGATCCCGGACGAGACGCGGCAGCGTGGCGAATAATTTGCCGACCGGCTGCATGCGGACTCGCATGACCGCGTCCTGCAAATCACTCGTAACCGTGGAGAGATTTTGCACCGACCCCTTGACCCGCTCGTCCCCGAACGCGGCGGACAGCTCCAGCAACTGATTGCGGGTTAGCACGAGTTCCGAAACTATGCCCATAAGCCGGTCGAGCACTCCGACAGACACGCGAACCGTTTCGGATGCGCGTACGCGGGGGTCGATCGCGCCACTTTCGGCCGGAGGTCCTTCCGCTTCGGCGGCGACTGATGCGGGCGCCGGCGCGGTCCAGGCCGGAGCCAGCGCTTCGGGTTCCGGAGGGGCCTGAAGCTGCCGGGTCTGCGCTTCAAGCTCGGCCAGCAGATCGGAATCGTCGCCTTCCGGCTCAGTCTCAAGGCGGCCAATCTCGGCAAGCAGCGATGAAAGACGGTCGATAACGCCGAGAATCAGTGAGATATGCGAGCCATTGGCTCGCGCGCCGTCACGCATACGCCCGATGAGCGCCTCGGCGCCATGAGTGAGCCGGCCAACGCGCGGCAAACTGAGAAAGCCGCTGCTGCCTTTGATAGTATGAATGTGACGAAAAAGACTGGCGATCAGCGCGACATCGCTCGGCTCCTTTTCAAGGCGTACGAGCTCCATCGACGCAGCGTCGATGTGTTCGGCCGACTCGGCAAGGAACTCTGTGAGCAAATCGTCCATGGCGACTCTCGCGCCGCGGCGGCGGCGAACGAAAGCGACTTTGACGCACAGGGGTTAAGAGAGTTGAAACCGCAGGCGAAAACTCGCGCCTGAAGCCCAAGCCCCGGCGCAGCAAGATTCAGGCGAAAAAGCTGCGGATATTGGCGTCGCCGGCGATGAATCCCGATTTGAGCGCCTCGACCGACGCGTCGAAGGAGTCTCCGAGAGGAACGAGATTGTAGCTCTCTTCGTGACGCCAGAGGAAGCAGTGGCCGTAGGCGGCGCCCTCGGCGAGACAGATCGCCATGCAGGAGCTGTTGTCCCAGGGCGTCGCCACGGACCAGAGCGAGCGCCGCTCGACGCCGAATTTCGTCGGCCAGTCCGCCGAGTGAACCCCATCGCCGTCGCCGCTCCCGTCGAGCCAGTGCTGAAAGACCCGGCCCCACACGGCGAGATCGCCGGGCGCAGCGAATTTGAGATAGGACGAGTCGTCCTTGAGATAGAACGCCAATTGGCTCCTGCCCCGCTGCGCG
>Ga0182030_10004704_pt1 | contig 29136 bp, 31 predicted proteins | sample 812S3MmetaG_FD_121299 | JGI IMG/M metagenome (GOLD analysis project Ga0182030, IMG submission 121299) | Permafrost microbial communities from Stordalen Mire, Sweden - 812S3M metaG (Illumina Assembly) | ecosystem: Environmental > Terrestrial > Soil > Wetlands > Permafrost | place: Sweden...
CACCGCGCGAATGGTGAAGGATCGACTCGACCGCGAACTCGTTGGTAACGTCGCCCTGCGCGTGCTCAACACCGAGCGTCCCGACGCCTGGGAGGTGCAGGGACGTGGTGAATTGCAACTCGCTGTGTTGATCGAGACCATGCGGCGCGAAGGCTTTGAACTCACGGTCGGCAAGCCCCAGGTCGTCACGCGCACCGTCGACGGCAAGCTGCACGAGCCGGTCGAGCACGTGACGATCGACGTGCCCGAGGAGTTCGTGGGCAACGTCACCACGCTGCTCGCCACGCGCAAGGGCACGATGACCGACATGGTCAATCACGGGACCGGCTGGGTTCGTCTCGAATGGCGAATCCCGGCGCGCGGACTGGTCGGGATTCGCACCGAATTCATGACCGAGACGCGCGGCGCGGGCATCATGCACTCCAACTTCGACGGCTACGCCCCCTGGTTCGGGGACATCCGTCTGCGCCAGAACGGTGTGCTCGTCGCCGACCGGCGCGGCGACACGACCGGCAACGCGCTGCTCGACCTCGAACAGCGTGGCGTGCTCTTCGTCGGTCCCGGCGTCGAGGTCTACGAGGGGATGATCGTCGGTGAGAACGCACGTTCCGATGAGATGAACGTGAACCCCACCAAAGAGAAGAAGCTCACCAACATGCGTGCTTCGGGCAGCGACAATACCGAACGCATCGCGCCGCCGACGATCTTCTCGCTGGAACAGGCACTTGAATTCATCGCCGACGACGAGGCCGTCGAGGTCACGCCTCAGTCGGTGCGACTTCGCAAGGCCGTCCTCGACGTCGCGGCGCGCCACCGCCTTCACAAGAAGAAGTAGACGTCCGGTAGAGTCGTCCCCGGAGGGATGACAGAGCGGCCGAATGTACCGGTCTTGAAAACCGGCGTGGGCTTGCCCACCGTGGGTTCAAATCCCACTCCCTCCGCCACATGGACGAGTCGTCACCGTCGAGACGACCCCACAGTGATGAAGCCCCCGGCCGAGAAGGCCGGGGGCTTCATCACTGTGGGGGACTACTTAGCTGACCGCAATGCCCTCGTAGGGCAGGGGCAAGTTCCAGATCGTCTCGATCGGTGTCAACGTGCCGTTGGCGTTGACCGCGAATGCGTCGAGGGCTCCGCTCCCGCCGCTTTCGACGTAGAGGAACGCACCGTCGGGAGAGACTGCCGAGTCAGTCGTGCCGGGGTGCGTGATCGCGACCTTGGCGTTCAGAAGCGTCGGTACGCCGTCGGCGGTTTCGCCGAAGGAGCTCACGTCACCACTACCCGCGTTGGACCCGAAGAAGTAACCCTGCGCGCTCGCAATCCAGCACAGCGCAGTCTGTCCGTCACTCACGGTTCCCACCAACGTCAATGACCCATTCGAACCAATGGAATACGTGCTCACCGAACTGTTGGACGCTTCGGTCGCGACGATTCGGCCTTGCGCGTCGAAGGTGAAGGAGAACGGTACCGCGTTCGCCGCGCCGCTCACCTTCGCGCTCGACGACAAGTTGCCCCCGAATCCGACCGAGAAGACCTCGTAGGAACTGGTCGAACCCTTGGTCGTCGCGATGAGGAACTGCCCGTTCGGGCTGTAGCCGACCTGACCAGCGCCGGCCAAGAAATTCGGCGGCGTCGTGTTCGCCAGTCCCAATGATCGGGTCTCGTTGTTGAGAGCGACGAGCCGGTCCTGCTGCAATCGATACTCGCTCACCGAACCGGCGCCACCAGAGTTCAAGACGGCGACGAGGCCGTCGTGTGAGGTGATCGACACCGGGAACGAACCACCACTCGGGATCTGCTGGACGAGGTGAAGGTAGGGACCGAAGACGTCGAAGACCGATACCGAGTTGCTACCGGGATTCGTGGCGATCAGTTCAGTACCATTGTCAACGAGCGCGAGTCCGCCCTGACTCGCCAACGGGTCGGCGGCCGAACCGGCGGCCGCGGCACCGGTGCCTCCGGTCGGATAGGTCGCGACGTACGAAACGGTTCCGTCAGTCGCTCGCGTGTAACTGATGACCGAGTTGGCACCCGCGTTGTCGGTTTCAACAAAAAGGGCGTGGGCCGACGGCGCCTGGTCCTTGGCCGAGGACGCGCCGGCGAATGAGTTGGTCGTCACTAAACCAGTCACGAGGACGAGAGCGCCCGCGCCCAACGAGCGAGCGATGCGATGTACTTTCATGGATTCTCCTTGTCAGTGGCAGGGGTGCCACTTATTCAGTCCGTCGTCGGACATTCGCGTTACAACGTGATTGGCCGGGCGGTACTGTTTTCGGGTGGACGACGCCGAGCTCTTGGAGAGTCTGCTGGGCGGCGACGAATCGGCCTTCAGCGAATTGGTGCGGCGCTATCACCCGACACTTCTCAAGGTCGCGCGCTATTACGTAGGGAGTGCCGCGAGCGCCGAGGACGTCGCGCAAGACACGTGGATCGCCGTACTCAAGGGCGTCGAGAGGTTCCAAGGACGAAGTTCGTTCAAGACCTGGCTACTTCGAATCTGCGCGAATCGAGCACGAACGTCGGGCGTCAAAGAGCACCGATCGATTCCCGTCGACCCTAACGAATCCGGTCCGACGGTGTCGGCGCACCGCTTCGACCAGGGCGGGTTCTGGAGCGAGCCGCCCGTCCCGTTCACGGACGCCGTCGAGACTCGTCTCGACAACTCCGCGCTCGTGGACGCCGTGCGCCATGCGATCGATACCCTCGGCGAGCCCCAACAGGCCGTCGTAACGCTTCGCGACGTCGAAGGACTATCTACTCAGGAGGTGGCCACACTTCTCGGACTGAGCGAGGCGAACGTGCGAGTGATCTTGCACCGCGGCCGAGCCCGCGTCCGAGAGATCGTCGAAGAGGCCATGAAGGGATCGAAGATATGAAGTTGCTGCCGTCACCCCTGGTGTGTCGCGACGCCGTCGAACTCGTGAGTGACTACCTCGACGGCACTTTGTCTCGCCGGGACCGACGGCGCCTCGAGAAGCACCTCGCGCAGTGCGACGCGTGCACGGCCTACCTGGATCAAGTGCGGGCCACGATCGCCGCGAGCGGCGCCGTCAATCACGAGGATCTCCCGAGCGATGTCGTCGAAGGCCTCGTGAACCTGTTCCGTCAATATCGTTCCGACAACTGAAAGGTCCGTGTCATGGCGTCGACTGAAACCCCCATCATGGTCTTCGGCGCGAGTTGGTGCCCGGACTGTCGAAGAGCGAAGCAGTTCCTCGCGTCACATCGCGTCGCCTACGAGTGGATCGATCTGGAAGAGTTTCCTGAGAGGACCGCCGAAGTCGAGGCGCGCAACGACGGCAAACGCATCATCCCGACGATCGTCTTTCCCGACGGCAGTTTTCTGGCCGAGCCGTCGAACGACGAATTGGCCGATCGCATCGGTCTGTCGCGCGTCGCTTCGGAGAAGGAGTACGACCTCGTCATCATTGGTGGGGGTCCGACGGGATTGACGACGGCGATCTACGGTGCACGTGAGAACGCCAAGGTGTTGATCGTTGAGAAATCCGCGCCGGGCGGCCAGGCGGGCGTCACCGAGCGATTCGACAACTACCCGGGGTTTCCCGACGGTGTCGGCGGCGCCGAACTGGCCGAGCGCATGACCCGACAGGCGTTGCGCTACGGCGTCGAGATCCTCCAGGCCGTCGGCGCGACGTCGATCGAACGCGACGGACCGATGATGCGCGTCGACCTCTCGACCGGCGATTTCGTGTGCGCGCCCGCGGTGCTCGTCGCGACCGGTTCGACCTATCGACGCACGGACGCCGAGGGCGAAGCGGACCTCATCGGCGCCGGCATTCATTTCTGCGCGACGTGCGACGGTCCGTTTTACCGCGGCGCCAAGGATCTCACGGTGGTGGGTGGTGGCAACAGTGGTCTCGAAGAAGGACTGTTCCTCACGCAGTTTGCGGACCACGTCACCGTCGTGCAGGCCATGTCGAAGCTCACCGCCAACAAACTCCTGCAGGACAAGGTCGTGAACCATCCCAAGATGTCGGTGCTCTTGGACACCTCCGTGAAATCGTTCAACGCGAACGAGTCGGGAAAGTTGGAATCGATCACCGTGGCGCGTGACGGCACCGCGGCGACGCACGTGACGGCCGGGGCGTTTATCTTCATCGGACTCGATCCGAACACGAGCTTCCTCGAGAACTCATTGAACGTGGACGAGCGCGGCTTCATCGTCACCGACGCCTGCTTTCACACGAGCGTCGATGGAATATTTGCCGCGGGCGACGTGCGATCCGGTTCGACGAAGCAGATCGCGTCAGCGGTCGGCGAGGGCGCCGCGGTCGCAATTCAGATTCGTTACTACCTCGACTCACTCGATCGCGTCGGCGTGAATAGTTGATATTTGATGTAGTCGAGTTGGTTCGAGCATCGAAGCGATCAACTTTTCGCAACACCACATCAAGCGTGCGACTTTTTTCTGACGTGACGTCGACGCGACGTCGTGTGAGCGTCCTTTCACAGCCGATACTAAGGAAGTAATTCCGGATACGAGAGTAAAGTTTTACCTGCGCCATACGTTCTTGAACGTTGTCGAACGGCGCGGCGGGGCAACTTGCTGATCACCCTCATGCTTACCGAACGGAGCGTTGTACATGTCCAGAGAGAGTTTCGACACCTCAGTTCTCGGCGAGTTCTTTTGGAACTCGGCCGACCTGTTGTCGGTCCTGGGCAGCGACGGCACGTGGCAGATCGTCAACGCGGCGTGGCCGGAACAGATGGGTTGGTCGCTCGAAGATTTGCGCAGTGGCCCGTTCATAGACCTGATCCACCCCGACGATGTCGTCGCCTCCGTGCGCGAATTCGACCGATTGGTGGCCTCCCCTGACGCCACGTTGATTGAGTTCCGCAATCGCCAACGACGTCGCGACGGTTCGTATCGATGGATCGAATGGAGTTGCCAGGGCCGCAATGGAAGGGTCTTCTCCTCGGGACGGGACATCACGAGCCAAGTGGAAGATCAGATTGAGTTGGCCGGCAGTTTGGAGACGAAGCGCGCGATCCTCGACGCGGTCGTCGATTCGATCGTCACGATCGACGAGCATTTCCAGGTACTCGACGTCAGCCCCGGCACTGATCGGATCTACGGCGTGGCACTCGAAGAACGACGAGGAACGAACTCGCTCAACATCGTCTTGGAAGACGACCGCGATCACGTCGCCGTCGAATTGCGACGGCTCTTCAGGGGTGAAGACGGCGCGCTGACGAGCTATCGCTTCCGAGCGCTCCACGTCGACGGGAACATGCTGTCCATTGAGACTCGGGGACGACTCATTCGCGACGAGGCCGGACACGAACCTCGAGCCGTGCTGGTGTCGCGCGACGTCACCGAAGCCGCCGCCGCCGAGTTGGTCATGAGAGAGGCCAAGGAAGCGGCCGAACGAGCCAACGCCGCCAAGAGCGAGTTCATGTCGCGAATGAGCCACGAACTGCGAACACCCCTGAATTCAGTGTTGGGGTTCGCCCAAATTCTCGAAATGGAGTTGAAGTCCCCCGATGAACTCGAGATGGTGGGCTACATCCACCACTCGGGCAAGTACCTCCTCGAACTGATCAACGAAGTACTCGACATCTCGCGCATCGAGTCCGGCCACATCAGCGTCATGATTGAACCGATTGTGCTGCAAGAACTCGAGAAGGAGTGCGTCGAACTCGTGAGGCCCCAGGCCAACGAACTCGGCGTGACGATTTTCTCCCAGTCCGTCTACGACTTCCAAGTCCTCGGTGACCAGCAGCGTCTGAAGCAGGTCATGCTGAACCTCTTGTCCAACGCGATCAAGTACAACCGACCCAACGGCTCCGTGACGATTTCGTGCGACCCTCGGCCGAGCAGCAAGGTCCGACTCTCGGTGAGCGACACCGGTCCCGGCATCAATCCCGACCTGATCGAGCGACTGTTCACGCCCTTCGACCGACTCGACGCCGAAACCTCAGGAATCGAAGGGACGGGACTCGGCCTGGCGCTGTCACGGGGCCTCGTCGAAGCCATTGGGGGCACCATGGGCGTCGAGAGCACGGTCGGTTCAGGTTCCACGTTCTGGATCGAACTGCCCAACGTCAAGAGCCCGAAGACCTCGCTCTCACGGACGCCACCCGCCCTCGCCATCAACGCGGCCGACGCGGCGCACTCGACGGTGCTCTATATCGAAGACGACACGGCCAACATCCAGCTGGTCGAACGTCTCCTCGTGCAACGACCAAACATCAAACTCATCACGTCACTGCTGGGCGGCATGGGCGTCGAACTGGCCCAGCACTACCAACCGGACCTCATCTTGCTCGACGTTCACTTGACGGACCTTCACGGCTTCGAAGTACTCGAGCGTCTCCAAGGTGATTCGCGTACGATCGACATTCCGGTCGTCGTGCTGTCGGCCGACGCGACCACCTGGCAGCGTCGGCGATTCCGAAACGCCGGCGTCTACGAATACTTGTCGAAGCCGCTCGACCTCCAACAGTTGCTCGACGTCATTGACCAACGCGTGGGGGCCGGTGCGGCGTCTCAGATGCTCGCGAACGCCCCCGAGCGCATCTCCACCTTCTGAGTCGTCATCTCCTCACGCCTACGGCGTGATTCGAGAACGAATCTCCTTGATCCACTGGTCCGCCGATCGGCGCGACTCAGCGACCTCTTCGCGTCGATTGGACGCGTCGACGCCGGTGACCGGATACGAACCGAGGAACTTCACTCGCGCGAGGTGGGCCTGGAGGTCGGCCAGGCAGTCGGCGACCACCTCGTCGGCGACGTGGCCCTCGAACTCAATCACGAAGCAGTAGTCGCCGAGGCCGCGCTTCGTCGGACGACTTTCCAACTTCGTGAGGTTGACGTCGCGCGCGGCGAAACGACCGAGGATGGCGTAGAGCGAGCCGGGGCGGTCGGCGTCCTGGAAACAGACGATGGTGCTTCGGTCGTGACCGGTGGGTGCCGCGACTCGTTCGCGTCCCACGACGACGAAGCGCGTGGCGTTGTCGGGATGGTCTTCGATGTCGGTGGCCAGCGCGACGAGCCCGAAGAGTTCACCGGCGAGCGTTGAAGCGACCGCGGCCCACGGTTCGGCGGACTCGGCGGCCTCGCGGGCCGCTTGCGACGTCGAGGTCGTCTGTTCGATCGCTACGTCGAGTCCGTGCAGGTAGGCACGGCACTGGGCCAAGGCGTGCACGTAGCTGCGAACGCCCCGGAGGTCCTCAATCGAGACGCCGGGACGCGCGAGCAGGTGCAGACGTATCGGAATGACGATCTCGCGCACGATCACCAAATCGTGGTCGAAGACGAGCCCGTCGATCGTGGCCGACACCGTCCCCTCGATCGCGTTCTCGAGCGGCACCAGACCGAGGTCCAGCGAGGAATCGGCGACCGACGCCAGAAGGTCGACGATCGTGTCACACGCGACGGGCTCCACCTCTTCCATGGTGGAGACGGCTTCGTGTGAGAACGAACCCTCGGGGCCGAGGTAGCCAATTCGCAGCGTTCCCATCACGAGAGGTTACTTCCGCGGACCCGATTGCCCCGGCGTGGCGGGTCCGGACAGGTCGTTTGAGGTCGTACGATATACAGGGATCAATTTCGAAAGGCCGTGCAATGGGGCACCCGATGTTTGAGTATGACGCCACGATGGCGGACGAAGTGTTCGACTACTGTCGAGACCGACTTTCGATGGACCCGGTGCCACTCGACTTCGGAAGTTTGAACGCGACGCTCCCGGGCGACATGAGTGATTTCATTCGTCCGGCGGGTCACGACGCCGACGAGATCCTCGAGTTCTTCAAGAACGATCTGGCCCCGTCGGTCGTCTCGATCGACTCGCCCGGCTTCCTCGCCTTCATCCCGAACGCGCCGACCAAGAACTCGCTGCTCTTTGACATGGTGGTCGCCTGCTCGGGTCTCAACGGCACGAGTTGGCTGGAATCGAGCGGCGTCGTGATCGCGGAGAACCAGGCCCTGGAGTACCTCGCGGAACTGGCCGGCATGCCCGAAGGATCGGGCGGCGCCTTCGTGTCCGGGGGCTCGTTGGGCAACCTGTCGAGTCTCACCGTGGGACGTGACGTCGGACGTGCCCAGCACCCCGAACTGTTGCCGCACGAGGTGCGCTACGCCATCTCATCGGACGCTCACTCGAGCATCGGCAAGGCCCTGCACGTGCTCGGCATCCAGCCCCTGATCGTGATCACCGACGACCACCGCTTCACGAGAGAGAGTCTCGAACACGCGATGGCGAACGACCCGAACCCCGAGAGCGTCATCGGGGTCGTGGCGACGTCGGGTACGACGAATGCGGGGATCGTGGATGACCTCGAGGGTCTCGGTAGCTACGCACGCGAACACGACCTGTGGTTCCACGTCGACGGCGCCTACGGTGGCGCCGCATTGTTCTCACCGACCGAGCGACACCTACTCGCGGGACTGCGACACGCCGACAGTTTCATCGTCGACCCGCACAAATGGCTCTTCGGTCCGCTCGACTGCTGCGCGTTGATCTATCGCAACCCGACCGTCGCGCGCAAGGTCCTCGCCCAACAGGCCGGTTATCTCGACATCCTGCACTCCAGCGACGACGATCACTACGAGTGGAACCCTTCGGACTTCGCCATCCACCTGTCGCGCCGGGCCCGCGGCCTTCCCTTCTGGTTCTCGCTCGTCACCAACGGCACGGCGGCGTACGAAAGTGCCGTGCAGTGCGCGGTCGACATCACGCATCGTACGCAGAAGAAGATCGAAGGGCTCGACTACTTGGAGATGGTCCGACCGATCAGTCTCTCGATCGTCCTCTTTCGACGCAAGGGCTGGACGAGCGAGCGTTACACCGAGTGGAGCCATCAACTGTTGCGCGACCAAATCGCGTTCGTGACGCCCACGAAATGGGAGGGCGAGACGGTGGGCCGTCTGGCGTTCTTGCATCCCAATACCACCGACGAGCTCGTGGACGAGATCCTCGAGTCGATGCGGGACTAGCGGCCTTCTAACAACGGGTCGCTCGGCGTACGCGTCGCTTCGCCGCGCTGGGACTTACGGCGCCACGCGATGCCACCCAGCGCCTCGAGCACGATGCGGTTGCCCAGGTACGCCGTAATCTCGGCGTGGTCGTACGGCGGCGAGACCTCGACGACGTCGACGCCCCCGATCGGCGTCTCCATCGCGATACGGCGCACCGCGTCGAGTAGCTGACGACTCGTCAAGCCACCCGGTTCCGGCGTGCCGGTACCGGGAGCTGCACCGGGATCGACCACGTCGACGTCGATCGAGAGAAAGACCGCGTCACAGTCGCTCATCGCGATGACGATCGCTTCGTCGACGACCTCGTCGAGCCCGCGTGACACGATCTCACTCATCTCGAACGATCGCATTCCCTGTTCGGCCATCCAGTCGAGCGTCGCCGGTTCGGGCCAGTACCCGCGCAGTCCGATCTGCAGGAATCGATCGCCGCGACAGGCGCCGGACTCGATGAGTCGACGCATCGGTGTGCCGTGTCCGTACAGCGATCCCATTTGCGAGTCGCCGGTGTCGGCGTGTGCGTCAAAGTGGATGACCGAGACCTTCCCCCAGCCCACGTGTCGCGCAACGCCGGTCACGTCGGGCAGGGCAATCGTGTGATCGCCGCCCAGCACGATTGGTATGACGCCCGCGGCGGCCACCGCCGTCACTCGTTCCTCGAGCAGCCGTAGGGACTTCACGGTATCGCCCGAGGGCATCTCGACGTCGCCGAGGTCGACCACTGAGAGTTCCTTCAGGGGATCGACCCCGAGCGCGAGGCTTGGTCGCATGCCGTCGTGCGCAAGGTAGTCGGTGACGCGAATCGCTTGCGGACCGAAGCGACAGCCCGCGCGGTGCGACGTGCCGCCATCAAAGGGTGCGCCGATGATCACCGCGCCCGAGCGGGACCACTCGGACACCACGTCGGGGTCGGCCGCGGGCACGCCGAGGAATGTGGCGTCGGGACCGTAGAGATTTCCTATTCGCACGATTCTCTCCTTCGCGGTACCGCGAGCGCCGGACGCCGACTACGCATACGTCGCGTCGATCGCCGCGAACAGTTCGTCAAGATGACTCGACACCATTGACACGTGACCATCGCCAGGAAAGAAGTGCTTGCTCGCCGTGGGCAGGTTGTCGACCAACCATTCGCCGTGCGTGCGCGGGACCATGAGGTCCTGATCACCGAACCAGACCGACACCGGCACCGTGATCGCCGCGGGGTCGAATCCCCACTCCTTCATCATCGCCTGGTCGTCATCGAAGAACCCGCGCCAGCCGAACTCGAAACCCTGGCGCAGCGACGCGGCGAAGTCCTCTCGCGTCGCTTCGGTTTCGAAGACCGCCTTATCTGGATCTGACAACAGTCCGCCGAAGAGCTCGACGACGTTGTCCTTGGTGGCAGTGGCGAAGGCGTCGCCGTACATGGCGATGTGTGATTCGTACTCGAGACCGCCTCGTTGGGCGAGGGCGAACTCTTCGACGTTCTCCGGTCCCATGCCTGCGGTCCAGTCAAAGTCCAGGTTCGTGGGCACGACGCCGGCGAGCGACCACGCCGCCAGACAGCGTGGCGCGTCCAGGGCCGCACAGGCGAGAGCGTGCGGTCCACCACCGGACCACCCGACGGCGACGTACTCACTGCGACCGAGCGAATCCAACGCCGCGCGAGCGTCCGGCACCACCGCGGCGACGTCGCGACCTTCGAGACGCGACGACTTCCCGTAACCCGCGCGCGACGTGGTGACGATGAACAGGCTGCCGTCGTCGGCGAGTGGCGCGAGCATCTTCACGAGATTGACCGAACCCGGAGTTCCGTGATGGAAGAGAACCGTACGGCCGGAAGGCGCACCGACCGTGCCCACCTCGAGATACCTCCCGTCGGACAACTCAATGAGGACTTCGTGGTAGTTCATGGTGTTCCGTTCGCCGTGTCAACTCTCCACCCTACGCTGGCAACATGTCGTCGTCACGTTCGATTTCGGTCTCGAGAGTGATTCACGCCCCGGCGTCGCGGATCTTCGATCTGCTGGCGGACCCGCGCCAACACGTGCGACTGGACGGTTCTGGTTCGGTGTCGTCGGTGAAGAACGCCCCCGAGCGATTGGCCCTCGGTTCGACGTTTTCGATGCGTATGAAGACGGGACTGGGCTACGTCACTCGAAACCGGGTCGTCGAATTCGAAGAGAATCGACGCATCGCGTGGCACCACTTCGCGATGTTCGTGTGGCGCTACGAACTCGAAGAGGTCGAGGGCGGTACGAAAGTCACCGAGACCTTCAACTACGACAAGCCGTGGGCCTTCGCGATCATCGCCATGGGCTTCCCCGAACGAAATCGATCGGCCATGGAAGGAACGCTCGAGCGCCTCGAGTCAGTCGTCACTTCGTGATCGTGAGCGTCGTGCCGACGTTCAAGAGTTCGACCCACGTTTGACCGGGCGTCATCAGCGCCGTCTTGCCATCCGCCGTCGTGTACTGGATGACGTCGGACTTCGACGCACCGCGCGACCACGTGCCCGTCGTCTCTTTGCCGTCGACGAAGAACGCCGCGGTCCCGGAACCCTGCAGGTTCGCGTAGGACGCCTCGGTGCCGATGCCGTTCACGTAGTTCACCCACATGACGATGACGTTCTTCGGCGACTCGCGAACACCGGTGCCGGTGACGTCGGCCTTGCCGAAGAGCGTCCGATCCCACGACGTCGACGCCGAATCCCACGTCCACGTCACCTGGTAGTAGCTCGGGAAGGGGACGACGAAACTCACGACCGGCCTGCCGCCGGCGCTCTGCGTGGACGTCCGGTATGAGAACAGCGCTGGGGGCGGCGCCGGGACGCCACCGAAGGCGAAGAGCTTGGGCGCGATGGCGAAGAGGTTATGGGGGGCGTAGAGATCGGGGTCCCGGAACATGGCCGTACCAGCGCTCGTTTCGTTGATCTGCTTCAGTCCCGGTACCGTCGAAATCGACGCCACCGCATAGGGCGCGCCCCCGGAGTAGGCGAAAATCCCGCCGAGGGGCCACACGACTTGAGTGTCGGTCGGACGCACCGAACGCACCGGCCCGACCTTCGCAGGTGCGTGAGAGTTGAAGATCGCCGCCAATCGTGTGATGCCGCCGTTCACGATCTCTTCGTACACGACGTCGGCCTGGTCGATGCCCCACTGCGGCAGCGCCTGGGGGGTGTTCTCGATCTTGACCGTGAGCGCGGGTCGCGTCACCGAGAGGCCCGAAGGATCGGGTAAGCCGGTGAGGGGCGCGGTTGGATACGTCGGTAACGTCGTGGTGGTCGTCGACGGTAGCGTGGTGGTGGTCGTCGTGGTCTTATGGAAGTGGAAGTACGCCAATCCCCCGATCGCGGCGATCACGACGACGATGACGACCACGGGGAGTGTTTTTCGCATCTCACAAACCTACTTAACGGCACCACGACACCCGTGTCAGGTCTTAGTCGTTTATTAGACGTTTGAAGATCACCGTGTGAGGCAACATCGTCTCGGGACTCAGGTGTTGCGAATTCTCGACCGTTCGCCATCCGGCGGATTCGTAGAAGCCCAGGGCCGTGTCACGACCGTTGGCCCACAGTTGCTCGACGCCTTGAGCGAGCAGGTCCGCTTCGGCGAAGGCGAGCACGCGCGCACCGTAGCCGAGTCCCTGGACGTCAAAATCGGTCGCCATATAACGCAGTTGGAAGGTGATCAGGGATGCGTTCATCGGCGGCGCCGAAGGGAAGAATGATGCACTCACCACGAGTCGCGGGCCGAGGAATCCGCCGTAGTGCAGCGACGTCGCTTCATCGTCGCGCGGATCAGGACGATAGATCACGGGGTCGTCGTTGCGCAGGACTCGTCGACGCAGCCCGTGGAGTTGATCGGCCGAGACACGCTCGACGCAAAAATCGTCGTCAGTCAAGTTGCTGCACCATCGTGAACAATGTCAACGAACCATCGCGGTCCATTTGAAAAGCCTCACCGGTCACGCGAAAGCCGACTTTCTCATAGAAGGCACGGGCCCGGGGCACCGACGAACCCACGTGCAAGTAGATCTCTTGGACCCCCTGGCTCGTCGCCCAATCGCCAATCGATTGCACGAGTTGAGCGGCCGTGCCCGCGCCCCGTTCGCTCGGCGTCACGTACATGCCGTAGAGCCAGCGCGTCCCGGGGTGGGCGTCATTGAGGCCGCCCGACACCATTCCGACCACGCGACGATCCCGATAGGCGAGGTAGTACAGACGAGTGGAGGCGGCGTTCTTCCACTGCGAATCGGACCACCGTACCGACTCTTCGTAGGTCGAGCCGTAGGCCTCGGGGGTGTCGCTCAGCGCTTCGAGGCGAATGGTGCGCAGGTCTTCCCAGTCGTGGGGACCGCACCGCGCAATGGTCAGCGTCGATTCACGAGTCATCGGTCATACGCGCGGCCACGTTGCGCTCGGCTGGGGTTCCCTGAGCCAGGTTGTCACGCACCGAGTCATGGTCGACCTCGGGTCGGTTCTGAGAGAGCTTGGCCTTGCCGAGGATCGCTTGGACGTCGATCTCAATTCCGACGATGGCCTTCACTTGGCGATCAACGTACTCAGCTGACGCGTCCTCGACGCGCCACTCGGGCGAACGTCCGGACTCGAACTGCTCGGTCACGCGGCGCACTTGTTTATGAAGCCACTCGGGGTCGTCGTGCACGCTGAGTCGCCCGCGGACCTCGGTCGCGACGTAATTCCAGGTCGGAACGACGCCGGGATTCTCCAATCGGCTCGGGTAATTCGTCGGCGACACGTAGGCGCTCGCCACCACGAAGAGACCGAGGACCTCGGCGCCGTCGTGGAGTGAGCGCCACCATGAATTGGCTTTGGCGACGTGCGTGAGGATTTTCGTGCGATCGTCACTCACGACCACGGGCACGAAGACGCTCTGGAGGCCGTCGGGCGTTTCAACAACCAGCATCCCGGCACCGGCCTCGCGCACGATTTGCCACGCGGCCTCCTCGTCGATGGCGTGCTTCGGGGGTACGTACACGCAGCCATTCTTCCACGCGGCGCGGGTGCGACGCCCGAGCGCCTAGGTGCCCTCCGGAGTCGCCAGCACCGCGGGGTCCTCGCGTCGTGGCAAGCGGGCTGAGTAGATGCTGTATCCGTCAATCTGGCGAACCAGGAACGTCGCGATCGCGGTGGCGGCCATCATCGGTATCGCCAATGAGAAGCCGCTGTGCGTGAACTCGAGCACCAACACCAATCCGGCGAGCGGGGCCTGCATCGAGGCGCCGATCATGGCCGCGGCACCCACGAGGGCGAACGCGCCCACCGGCGTGCCCGGCCACATATGAATCCAGAGCGCTCCGAAAAAAGCGCCGAAGACGGCGCCCGTCGCGAGAAACGGTGTAAAGACGCCGCCCGCGGCGCCACTCCCGAGCATCATCGCGGTGACGAGGGGCTTGAGCGCGAAGAGCGCGAGCAACAGTCCCACGCCACCCACGCCGAGGAACGCCTCGTGCGCCATGTCCTTGCCGTTGCCGAAGAGCTGCGGGTACCAGATTCCGACGACGCCAAGGATCCCGAAGGCGACGGGCATCATCCACAAGATGTGCGCACCCTTGGCCCGAAAGTGCGACGCCCATCCGATCAGTCGGACGTAGAAGACGGCGAGGAGGCCGATGACGACGCCCGCGAGAAGCGACCACACCATCAGTGATCCGGAGAATCGATAACTGGGGATGTCGGCGTAGGTCGCACCTGATGGCAAATACAACCAGGCGACCAACGTCGCGATCAGTGACGTCGCGAGTGCGGGCATCACGACGGGCAAGGTGAAGCTGCCGTAGAGGACTTCGGCGGTGAAAATGGCCCCGCCGAGTGGCACGTTGTACACGCACGCCAGGCCCGCGCCACCACCACAGGCGACGAGTAGGCGCTTTTGCGCGGGGCTCAAGTTGAACCAGTGCGAGAGCACGCTGCCCGAGGCGCCGCCCATCAACTTCGGCGCGGCCTCGCGTCCGATCGACGCGCCGAGACCGATCACGACTTCTGAGACGATCGACGTCAAGAAGCTTCGGCGAAGCGAGAGTTCGCCGTCGCCGTTCCACACCGCGTCGTCAATGTCGGACCTCTCGTGCTTGAGATAATGCCTGATCAAGTACCACGACGCCGCTCCGATGGCACTGGCGATCATCAGCACGATGATTCGTCGACTCGAGCTGACCGCCGCCACCGCATTCTGGTACGACCCGGAGTGGTAGTGAAATCCAATACGTTCGACTTCGGCGAGGAGCCACATCAAGAGATCTCCGAAGAGTCCCGTGGCGACTCCCGTGAGGGCGACGGCGAACCAGAACCGCGGCGTGAGTCTCGCCTCACCGTCATGGGTCACGTTGGGCTGCTCCATCGCACCGCGACCGGAGGGTACGCGCCGCCTGATCATTGGTGGAGGAACGCGAAGGCGTTCACTCTCGGAGTTGCGCTTTCGCACCATGGACCTCTCAACGCAATGGCTGAATCCATCGTACTGTCCCGACAAACGCAACTATCTCTCTCGAAAAAGTGTGGAGCTATTCGAGCGACAGTGTGTTGCGATCAGTCCAGCGCCGTGAGCCACGGCGGCGCACTCACTTCGATTCGCGCGAAGGGCGATTCGACGTGACCAAAACGCCCGTCATCGGTGGCCCAGGCGCGCCACGCGTCGGAGATTTCGTCTTGGGACCTCGCCACGAAGTTCCACCACATGAAGAGCCGCTCGTCGAGCGGTACGCCACCGATCAACATCGCGCGACTCGGGCTCGTCGATTCGAAGCGGCATTCTTCTCGTCGCGCACCGAGGTACGCCAACTGCCCCGGCTGGACCACGGTGCCGTCTGCCCAGACGGATCCGTTGGCGACGATGATCGCGTACTCGAAGGACGGCTCGAGATCGAGGGTGACCGGGCCGCCGTGAAAATCGAGTTCAACACCCACGAGTTCACTGTCGCGACGAGCCAACGAATGTGACTGACCGAAGGAACCAACCAGCACCGTCGCCGTGAGGTTCGACAGTGCCAACTTGGGCAACTCCCCGTAGTGTTCGAAAACGGCGCCACCGTCTCGAGTCGTCGATGGCTGGGCGACCCACAGTTGCATGCCGTGCATCTCGCCCGAACGGAGTCCGGGATTCTCTTCGGAGTGCGCGACGCCGTGACCGGAGGTCATGAGATTCAATTGACCCGCTCGAATGAGTTGCTCTGAACCGAGGCTGTCGCGATGCAAGAACTCACCACTGAAGAGCCAGGTCACCGTTTGCAGGCCCATGTGCGGATGAGGTGCGACGTCGATCGATCGGTCCGGGCTCAACGACATCGGTCCCATGTGATCGACGAAGCACCACGCGCCCACCGTACGTCGACCCTTCGTCGGCAGTGCTCGACGTACGTGAAGGTCGGCCACTTGCGCATCGCGGCTCTGAAAGATCTCGACTTCGTCGTCAGTCACGATCCAATCCTTCCGTTCGATTCGTTCGTGCTCCATCGTGAGCGGATCGTTCTCACCCGTCGAAGGCGGCCTGCAACTCGCCGCAGTCGATCTTGCTCATGGCCATCATGGCGTCTCGGACGCGACCGGCCTTCTGCGGATCCGCGTCGCCCAAGAGCTCGGGGAGGAGCGTCGGAATGATCTGCCACGAGAGCCCGAATTTGTCCTTCAGCCATCCACAGGGACCCGGTTCGCCACCGTTACCAAGACTCGACCAGTAGTAATCAACCTCGGCTTGGTCCTGACACGAAACGACGAGCGAAAAGGCCTCGTTGAGTGAGAAAACAGGACCGCCGTTCATTATCGAGATCGTCAGGTTCTCAATTCGAATCGTACCGATCAGAAATCCGCCGTTGGGCATCGTTGGCACGTCCATCCGAGTGACGTTGACGATCTCGGAGTTGGCGAAGACACCCGCGTAAAACTCAAGCGCCGGCTCGGCATTGTCGTTGAACCAGAGGAATGGCGAGACGTCAACCATCGCCTTATGCTATCGACGGTCTTGTCGCGACTCCCGAGCCAGCGCGGCGCCGAAAAGTGGTCTCGTCGCCGCCTGTCGTGAATTTCGGAGCGGCCATATACTTCGATTAATGCTTGCAATTCTCTTCTGGGTCGTCCTCATCGGGTTCTCGTTCGTACTCGAATTGCACTCCAACGCCTTTATCGCCGTCTTCATCGGATTCGGTGCCGCGATCTCTTTTGTTCTGGCGTTGGCTGGACTGCCCTTCGCCTTTCAGGCGGGCGCCTGGCTCGTCGTCTCCGCGGTTTCGCTCGTGACCCTTCGACCGTTTGCGATGCGTAAGTTTCATCACCATCGGTTCGAAATAGACATGTCCCAGCCGACGAACACGGCGATGACCGATATGCGCGGCACGGTCGAGATGCCAGTGGGTGACGCCACCAACCCCGGTCGGGTCAAGATACAAGGTGAATCGTGGAAAGCCGTCACGGACTGGCCCGCACAAATCCCCGACGGTACCCCGGTCGTCGTCAAGAAGGCGTACGGCACGACGCTCTGGGTCGATCCCGTTTAATCGCTTCGCCGATCGCGTCGCGCTGCACATACGCCGCGACGACATGCTCAATTTCTAGGTCTGAGTACTCGGCACGTCGGCCATCACGCTCTTGATGGCCTGAGCGGCTCCCAAGAGCGCCGCACTCTCGGCGGGGATTATCAACTTGGTGTTGGGGCTCTCGGCAAACTTTGACAAGGTATCGAGCTGCAAGATCGCCACCAACGTCGGGTCGGGCTGTTGCAATTTAATCGCGGCGTACACCGACGCGATGGCCTGGGCCCGTCCTTCGGCTTCGAGGATGAGCGCCTGTCGTCGACCCTGGGCGCGAAGGATGTCCGACTGCTGCGCGCCCTCGGCCTCTTTGATCGCCGCTTGGCGTTGACCGTCGGCGACGTTGACCGCGGACTGTTGCTGACCTTCAGATTCCAGGATGCGTGCTCGCTTTTCCTGGTCGGCCTGCTTCTGTAGCGCCATGGCCTGAAGGATCTGCTCCGGCGGTGTGATCTCGAGGACTTCCACGCGATTGATCCGCACGCCCCACTTGTCAGTGGCCTCTTCCATCTGTGTCTGGAGCATTGTGCCGATTCGCTCGCGCTGGGAGAACGCCTCGTCCAACGTGATGCTGCCGAAGACGGCACGCACCGACGTGCGCGCCAAGTTGTCGACGCTGACGAGGTAGTCCGAGTTCGTGAAGAGAGCCAGACGGACGTCGACCACTTGGCTGAAGATCGTCGCGTTGACGATGACCGCCACGTTGTCGCGCGTGATGACCTGTTGGCGGTCTCCAGTTCGAGGCGTCTCACGAACGTCGACGATTTTCATGACCTCGATGAAGGGAATGATGAAGGTCAGTCCGGGATTCTTGATGTCCTTGAACTCACCGAAGCGGGTGATGACGCCGACGAATCCCTGCTGAACGATACGTACGGCCTTCAAGATCGCCGCCAACGCGAGCAGAACGATGATTCCCGCCACTACTGCTAATACGATTCCAATCATTTGAATCCCTTCGCTACGGCCCATAACGAATCGTTTCGCCGCTAATTAGCCCGTTAGTCGGAGTGTACTTGTCCCCACCTACGACTCATCGGGCGACCCACGTGTGATGATGTGGACTCAACCGAACGTGAAATCAAAAGCCTGGACGCCGGGAGTGAACTTCAGCACCATGGTGCCCGATGACGACGACTTCGCATGAAAGAGCGTATAGAGCCGAGGGACGCCGTTCACCTGAATCGTCGTGGGCGCCGTGCCGTTGCCCAATGAGACCGTCACGGTGCCCGTGCCGCCCATGACGAGATAGACGTCTTGCGCCACATAATTGATCTCCAACTTCGAATCCTGGACCGAGGTCGCTTCTTCGGCGTGTTCGTTCCAGACACCCGAGAGGGCCCACGTCGTCGAGGACAGGACCTTCGGAAAGTGATATTGCGTGGCCACGTTCTCCGCCGGTGTGGCGAGGGAGTCGAAGTACGTCAGGCCGTACTTGTAGCCGATGTAGGACTCCGGACTCGTCTGCACGAATGGCGTGAGATTCGGCACGGACGTCGGAGGCGGCAGCTTGAGTCCCGGGTGTGCGGCCACCAGGAGCTTTCGGATGAGCGTCTCGGTCAACGCGTAGTTGCCCTCGCCGAAGTCGACGTGACGCACGACGCCCTGGGCGTCGATCAGATACTCCGCCGGCCAGTATTCGTTGTCGTAGGCGTTCCAGGTTCCGTAGTCGTTGTCGACGGCGATCGGGTACTTGACCCCCAGCGCCTGGGCCTGGGTCTTCACGTTGCTCACGACGTGTTCGAACGCGAACTCCGGCGTGTGCACGCCGACGATCTCCAGCCCGTACGCGGCGTAGCGCTTGTACCAGGCCTCGACGTGCGGGAGTGAACGCTGACAGTTGATACACGAGTACGTCCAGAAGTCGACAATGACGACCTTGCCGCGCAGCCCCTTCATCGTGAGGGGCTGATCACCGGGCGTGTTGAGCCACGTGGTGACGTCGGTGAACTTGGGCGCCAGACCGCAGGTCACCAAACCGGGTGACGAGGATGGGCACGACACGAGCGAACCGGAGACGCTTTGGGAGCCCTTCGTGCCCTTCAAGGCGTTGAGTTGCTTGCGAATACTGGTCGAACCCTCGATCTTCTTTTGCAGAACGCTCGTGTAACCGGGAACGTCGCGCTGCAAGAAGTCGAATGAGTTCGTCGCGATGCCGATCGCCATCAAGAGCAGTACGACGCCGCCGATCTGGCGATAGAGCGGCGCGCGGCTTCGAACGGACTGCACTCGATGGACCAGGCCACCGCCGGCGAGGGCGATGAAGAGCAGTGGCACTACCGCTCCGAGCGCGAACGCGAGGGTGACCAGGACGGTCTCGAAATGAACGTCGCGCGTCGCACCCAACACCGTGATCGCCGCGAGGACCGGTCCCGCACACGGTACGAACACCAGGCCCAACGCCAAGCCGATGACGAATCCGCCGCTGGAACTACTGGGCTGTCGTCCGACCAATCTCGCGAAGGGCCGTTCCAACCACTCGCCGATCACGGGAACCACGAAGCCCAGGCCGACGAGGCCGAGGAGCACGACGCCCAACCACATCAACGTGTTCTGGGGAAGATCCAATCCCGACAGAATCTCTGAGCCGACGAGCACGAGAAGGCTGAAACTCACGACCAGTCCGAGGACGATCGCGACCGAACGACGCCACGATCCCTTCGGGGTTTCCGTGGCGTGGGGCGCGGCCACGCCGGCGACGAAAACGATGGGAAGTACCGGCAGGATGCAGGGAGAAATTCCGGCAATTACGCCGGCCGCGAACGCGACGAAAATCAGCGTCACGACGGATACCGCGAAAAACGACCATTCGAACATGGAATTCGAGGGTCCATGGGTTGAACCCTAAGTGGCGGCGGGTCGCAGCGCTCCATAATGCACAGTCTTGGAAGACCTCAGAACGTTACAGCGTTCAGCTTTATCCAATTCTTAGAATCTCACCTCGGGGCGTCGCCGCGACTTCACGTGATACTCAAGGTTCATAATGGCCTCTTCTACACTCAGGTCATGCTCGCCGACATCGTGGTCTTTGACGGACTGGACGAGTTAGACGCTCTTGGTCCCTTCGAGATATTGAGGCGAGCCGGTCAACTCAGCATTGATTTTTCGGTGCGACTCGTCGCGCACACCGGTCAAGACACAGTGTGCGCGGCGAGCGGTCTGACCTTCGCGACCGACGGTCGATTCGTTCCCGGGGAAGCGGACGTGGTCATCGTCGCCGGTGGTGGCTGGAACGCCCGATCGAAACAGGGCGCGTGGGCGGAGTACCAAAAGGGCGAACTGGCGCCGCTGCTCGTCGAAGCCGCCAGGAGTGCGACCGTCATCGCTGGCGTGTGCACCGGGACCATGTTGTGGGCCCACGCCGGCGTCCTCAATGGACGACGCGCCAACACGCACCATACGGCCCACGCGGAGTTGGCCGATTTGGGCGTCGTCGTCGTCCCCGATCGCGTCGTCGACGATGGTGACGTGATCACGAGCGGGGGTGTCACGAGCGGACTCGACCTGGCGTTGTGGCTGGTGGCACGCGAACTGAGCGAACTCCTCGCTCAACAGATCGCGAAGAGTATCGAATACAAGTGGTTCCGACCGAATCGTTCAATCAGCGCGTAGTTCGTCGCCCTTCGACGGCGATTCCCCGATGAACTGAAACTCCGTGGCACTGCCGTGGAGCGCTCGCCACTCCGGGGCGAGGATCGCGTAAGCCAGTTCGTCGGTCCACTCGCCCTTGACGAATTCGTTCTCGATGAAGTGAGCCTCTCGTCGCATACCCAACTTTTCGAGGACGCGAGCCGACGGATCGTTGCGCGCGTCGAGTCGTCCACTCACCCGATGAGCGCCCAGTCCCGAGAAGGCCAGCTCGACGATCATCGCCGCGCCTTCGGTCGCGTAGCCGCGCCCAGCGTAGGCCGGGTCGAAGACGTAGCCCACCTCGTAGTGCGCGTGCGTCGCGCTGATGAATCCCATTGCGAGTTCGCCAATGAGAATCCCTTCGTCCTTCACCTCAACCCCAAAATTGATCCACTGACCCTCGATGGGCAGTTCGTCGGTACTACGACGCGAGAGATGCTCCTGGGCGCCCTGGCGGTCGAACGGACCGAAGTAGAGGTAGCGCACCACCTCGGGATCGGAAAACAGTGCGTGGTGTCGATCGAGGTCATCGGACGTCAGCGCCCGGATGATCAGACGTTCCGTCGTCAGCGGGTAGACCAGCTTCATCACGAACCTCTCATCATTCGCCAGGTAACACTTGGTTGGCGGCTTCGTCGACGACCATCACGAAGAATCGATTGAAGTTTCGCACGGATCCCTTGTAGTGCCCGAAAAGTTCGAAACTGATGCAGCCGAAGATCTGGGACCACACCATCAAAGAGCGCGCGCGCACGGACTCGGGAATACCAGGCATCACGCCATCGAGGTTGCGCGTTTCGAGCAACCCTTTCATCAAAACGTCGTTCTCCTCGTTCTGCGCGGCACGCGACTCGCGCCAGGCGTCAGTGACGATCGAACCCAACACCAGTGCGACCCGGGCGGCCGGTTCGACCGTGAACTCAGGCGCCTGGTAGCCGGGAACGGGTGAGCCGTACAGCAGGGCGTATTCGTTGGGGTTGGCCTTCGCCCATTTGCGAATGGCCGAGGCGGCCGCGTGGAATCGCCGTCGCGGCTCGCTCGGCGCCACGCGTTGGGCCGCGCGCTCGGCCGAGGCCCCAAGGTCGTTGTAGGCGTCGACGATCAACGCCGTCAAGAGATCGTCCCTCGTCGCAAAGTACCGGTACAGGGCCGAGGACACCAGACCCATCTCTCGCGCCACTTCTCGCAGCGAGAGCCCGGGAGCACCCTTCACGGCCATCAACCTCCGTGAGGTCGACTTGATCCGCTCGATCTGGACGAGGCGGGCGTCGGCTCTCGTCGTACTGGTTCTACTCATCGGTCCAGTATCGCAGGCCCGTGCACCCTGTGCACGACAAAAGAGAGCAGTGCTCTTGCAATTCCGAATGAGTTGTGCCACACTGGTTGGGAGAGAGAGCAGTGCTCTCCCAACCAGGAGGACGTATGGGAACATATTTGATTGTCGGCGCCGGAGCGATTGGCACCGTGGTCGCCGAAGTGCTCGCCCAACAGGAGCACTCAGTGCGGCTTCTCTCTCGGCGTGGCACGGGACCCGAACATTCGCTCATCGAACGAGTAGCTGGCGATGCGTCGGATCCGGCAACGGTCGCGCGATACGCGTCAGGCACCGACGCGATCTTCAATTGCGCCAATCCTCCATATCATCGCTGGCCGACCGACTGGCCTCCGATTGCCCACGCGATACTCACGGCCGCCGAAACGAGTGGATCAGCATTGGTTTCGCTCAACAATCTCTACGCCTACGGCCGCCCGACCGGACCGATGACGCCTCACGATCCACTCGACGCGGACTACGAAAAGGCCCAAGTCCGCGCGACGATGTGGCGCGACGCCAAACGGGCGCACGACGCCGGTCGAATCAGAGCGACCGAGGTGCGCGCGTCTGATTTCGTCGGCCCCAAGTCCGAGAGCTATCTCAGCCTCCTCGTTCCGCGGATCCTCGGGGGCAAGAGTTGTCAGGTCATTGGCGACGTTGACGCACCGCACAGTTGGAACTACACCGCCGACGTGGCTCGAACGCTCGTGACGTGTGCTCAAGACGGTCGCTCCTGGGGTCGTGCGTGGCACGCGCCAGCGAATCCCCCTCGTTCCGTCCGTCAAGCCATCGACGATATTGCTCGCCTGGCTGGCGTATCAAATGTGAAGATCACGAAGGTTCCGACGGTGGCCCTTCGCGTGTTGGGACTGTTCAGTACCGACCTTCGCGAACTACCGAAGACGCTCTACCAGTTCGAAGCCCCATTCATCATCGACGACTCCGAGACTCGCAAAATTTTCGGTCTCGTACCTACGCCCTGGGACGAGATGTTGACGTCAACCATCGCGTTCTACGTCAAGGGCTGATATTCCCGGCCCGCGACTCGTGACGCGCGAACACAGATCCGAGAGGTGTCGAGGGCGATATATGTTGGTAGCGACTCGAGGAGGTTCGATGTTCAATGACCTGACGATCACCACGCTCGACGTGATGCACGAGCTCGAGGAACGTGACGAACAAGACCGCGAAGACGGGACGCCCCATCTCGAGCGTTTGCGCCAGATAACTCCGGACACGGGACGCTTCATTGCCTTGTGGGCGGCCTCAGCACCGGACGGTGCGATGATCGAGATCGGGACCAGCGCTGGTTACTCCGCGTTGTGGTTGGCCCAGGCCTGTCGGCTCAGCGGGCGCAGCCTCACCACGTTCGAAATACTTCCGGAGAAGGCTCGCTTGGCTCGATCGACCTTCGATCGAGCGGGCGTCACCGACGTCGTTCGTCTGGTCGAAGGTGATTTTCTCGAACACACAAACGATTTCGATGAAGTGGGATTTTGCTTCCTTGACGCCGAGAAGGACGTGTACGAAGCCTGTTACGACGCGATCGTGCCGAAGATGGTCACTGGGGCGATCCTCATCGCCGACAACGCGACGAGCCACCGCGAGGACCTGCAGCCGTTGATTGATCGGGTACTGGTCGACGAGCGTGTTGACGCCATGGTCGCCACCGTCGGCAAAGGTGAACTCGTCTGTCGTCGGCGTTGAAGCGGCTCTTTGATGGACGGGGGCGCAGCGCATGCGATTACGGCGCGAGCTAGATGTCCTTGAACATCGACGTCGAGAGAACCTCATAGCCGAGCGAATCGTACAGTGATCGCGCCGTCAGGTTCGGTCCAAAAACGTTGAGGGCGACCCGTCGGCCACCGCGTTCTCGGGTCCACTCCTCGGCGGCTTCCATCGCCGCACGGCCGAGGCCACGACCACGCAAGTCCTTGACTATCTCGATGTCAAAAATGAACCAGGTGACGCCGTCGCCCGAGAAGGGGCGTCCCATCCACAGTGTTCCGACATTCTCCTCGTCCTCCAGAACGTTCATCACGTGTTGACCCTCGGCGGGACTTCCGTTGGGGAAGAGTTCTGCGAATTGAGAGTCCGACAAGGTGCGAGCGACTTCCGCGCTCTCGCCGGCCTTTACTCGTTCGGCGATGTAGTGCTCTTTCATGTCCGGCATCCACGACGCCAACTCGTCAGATGACTTTGATTCCAATTTGACCATTCGACGATTTTAGTGGTGACGTCAACCGTGGACGGGACCACTCTGGCGAAATGAATAGGCCCGATCCGAATCGCGCGGTGTTATTCTCGGCCTCGTCGAGGAGGCGTCAATGACACTGTCGAGTGGAGAGCTCTGTGAATCCTCGGCGATGGATCTCGCCGAATCGCTGGCCTCCGGCGAGACGTCCTCAGTGGCCATCGTCGCCTCACTGATGGAACGGATCGCCGAGATCGACGCACCCGGAAGTGAGATTGAGTTGCGAAGCGTATTGGCCCTCGCACCCGACGCGCTCGAGAACGCGAAGCGCCTCGATGACGAGCGGTCCCACGGGGCAGTGCGAAGCCCACTGCACGGTGTCCCGATTCTCGTCAAGGACAACATCGAGGTCGTTGGGCTACCGGGCAGCGCCGGCTCCACGGCGCTTTTGGGTCGTCCGGTCCCCCACGACGCGCCGCTCGTCACAAGGCTTCGCGACGCTGGTCTCGTCATCTTCGGTTCCACCAACCTTTCGCAATGGGCCAATATGCGTTCGCCCTTTTCGACGAGCGGGTGGTCGGCCGTGGGAGGTCTCACCGTCAACCCGTATCGACTGGACCGATGTGCCGGCGGCTCCTCATCGGGATCCGGCGCGGCGCTCGCGGCGCGCCTCACTCCACTCGCTATTGGGACCGAGACCGACGGCTCGATCACGTGTCCGGCGTCGCTCAATGGCGTCGTCGGCATCAAACCGGCCGTCGGCACGGTGCCGGGAGAAGGGATCGTTCCGATCTCGTCGAGTCAAGACAGTGCCGGCCCGATGGCCCGCACGGTCCGAGACGTCGCCGCGCTCTATGAAGTCCTCACGGGATTCGACCACGTCCTCGAACGCGTCTCCCGGGGAATTGACGGCGCGCGCGTCGCGGTCGCCACGAACCTCACGACTGGTCATCTCGCCACCGACCAACTTTTTCTCGAGGTGGTAGAGAGGGTTCGAAGCGCCGGAGCGTCGATCTCAGAGATCACGGTACTCGAACTCGACGCCACGGTCGGCGCCGATGAACTGACGGTGTTACTGAGCGAAATGAGCGACGACTTGACGACGTTCTTGCAGCGCCGTGGTGGTCCGGGGCCATCGACGCTCGCCGAGTGCATCGACTTCGAGAACGAGCATCGAGACGTAGAGCTTCCGTTCTTCGGACACGAATTCTTCGACATGGCGCTCGCCTCGGGCGGGCGCGATGGCGAGCAGTATCACGACGCGAGGTCGAGGAACCTGTCGTGGGCGATCGACCAATGCCTGGCGCCTGCGCTCGCCGACGTTGAGTGCTTCATCGCACCCTGTTACAGCCCCGCGTGGAAGAACGACCTCGTCTTGGGCGGCAGCGGGAGTGCTCACTGGTCACAGGTGACCCAAGCGCCGGCGATCGCGGGATGGCCAATTGCCACCGTGCCGATGGGCGTCATCGACGGCCTTCCCGTCGGACTTTCGATCGTCGCTCGACCGGGCAGCGAGACGATCATGCTCGCCGTCGCCGCCGGAATCGAAAGCGTGCTGGACCTCGCGCGAAGTGGCGCCCTCACCCCGACGTTCCTCCGGTCCCAGAGGGGCTGACACCGTTTCGTGGTGACGTTTGGAGTGCGCCGGAGACACTGACCAGCGTTGAAGCCCCAATCACGCGCGGGTCACGGGCTTTTGCTACGTTGAGCGCATGTCCACTCAACTTCGCGGTCTTCGCACGCTCATCTATCCGACGTCTGACCTCGCCGCCGCGAAAGCGTGGTGGTCGGAGTACCTCGCAATCGCGCCCTACTTCGATGAACCGTTCTACGTCGGATTCGAGGTCGCGGGCTACGAACTCGGACTCGTGCCCACCGACGAGACCGGCGCCAGCCCCACGACCTACTGGGGTGTCGATGACGTAGCCCGAGCGGTGACCGACGCTGAAGCGAACGGCGCGACCCTCCTCGACGCACCACAAGACGTGGGCGACGGCATCATCGTCGCCTCGGTCGAGAACCCGAGTGGACACGTCATTGGTCTTATCTACAACCCTCACTTCGTCGCGAAGTAGGCACGCGGCGAACTCACCGTGTTCGACGTGGTCTGTCGAAACACGACACGTCGCAACTATTTGCGCGCCAACACCTCTTCGTGGGCCACGACGAAGATCCCCTCATCGCTCTCGGACCACGCCCGAAAGGCGTCACTGATCACGACGAGTTCTTCGGTGGTGGTGAGTCCGTATTCCAAGCCCTGTCGGGCGAACTCGCTGTACAGGATGCGGTCGGCCCATAGGTCGGCCCACCATTCGCGTTCCTCGACGCTCTCGTAGGTCCAATCGGACCTTGAGCGTTCAGGTGACACGAACCCGGCGGCCTCGACCCACTGCGCGAGATACCGACCGGCGTCGGCCTCGGCGCCGTTCTTGCGAGTTATCTGGTGATAGAGCTCCATCCACCGCGTCAGTCCGTCACTCGGTGGCGACCACGTGAACTCGCCGTAGTCCCCGTCACGTACGGCGAGCCATCCGCCGTCTCGCAATACGCGTCGCATCTCTTCTAAAGCCCGCGTCGGTTCGCTGAGGTGCTGGAGCACCTGGTGGGCGTAGACGACGTCGAATGTCGAGTCCGCGAATTCGAGATGATAGACGTCCCCGACTTCGAACGAGAGGTTCGATAACGCCCTCGCCTCGGCCGACTCTCGGGCCCGTTCGATGACCTCCGTCGACCGGTCGATGCCGACGACGTGGCCGGGCGCTACCAGCTCGGCCAGATCCATGGTGATCGTTCCGGGACCGCATCCGACGTCGAGCAGGCTATCGCCGCTCTTCAAATGGGGCAGGAGGAATCCGGCCGAGTTCCGCGCCGTGCGCCAGGTGTGGCTGCGCAAGACCGACTCGTGATGACCGTGCGTGTAGCGATCATGTGGTGTCATGTCGTCAAGATACATTCGAACGCGACCCCGTGCCAACGCGACGGCTGGGTCTAATGGCCGACACTACGACGCGTTGATGGGTTCGGATCCTCACGTCGTCTGTATTTTCCGGTCTGGCCGGACTGACCGTTCGGCCGATCAGTACGAGGAGTGGTCAAACCGGATCGACCTCCTCGTCGCCACGATGCCCGGCTACATCGGCCATTCGAGCTTTCGCGACGACGCGTCAGGCCGGGTCCTCACCGTCTCGTATTTCGAGTCCCTGACACACCTCGTGGCGTGGAAAGCGGTTCCCGAGCACCTCGAGGCCCAGGCGCTCGGTCGTACGGCGTTCTACCTGGAGTACGAAGTTGAGGTGGCCGAGATAGTACGCCGCTACCAATGGAAGTCGACGGAGTAACCGCGCGTTTGGCGACGTGACATGACCCGTTGACGCGACACGAGCATTGACTTCGTCGCCTATGGCATCATGAATCTCGTGAGCACGGAGCCCGCGAGCGACCTTCAGTCATGTGCTCAGTGTGGATTCTCTTGGGCGACGCTCGCTCGGGCCGAGTTCGCTTCTCGGATGAGCGCGGCGATCGAGTCATTCGTCGAGGTCATGGCGACGGCCGGCAACGCCGTCGACCAGAGAACGAGCGAGGAACGTTGGTCGATCCTCGAATACGGCGGGCACTTGCGCGACGTGATCTTGAGCGTTCGAGAGAGGATCGTGCTCGCGTCCATTCTCGAGGTTCCCGTGGGAACGCCAATATTTCGCGATGAGCGCGTCGACATCGGCTTCTACGAACAAGACACGGCCCCCGACGTCGCGGTCGAATTGCAAGTCACGACCTACCTCTTCTTGAAGACCGTGGCGACACTCCCTGCGAACTACGAGAACCGCCGCCTCGTGTACAGCACGAAGACCCCGCTCGAGATCACGATCTCCGGCGCCGTGTCGAATGTCCTGCACGAGTGCGAGCACCACCTGGGCGACGCGAAAGAGATCCTCGGGCTACTCGGCGCGTCACGACGTTGAGGTCAGTCGCGCGACGCACCTACGGCGTCGGCGTATCGGCCCGCATGTCCTCCGAGTCCAAGGTGATCCACACGTCGTCGGGGATGTGCGGCTTCTTCGGTACCGGTCGTCGATCCTCGGTCCACTTAGTGCCCACCGCCGAAGCGACCAGCTCACGCCAGAATCGAGCCGCGCCCGTGTTCTCCTCTTGAAACGGAATCTCCCAGACTCCGGGGTGGCGCTGCAACATCGCGAGGGCCGCGTCGTGGCCGACGCCGTGGCGTCGCACACCACGAACGACGAAGAATCCGGCCATGAGCCGCCGAGATGCGTTCAATCCTCGAACGAGACCGAAACCGACCGGACCGGAGTCGTCGCCAAAGAGATACGCGCATCGATCGGAGTCCGAGAAGAAGACGTCGTAACGCTCGTCATGGTTGAAACGTCCGGCTTCGTCTGGGCGACTCATTCGAAACTGGGAGAGGTCGTGAATGTAGAACTGGAGGAGGTTCTCGATGACTGGGCGGGACTGGGC
>Ga0182030_10004706_pt1 | contig 29126 bp, 25 predicted proteins | sample 812S3MmetaG_FD_121299 | JGI IMG/M metagenome (GOLD analysis project Ga0182030, IMG submission 121299) | Permafrost microbial communities from Stordalen Mire, Sweden - 812S3M metaG (Illumina Assembly) | ecosystem: Environmental > Terrestrial > Soil > Wetlands > Permafrost | place: Sweden...
ATCACCGCGGCGGACTGGCCTAAGCGTCCCGAGCGTTTCGATGTGGTCTATATTGTGTACAGCTTCGCGCGCAATGAGCGGGTACGGATCAAGACTTATCTGGCCGAAGGCGCGAAACTGGAAACCTCCGTCGGCGTGCATTTGACCGCCAACTGGCTGGAGCGCGAGGTCTTCGACATGTTCGGCATTGAGTTCGAAGGCCATCCCGACATGCGGCGCATCCTCATGCCGGAGGAATGGCAAGGTTATCCGTTACGGAAGGATTACGGTATTCTTCAGCAGGACGACCGGTGGGTCCAGGAAAACCTCGGTATCGAGAGCGGTCAGTGACACCAGTATGCCCGACGCGACATTTCTAGATTCCACCGAACTTGTGTTGAATATGGGTCCGCAGCACCCGTCTACCCACGGCGTGCTGCGCGTCATCCTCAAGCTGGACGGCGAGAAGGTGCTGGGGACGGATTGCGTCATCGGATATCTGCACCGCGGCGTGGAAAAGATTGCGGAAAACCGCACCTACGCGCAGTTCAACCCCTACGTGGACCGCATGGATTATGTGGCCGCCGTGTCGAACGGTCTGGGCTACTGCCTGGCGGTGGAAAAACTGCTGAACGTGGAAGCTCCGCCGCGCGCCCAGGTGGTGCGGGTGATCCTCACTGAGTTGAACCGCATCGCCAGCCATCTGCTGTGGCTGGGGACGCACGCGCTCGATATCGGCGCCATCACGCCGGTCTTCTATTGCCTGCGCGAACGCGAGGAAGCCCTCAAAATCTTCGAAAAGTATTGCGGCGCGCGGCTCACCACGCACGCCTTCCGCATCGGCGGCCTGCAGTATGAAACCTACGATGGCTTCGAGCGGGAAGTGCGCGATTTCTGCAAAATGTTCATCCCGAAGGTGGACGAATACGAAGAACTGCTCACCAACAACCGCATCTGGAAAGCGCGGCTGGTGGGCGTTGGTATTTTGAGTGCCGAGGAATGTAAAGAGTTTGGCGTCACCGGCCCGGTATTGCGCGCAGCGGGCGTTTCGTGGGACCTGCGCAAGGCGCAGCCCTACTCGGGTTACGAGAAGTACGATTTTGAAATCCCCACCCGCATCAACGGCGACACCTACGACCGTTACATCGTCCGCATGCAGGAAATGCGGCAATCGGTGCGCATCATTGAGCAGGCAGTGGAAGCCATCCCTGAAGGCCCTATCATGGGCAAAGTGGGAAAAGTGGTGAAGCCGGCGGTGGGGGAAGCCTATGTTTCCATTGAAGCGCCCAAAGGTGAACTGGGATACTACATCGTCAGTGACGGGTCCACGCAGCCATACCGGTGCCGCGTGCGGCCGCCCTCATTTGTGAATTTGCAGGCGCTCGACAGGATGATTCGCGGCGGCTTGGTCGCCGACGTTGTGGCTGTGATTGGAACATTGGATATCGTGTTGGGAGAGATCGACAGATGAGGAGACAGAAGTCGGAAATGAGAAGTCGGAATGACGGAGCCGCTTCCGCTATTCTGACTTCTGTCTTCTGACTCCTGGCTTCGAGGTTTTATTATGGTCAATCTGCTGAAGAAAATATTTCTTGTGGATCTGTTTCAGGGACTGTGGGTGACGTTCCGGAATCAGAACCCCAAGTACATTTATACCGAGCAGTATCCGGCGGAGCGGCCTCAGGTGGCGGAGCGGTATCGCGGCGCGCCGCGCCTGAATAACAACCCGGATAACGGCGAAACTTTGTGCATCGCCTGCAATCTGTGCGCCCTGGCCTGTCCGGAAAACCTGATTGTAGTCACCAGCGAACGCAACGAAGCCACGCGGCGCAAAGAACTCACTACCTTTACCTATGACACCTCGCGGTGCATGTTCTGCGGGCTGTGCGAAGATGCCTGTCCAGTGGACGCGCTGGAACTGACTCAGGACTTCGAACTGGCCACCTACACCCGGGAAGGGCAGGTTTGGGACCGGCAGATGCTGGAAGAAGGGCCGAAGCCGACTCAATACAAATGCTGATCGATACGGTTTTTTTCTACGTCTTCGCCCTCTTGACTCTGGGCGGCGGCCTGCTCACCATCACGCGGCGAAACGCGGTGCATAGCGCGCTTTCGCTGATTGTCTCGCTGTTAGGCGTGGCCGGCCTGTACCTCATGCAGCAGGCCGAGTTCCTGTTCGCCGTGCAGATTGTGCTGTACGTGGGCGGCATCATGGTGCTGTTCCTGTTCGTCATCATGCTGGTGAACCTGGACCAATCGGCCAAGCAGCGCCAGTTCAACGGCCAGTGGATGGTGGGGCTCATCGCCGTGGCCGCCGTGGGAGCGGAAATTGCCTGGTTTCTCTATCGCGGCCAGGGCTCGTTCCAACTGGCCGACGCCGCCGGCGGGCTTTCCACCGCGGCAGCCGCTACGGGCGCGCCCGGCAACACTGAAATGATTGCCGACGTGCTCTTCCAGGAATATCTGCTGCCGTTCGAAATTGCATCCATCCTGCTACTGGTAGCGGTGGTAGGGTCGGTCGTGATGGCCAAGAAAAGGATCTGACGATGCATCCGATAACCACTGTTCACTACCTGGCCCTGAGCGCGGCGCTGCTGCTCATCGGCACTGTGGGCGTGCTGACGCGCCGCAGTATTGTGATTATTCTGATGTCCATCGAACTGATTCTGAATGCCGTCAATATTAACCTGGTGGCATTTTCGCGCCAGGCGCACGCCGTCCACGGGCAGATTTTCGCCATCTTCGTGATTGTCGACGCTGTGGCTGAAGCCGCCGTCGGGCTGGGCATTCTGATCGCGTTGTTCCGGAATAAAGAAACCGTGCTGGCGGATGAAATCGACTTACTGAAGTGGTAGGAGAGCCGTGAACTTCCTAGACCAAATCTGGCTGATCCCTCTGTTTCCGCTGTTCGGGGCGGCGCTCATGTTATTCGTGGGCAAATTGCTCGACCCGCAGCCGGTATCGAGCGTGGCCGTCGCTCCCGGCGTGGAGCCGGCATATGACGAGCACGGTGGCCACGCGCACGATCACGCGCATGGACATGACCATGGATCTGATCACGACCACGATGCGCATGGCCATCACTCCTCGCCCCTCAAGAAGCTGATCAATATCATCTGCCCCGGGATGGTGCTGCTCTCGTTCATTTTTTCGGCGGCCGCCGTCTGGCAGCTCTCGCAGCAGACCAACCGCACGCATGAGATCATTCAGTTCACATGGCTCGCCGGACTGCCGTTCCACATGGCCAATGGGCACATGGCGATATTTTCAGCGGATTGGGGATTTTATCTCGACCCGCTCAGCTCCGTGATGATTCTGGTCATCACCGGAATTGGCTTCCTGATTCACGTCTACTCCACCGGGTACATGGCCCACGACAACGGCTATTACCGCTTCTTCGGCTACCTGAACCTGTTCGTCTTCTTCATGCTGATGCTGGTTCTGGCCAACAATTACGCGCTGCTGTTCGTCGGTTGGGAAGGCGTTGGTTTGTGCAGCTACCTGCTGATTGGTTTCTACTTCCAGAAGAAGTCGGCGTGTGATGCGGGCAAGAAGGCTTTCGTGGTAAACCGCGTTGGCGACGCCGGCTTCGTGCTGGGCATGCTCTTGATGCTTTCCGTTCTGGGTAGCGTGAGATTTACCGACGTCAAACTCGCCCTCACTCACTACACTCCGGAGACCGCCGGCTTCGGCGTGCTCAGCGTGATGGCCCTGCTCCTGTTCTTCGGCGCCACCGGCAAATCGGCGCAGGTTCCCTTGTATGTCTGGCTGCCCGACGCCATGGAAGGTCCCACTCCCGTTTCCGCGCTGATCCACGCGGCCACCATGGTGACCGCTGGCGTCTACATGATCGCGCGCTCCGCGGCGCTGTTCCAGTTGACGCCATCCACCTCTACGGTGGTGGCGACCGTCGGCGCGTTTACCGCGATTCTGGCAGCCACCATCGCCCTGGTGCAGACGGATATCAAACGCGTGCTGGCTTATTCCACCGTCAGCCAGCTCGGCTACATGTTCCTGGCGCTGGGCGTGGGCGCGTACTGGGTGGCCGTATTCCATTTGGTGACGCACGCTTTCTTCAAGGCGCTGCTCTTCCTGGATTCCGGCTCGGTGATCCATGCGATGTCGGGAGAGCAGGATATGCGGCGCATGGGCGCGCTCAAGAATAAAATCCCGATCACCCACTGGACCATGTTTATTGGGTCCGTAGCCATCGCGGGAATTCCCGGCCTCGCCGGCTTTTTCTCCAAGGACGAGATTTTGTGGCAGGCTTACAGTTCGCCGCAGGGTTCGCAGATCCTATGGTTTGTGGGGCTGGCCACCGCCGGGTTAACCGCCTTCTATATGTGGCGGCTGATGAACCTGACGTTCTACGGCAAGTCGCGCGTGACCCCGGAAGTGGAAAAACACATTCATGAATCGCCCGCATCCATGACCATTCCTTTGATGTTGCTGGCCACCGGCAGTGTGTTCGTGGGCTGGATGGGAACACCCAAGGTCTGGACGCTGTTCGGCGAAAGCTTCCGTGGCTTCGAACGCTGGTTGGCGCCGGCATTTGCCGCCGCCGCGTCGGAAGCCGCCAAAGAGGGCGAGCACTCCGCGTCTACTGAGTGGGTGCTGATGGGGCTGTCGGTCTCCGTCGCGATTATCGGAATTGCCATCGCCCGCTATTTCTATAACAATAAGCCCGAAATTCCAGACACCATCGAAAAAGCCGTCAAGCCGCTCCACTCGCTGCTCTATAACAAGTGGTACGTCGACGAGGTCTACGATTTTCTCTTCGTTGATGGCCTGGTCAAAGGCGGCGGTTTGGTGCTCGGTTCCTTCGACCGCAACGTGGTGGATGGCGGCGTCAACGGCGCCGGATGGCTGACGCGTCTGACCGCCAAGCTTTCCATGTGGTGGGATACATGGATTGTGGATGGCGCGGTTCGCTTCACTTCTTTTTGCGTGAAAATGCTCTCTTATCCGGCCTGCATTATGGAAACCGGACGCCTGCAAACCTACGCTTTTTTCGTGGTGGTGGGCGTTCTGGTGATGTTCGGCTATTTCGTGGCGCGGTAAACCTATGGACCAGCACTTACTCAGCATTGTTCTCTTGACGCCGCTGGCCGGTTTGTTCGTTCTGCTCTTCATTCCATCGAAGAATAAGAACCTGATCCGGGTCTGGGCAAATCTGGCCGCCTTCGCCGGATTCCTGGTTTCGCTTCCGCTGGTCTCCCGCTTCCAGGTGGGCGTTCCCGGCTTCCAATTCCAGGAGCGCTTTGACTGGATCCCCGCGCTCGGCGCGCATTATCACATCGGCATGGACGGCATCAGCCTGCTGCTCGTGATGTTGACCACCGTGATGGGCTTCATCGCCGTGCTCTGTTCGTGGAGCGCCATACAGGATCGCAGCAAGGAATATTACGCCATGTTCATGCTACTGCAAACCGGCATGTTGGGCGTCTTTCTCTCGCTCGATTTTTTCCTGTTCTATATTTTCTGGGAACTGGTGCTGGTGCCGATGTACTTCATCATCGGTGTGTGGGGCGGACCGCGCAAGCTTTACGCCGCCATCAAGTTCTTCCTCTATACGCTGGCAGGTTCGGTGCTGATGCTGCTGGGTATCCTGACACTCTACTTCCAGCACGGCCAGCAGTTCGGTGTCTACACCTTTGAGATCTCCGAATTGATGAAGACCTCCATGACGCTGGGCCTGCAGCAGTGGGTCTTCTGGGCTTTCTTCATCGGCTTCGCCATCAAGGTTCCCATGTTCCCGTTCCACACCTGGCTGCCGGACGCGCACGTGGAAGCGCCCACCGCCGGGTCCGTGATTCTGGCGGCCGTGCTGTTGAAGATGGGGACTTACGGGTTCCTGCGCTTTTCGCTGCCGCTGCTTCCCAAAGCATCCATGGATCAGACCATCGTACAGATTCTGGCCGTGCTCTCCATTATCGGCATTATTTACGGCGCTCTGGTCTGCATGATGCAGAAGGATTGGAAAAAGCTGATCGCTTATTCTTCGGTCAGCCACCTGGGCTTCTGCACCCTCGGCATTTTCTCCATGAATCCCAACGGCATCGCCGGCAGCGTGCTCCAGCAGCTCAACCACGGCATCTCGACGGGCATGCTCTTCATGGTCATCGGCGTAGTTTACGAGCGCCGCCACACGCGCGAGATTTCGGAATATGGCGGCCTGGCGCACGTCATGCCGAAGTTCGCCATCATCTTCGCCATCGCCATGCTGAGTTCCGCCGGGCTGCCGCTGCTCAACGGATTCGTCGGTGAATTCACCATCCTCACCGGCGCCTTCGAAGCCAATCGCATCTGGGCCGCCTTCGCCGTCACCGGCGTGATTCTGGGCGCGGCTTACCTGCTCTGGCTGTATCAGCGCACCATGCTCGGGCAGGTCACCAATGGAAAGAACCTCGTCATTCCCGATATGAATTTCCGCGAAGTGGCTATGTTCGTGCCGCTCATCGCCTGGGCCGTCTGGATCGGCGTTTATCCCAAGCCTTACTTCGATATTCTGCGGCAGCCGGTCTCTGAAATTGTGGAGCGCGTCAAACCCGGTTATTATTCGGGCGGCGTGCAGGCCGCCGCCATTCCTCAACCGGCCGTACAAGCGGGAGGTGCGCGATGATCGAATCCTACTATTCCGCCACCGATCATTTCACCATCATCCCGGCGGTGATGATGGCGCTGTTTGGCTGCGCCATTCTGCTTTTCGATTTCCTGATTTTCCCCGACCCCCGTCAGCGCAAATGGCTGCTGATTTTTGTGGCGCTGTCGGAAGGTTTCACCGGCTACGCGCTGTTCCATCAGACCGCCTGGCTGGCTTCGCAGGGGCAAACCCAGCTGCAGGGCTTCGGCGGGTCGGTTACCGTCGATGGGATGGGCATCTTCTTCAACTGGATCTTTCTGGTTGCCGCCATGGTGGTGGCGCTGGTGTCCTACCACTATCTGGAAATTGCCGGCGAGCATCACGGCGAATATTACAGCCTGATCCTGTTCGCGCAGTGCGGCATGTATTTCCTGGCCACCGGCACGGACCTCATCACCCTCTTCATCGGTCTGGAACTGATGGCCCTCTGCTTCTACGTGATGGTGGGTTTCCTGCGCGCCGACAAGCGCTCTAATGAAGCCGCCATGAAGTATCTTCTGCTGGGAGCGTTTTCCAGTGGCTTTCTGGCGTATGGCTTCTCCGTGATGTATGGCATCGCGCACTCCACCAAGCTCGCGGACATCGCTGCCGCGATTGCCGCGCGGCCCGCTTGGGACCCGGTGGTGTTTCTGGCGCTGGTTACCACGTTAGTGGGCCTGTTGTTTAAGATTTCGGCCGTTCCGTTCCACATGTGGGCGCCGGACGCTTATGAAGGCGCACCCACCACCGTCACGGCCTATCTTTCCGTAGCCTCGAAAGCGGCTTCCATTGCCTTCCTGCTGCGCCTGTTCCATGGCCCCTTCGCGCCATTCGCCGCCGCGCGCGAAATGTGGGAGCCTATGCTGGCGGTCATCGCGGTCCTCACGCTCACTGTGGGAAACCTGGCCGCCGTCAATCAGACCAATATCAAGCGCCTGCTGGCATACAGCTCCATTTCGCACGCCGGCTACATGCTGCTGGGCCTTGTCGCCGGCAATGAGACTGGTATTACCGGTATCGCCGTCTACGTCATGGTCTACACCTTCATGAACCTGGGCGCGTTCCTCGTGCTGGTGGCGCTGCGCCGTCAGAAAATTATTGGCGAGGATCTGGACGATATCAGCGGCCTGATGCACAAGAGCCCCGGCTATGCCATCCTGATGCTGGTTTTTCTGCTCTCGCTGGCCGGCATCCCGCCCACCGCTGGATTCTTGGGAAAGTATTATATTTTCCTGTCGTTGATTCAAACCGGCCATTACACGCTAGCCGTGGTGGCCACACTCTATGTGGCTGTGGCGATTTATTACTACTTCAAAGTAGTCCGCAGCATGTTCACGGGTGAGGAAACTGAAACGGCGCCTATGGCCACCAGTTTCGGTCTGCGCGTGGCCCTGGGTGTGTGCGGCGCCATGACGCTGGCCATCGGCCTCTACCCGGAGCCGTTCCTGAAGCTGGCGCAGACCTCGCTGTTGCGGTAACGATGCCGAGATAGAAACGATATGTGGCAGACCATTTATTCGAATCCGTTGTTCGCGCCGGTGGTGGTGACGCTGGTCATCATCGGGGCGTTTCCGCTGGTGGCCGGCTATATCGTGCTCTTGGAGCGGAAGGTTCTCGCTGACTTCCAGGTGCGCCTTGGACCCATGCGGGTAGGTCCGCATGGCTTGCTGCAGCCCATCGCCGACGCTTTGAAGTTGCTCCTCAAGGAAGACATCATCCCCACCGAAGCGGACAAGGCCATTTTCTGGTTCGCGCCCTGCATTTCCACCATCACCGCCCTGACTGCTTTTTCCGTGCTTCCCTTCGCCCAGAACATTTACGTAGCCGACGTGAACGTGGGGCTGCTGGTCATTTCTGCGGTCTCAGCCATGGGCATCCTGGGAATCATCCTGGGCGGCTGGGCATCCAACAGCCACTACTCTCTGCTGGGCGCGCTGCGCAGCGCGGCTCAGTTGGTCAGCTATGAAGTGGCACTGTCGTTCGCGCTCCTCTCTGGCGTGATGGCTGCCGGCACGCTCAGCATGAAATCCATCGTTCTGGCGCAGTCGCAGCGCGGCATCTGGTTCATCTTCGAAAACTGGGGCTTCATGATTGTGCCGTTCGCGGTTTACATTATCGCCGCCACCGCCGAGACCAACCGCGCGCCCTTCGATCTGCCGGAAGCCGAGTCGGAATTGGTGGGCGGCTTCCACACTGAGTACAGCGGTTTTCGCTGGTGCCTCTACTTCCTGGCGGAGTACGCAAACATCTTCGTGGTAGCCTCGGTGGCCGTGGCCCTGTTCTGGGGTGGCTGGCTGCGTCCGTTCCCCAGCGTCGGGTGGCTGGATGGGCCGCTGAACTTCGCGTTTCCAGTGCTGCTCTTTGTGGGTTCCGGCGCCATGACGTTGACCCTTGTGAAAAAGCTGAAGGATAAGATGCAGCAGGCCGTGCTGGTAGCGGTTGCGCTGGCGCTGATGCTGGTGGCTGTTGTCTTTATCATTCCAGTGGTGAATCACGCGGTTATCGGACTGTTCTGGTTCCTGCTGAAGGTCTTCACCATCATCTACCTGATGATCTGGTTCCGCGGCACTTTCCCGCGTTTCCGTTATGACCAGCTGATGAACATCGGCTGGAAGATCGCCGTTCCCGTAGGCATGGGCGCCGTGCTGGTGAACGCCATTCTCGGCATGCTGCGTCACCCGTAGTCGAGGCCGGTCCACCCGGCGAAGCCCTGCCGGCAAGTGTCGCCCAACCCGCCTTCGCGGCGATCTCCTCACTGGAAGCAGAGACCGCGCCAGCTACCCAACGGCGCCATCCCTGCCTATCTCTACACGCTACAAGCTCTCGCTCCCCAAGCGGAGGGTCAATTCTCCGTCGGTTTTTCCTCGATGTCATCGATCACAAGCCGCGGCTCCGGACGAGCGAGCAGCCTTCAGAGAACCCGCCCGGCGTGGCCGCGAGCCTGCCACCTCTTCGGGTGCCGCGGGTCCTTCACCGAATCGCTGCCCGGGCTCACATGGACGTCAGCGATGTCAAAAGCGGGCTTGTCCCCACCTGACTGACACAACGCAACGCATGACAGTGAGACCACCCAGCTTATGCCTGCTAATACTCGCATTCTCTCGCTCCTTGAGTTGCGTGGAACGGGCGAACCTCCAAGCGATTATATCTAAAGAAATCGGACGAAACCGGAGCAAATGCGTGACGCTTCCGGCACCGAACGGCTTCAGGCCCAGTCCGGCGAGCAATGTCGCGCACCCTAACCAGTCGCCCGCCGCGGTTACTTCTGTTTCTGCATCCGGACCTTTCCGCATTTGCGGGCATTTCCATTTGCGCTGCTTGTGGTAGATGTGGCCCTTCAGTTCTTTCAACGGGACTCCGCACTTTCGACAGGTCCCTGATTTTCCCGCGTCCTTATGGCGCGCTTAGTTTGCGCTCGGCGTTCTTTCCACTTGGCCAACCACTGCGTCTTCGATCGGCGCCCTTCAACGTTCCAGCTTCAGCCCGAGCTTCTCGACCGCGGTATAGGCCAGCTTCGGGCCGGGTCGGAGGCCGTCGCACTCTGATTCGGATCTCCCGGCGTTCCCGGCACAGCGCTTCGCTTCCCGGGCTTGGCGCTAATTGCTCGCACCAAAGTGATTTGGTAAGCCCCTCCAACCCTGTCTCATCCATAACCCGCCGGTCTGCTCAGAAAATCCGCAGGCTGCCGTATCGTGATACCCGCGAATTTCCAGTGCTCAACGCCATGTGCTGTAGTCATCCGGAATTTTCCGAAGTTCCCCGTGCCGGCAGCGGAGGATTTGTTTCGCCCGCGCCCGCAGGCTTCGCTATATCATCACTGCCATCCTGTTTGGCGCCGCGCCAGTGGCACCTCCTGCGGCGCGGCTGCTCTTCGCTTTGGCCGCTTGCTTCCCACCACCCGCGCATACAGCGGCAGTTGCGAAGTCCGCAAAATGGGCCTTGCGGCCAAGCCGGTCCCCGAGCAGCGACTGGAGCATCTCCGGGAGTTGTTCCTTCGCCGCTCCGGCCGGCAAGGTAGCCAAAACATTAAAGTGCGGGGATTGTATCCAATCCGGTCCTTCCACCTGATCATGGTTGATCCGGCAAGCCACGGCGATCAGATAAGGCAGTGGAATGTTTCCGAGATCCACTCTGGTATCGGCCGTCGTCCGATCGGTATACGCCATTCCTCCGGCCGCGAGGACTGCGCCCACATTGGGAGACAGCTCGATGGACGCCGTTTCAAATTTCGCGGCGGGCTTGGCTTCGGCCGATTGCGCGTACACTGCGGGCGCACGGAGTGTGCCGGCAACCATCAGCGCGAGCACCACGCTGCCGGCAGCCTTCCGAACGAAATTCCGTTGGAACGCAAAGTGATTGACGATCGCCGTCTCCGTCAGGCACTTCAAAATCCAAGGATCGCGCAGCAGACCGTTCCGGCCCCGCCGCTCTATCTTAGCGGTGTCGTCCCGATCACAGATCCACGGAACTCAGTTCCAGGGCGAATGGGATTGGGTCGAACCTGCGTTCTGGCGAGTTCCCGGGCGAACGTCAACCAGAAATTCCGAAATCATCCTCCGCTGCACAGACACAGCCGGATCCGTCCATAAGCGAGAAAATAACACGATCAGAGGCTTTTAGGCCAAGGCCCGTCGCTCCGGACGAAACCGTCGACCGCAACCCTGACGTTTGGCGTCCCCTATCAACGCAAACACCGCGGTGTTTTCAGACACTCGATCGAATCCCGATCGGCTGCGTCCCGCGACGCCGATTGCATGTTGATGATTGTAGAATTGCGAACGGTGGTCAAGCGTTCCCGACATGCAGTATGCGGAACAATGGCCCACCACACGCCGGAGCCAGACAAACCGGGCCCAAAGGCATACGGATCGTCCTGCGGTCGCCCCGTATGTTTGCGCGCAGCGCGGGAGCATCGAAGCAGAGCTGACCGACCAGACTTTCAGCCGTCCGGTGCGGAATCTCCAGCACTACGTCAAGCTGGTTCGGGCGGCTTCGGTGCAGCCACAGCCCCGCGCCAGGTCGCCGAACGGGGCCTGCGGCGTGCTACGCCGTCTCTGGGCCTTCCACCAGCGTGACCCAAACCGCGCCATCCGGTGTTTCGAAGCCCGACTGGCACACCAGGTGTGTGCCGCACACCCGCAGCGAATAGCCGCAGCCATCGACCACCGACGGCACGGAAACCCGGATGCCCGGGCAAAGCGTGCACTTCAGGTTGCCCGCCACCATGTTCGTCAGCTCACCCATAACGTCGCGGACATCATCATCCACGTTGGCAACCGGCGGGAGCTCCAGAAAGCGCGCCGCCAATCCACAGGCTTGCTGCGGAAGACAGTGAATGAAGGCCGCGCCATTCCATTCGCCGGTCAGATAGACTCCAGCCGTCACCAGATTGGCGGTCAACGGGCAAGGTTGGGTCGTGGGGCGTACTTCGATTCCCATCATCGTGGCGAAAACCGACTCCACCACCAGGTTCAGATCTTGCTCGTGCAATTGAAGTTTGGAGTCCGCTGGCATGATTTCCTCTTACAGTGCTCGATAGACGACCGTATTCCCGACGGTTTCCCTGCTGTACCGATTGCCCGGCGCCAGGCCTGCCTCGGTCGTGCCCAGCATCAGGCAACCGCCGCGGAACAGGCTTCCGTGGATGCCCTCCAGGATGTGCTGCTTCGTCGGCAAGTCAAAATAGATCAGAACGTTCCGGCAGAACACCACGTCGAACGGGCCGAGCGACTGCATGGACGAACGCAGGTCGAGCGAACGAAACCGGGCCATTTCCCTCACCTCCTTCTTTAGTTCCCATTCCAACCCCGCGCGCCGGAAATACTTCAGCAGAAGTGTCGCGGGCAAGCCCCGGTTCACTTCCAGTTGCGAATACCGGCCCAATTGCGCCCGATCGAGTACACGGGGTGAGAGGTCGGTCCCCAGAATATCGATATTCCAGTCGTCGAGCCCCATTTCCAGCAGCATCATGCCGATGCTGTAGGCTTCCTGGCCCGTTGAGGCGGCGGCCGACCAGAAGCTGAGCCTGCGCGAGGCGCGGCGCAGTTCCATCAGTTCCGGCAAAATACAATTGCGCACAGACTCGTATTGCGCCGGTTCACGAAAGAAATAAGTTTCGTTAGTGGTCATGGCTTCCACCACCCGGTGGTGCAATGGAGATTCTTGCGTGGACCTCAGCAGGGCGCAAAGTTCGTTTAACGAGGTGAGCCCCAGTTCCCGCAGGATCGGGGCGAGCCGGGCTTCCAGCAAGTACTGCTTCTCGGTGTCCAGCACAATGCCTGAGCCGTCATAGACGTGCTGCCGGAGAAAGCCGAGATTGATCTGTAGCAGGGAGTCTTCCACTGAAGTCATAAGCCGGCCGCCTGTCTGAGAATTGCTGGGACCACTTCCAGCAGCGGCAACACCTGGTCGGCTGCGCCTGCGTGCGCCACCGCTCCCGGCATTCCCCACACTACACTGGTGGCTTCATCCTGCGCCAGAATGCGAGCTCCCTGAGCCTTCAGCCGCTGGGCTCCGCGAAGTCCGTCCTGGCCCATTCCTGTCAGCACCGCCGCAATCGCGGCTCCGCCGTAGACTTCGGCCATCGAACTGAAAAGCGCATCCACCGCCGGCCGGCAGGAGTTCAACGGCAGTTCGCGGTCAAGACGGATCTGAATTCCGTTCGCGGTATTGACCGTCCGCATGTGAAAATCGCCGGGTGCAATATAGATGCGTGCCGGTTCCGGTTTCTCGCCGTCCTCGGCCTCCTTCACGGAAAGCGCGGTCACCGTCGCTAGCCGTTCGGCAAGCAAGCGCGTGAACAAAGGAGGCATGTGCTGCACAACCAGTACCGGCAGGGGAAAGCCGCTGGGGAACTGGGGAATAATCGCCGTCAGCGCTGCCGGTCCGCCGGTAGAAACTCCAATGCCTACGACCTGCGCACGAGGGTAACTCTGCGTCGTCCGCGAGATAGAAAAACCGCTCGCGAGAACGGGCGGCGGAATCTGCGGTGCAATTTCCTGCGCGCTACTGAATTGGAAAAATTGGTGAATCTTGGGAAGCAACTCGTGGCGCAGGTTGGCCATGGAGACGTCCAGAGAGCCGGCATTCGAAGCCTTAGTGACGTAATCGTCGGCGCCCAGCGCCAGCGCCTCCAGGGTCGCGCTGCCCCCGCGCTCAGTCATGGTGCTGAACATGATGACGCGGACGATGCTGCCCCCTCGGCGCAATTGCCTTAACATCTGCAACCCGTCCATTTCCGGCATCTCGATGTCCAGCGTGATAACGTCGGGATTCACTTGCGGAATCCGCGCCAGCCCCATCGCGCCGGTTGAGGCAACCCCGACGATCTCTACCGCCGGGTCTTCCTCCAACGCATGACAGACCAGCCGGCGAATCACCACCGAGTCGTCCACTACCAGCACCCGGATTTTCTGGCCCGGCTGCAGCGATTGAGTCCGAAAGGCGCGCATCGCTTTGCTATTCCAGCAGTCCGGCCAGACGCAGTTTCCCGGCCAGGATCTCCTTCGTAAACGGTTTCATGACGTACTCGGTAGCCCCGGATTGGAGAGCCAGCGACATTTGATCAATCTCCGCTTCCGTTGTCACCATGATTACCGGTATCGCGCTCGATTCCGGATTGGCCCGGACCTGTCGCAGCAGTTCCAGCCCGTCCATCACGGGCATGTTCCAGTCCGCCATCACCAGGTCAATCCGTGCCGGCGAACCCATCATATCGAGGGCTTCTCGCCCGTTTCCCGCCTCGCGTACCTCGTACCCGAGTTCGCGCAAGGTTCGAGCCAGGATCATTCGAATTGCTCTTGAGTCGTCTACAACTAGGGCTGTGGGCATGAATGCAGGGTCCTATTTCCCCTGGAGGCGCGTGTCGGGCGCCCCAGGGGACGTAGAGATTGTTTAGAACGTGAAGCGTGATACTACCGTCTGCAGACGCGATGCCATCTGGGTTAATTCCTGCGCTGCCTTCTGCGTGTTGTTGGCGCCCTGCGTAGTGTCTTTGGCCGCCATGGCGACTCCCGAGATGTTCTTCGTGATATCGCCAACACCTTTGGAGGCCTCCGCCATGCTGCGGTTGATCTCATTGGTAGTGACGGTCTGCTCTTCCACGGCGGACGCGATGCTGTTGGAGATATCGTTGATTTGTGTGATGATCGTGGTGATCTCGCCGATCGCTCCCACCGCGGCTTTGGTATCGCCTTGAATCGCTTCGATTTTCTGGCTGATCTCCTCCGTGGCTTTGGCGGTTTGCTTGGCCAGTTCCTTCACTTCGTTGGCGACCACCGCAAACCCCTTTCCCGCCTCGCCGGCGCGCGCCGCTTCGATAGTGGCATTCAGAGCCAGAAGGTTGGTCTGCTGTGCGATCGACGTAATCACTTTGATGACGTTGCCGATCTCCGCGCTGGACTCGCCCAGTTTGCCCACAGTTTCATTCGTGGCATTGGCGGAATGGACCGCGTTTTTCGCCACGCGTGCCGCTTCGTTGGCATTCTTCGCGATCTCCCGAATCGACGACTGCATCTGCTCGCCGCCCGATGCCACCGTCGCGACGTTGCGGGATACCTGTTCGCTAGCCGCCGAAACCACGTTGGCCTGGGTAGCGGTTTCCTCCGCATTGCCCGCCATCTGGTGGCTGACCGCCGTGAGTTCTTCCGACGAAGATGCCAGTGTCTGTGCGTTCTGGCCGATGGTTCGGAAGTTCTCCTGAAGGTTCGACACCATCTTATTGATGTCGTCCTTGATGCGGGCGTGGTCGCCCCGGTACTGGCCCTGGACGCGGGCAGCCAGGTCGCCGCCGGCGATTTTCGTCAGAACAACAGACGCTTCCTTTACCGGCTCGATGACGGCGTCCAGAGTTCGATTGATCCCCTGCACGATCTTGCCGAAATCTCCCTGGTGCCGTGCGGCATCCGCCCGAACATCCAACTTGCCATCCGATGCCGCATTCACTAGAGTGCCCGCGTCGGCCACCAGCGCGCCAACCGCGTCGATGCAGTTGTTGAGATTCAGTTTGATGGTGTTGAAATCACCATTGTAGTTGTCGGTAATCTTGGCCGGAATGGCCCCCTTGCTGATCTTATCCACGTAGTCGGCGGTCACATTCAGCGGTCCGATCACCGCATCCAGCGTCTGGTTCACGCCTTCCACAATCTTGCGGTAGTCACCCTGATGCTTCGAAGCATCCGCGCGTGTGGTCAGTCTGCCTTCCACCGCGGCCTTCACCAGCATCCCAGCGTCGGCTACCATCGCGTCCACCGCGTCGATGCAGTTATTGAGATTTCGCTTAATGGTGTTGAAGTCGCCGTTGTAGTTGTCGGTGATCTTGGCCGGGATGGCCCCCTTGCTGATCTTGTCCACGTAGTCGGCCGTCACGTTCAGCGGCTTGATCACCGCATCCAGCGTCTGGTTCACGCCTTCCACAATCTTGCGGTAGTCACCCTGATGCTTCGAAGCATCCGCGCGCGTGGTCAGTCTACCTTCCACCGCGGCCTTCACCAGCATCCCAGCGTCGGCTACCATCGCGTCCACCGCGTCGATGCAGTTATTGAGATTCACCTTGATGGTATTGAAGTCGCCGTTGTAGTTGTCGGTGATCTTGGCCGGAATAGCCCCCTTGCTGATCTTGTCCACATAGTCGGCCGTCACGTTCAGCGGCTTGATCACCGCATCCAGCGTCTTGTTCACGCCTTCTACAATCCCGTGGTAACCGCCCTGGTGTTTGGAAGCATCCGCGCGCGTGGCCAGGCTGCCTTCTAAAGCGGCCTTCACCAGAACGTCTGTGTCGGCGACCAGTGCTTTCAAACTCGCACGAAGCTGCTCCAGGTTGTCGTTGATGAAAGCCTTCTTGCCCGGGAAGCGTTCCAGAGGCGCTTCGAAGTTGCCGCGAGCGAATTCTGCCACGCAGGCCATCGCTTTCTTCTTCACAGCGATATGTGCGGATACCATTCCGTTCACGCCTTCGGCCATCGCGTGGAAATCGCCAGTGAAGCGATCCGACGCCATGAACACATCGATGTCGCCCTTGTTGTGTTCGTCCGACATGTGGTTCACGTCGACGATAAACGTCTTGAATTGCGACCGCAAGTGCTCGATGCTGTCGTTGATGAATGCCTTCTTGCCGGGGAAGCGCTCCAGCGGGGCATCGAAATTGCCCTTGCTGAATTCCGCAACGCAAGCCATTGCTTTCTTCTTGACGTCGATGTGGCCCGCCACCATCTCATTGATGGCTTGCGCCATGGATCGTGCGTCTCCGTTAAAACTGTCGACCGGGATGCGCGCGTCAATGTCGCCTTCGCTGTGCATTTCGCTCATCCGGTGGATTTCGCTGAACAGCCTTTCTGTTTCCATGGTGAGACTTCGGTTCCGCGCCGGGCCCGCATGACTCTCCAGGAGCGCGACTGAGCCGTTCGGCTTGGATCGCAGGTTTCCTTCTTTCACTAGTCTTGCCATTTCGGTAAAACTCCTTTTTGCCTTGAACCCTGTGTGCGGGATTCGAAGAATTCGTCCACTTCTAATGTCTTATCGGGGTCGAGGACCAGTAACAGACGGTCCTTGAGTTTGTACACGCCGCGGATCAGTTCCCTGGCCGCCGGCGTGAGATTCTCGGGCGCCTGTTCGAAAGTGGACTGGTCCAACTGGAGGACGTCCCCGATTTCGTCCACTAGCAGGCTTACCGGGCCCTCTTCCGTTCGCACCACCAGATTCATCGGCAAGCGGCCCGGCCCGCGCACGGGGATGCCCAGGCGGCTCCGCATGTCCAGGGCTGTCACGATCTGCCCGCGCAAATTGATCAGCCCCTCCGCCACGGCCGGCGACAAGGGGACCCGAGTCATTTTCTGATAGCGCAGAACTTCCTGTACGCGTAGCACATCAATGCCGAAAAACAGTTCGTCCACCACGAAAGTGGCGTATTGTGTCACCGTCTCCGCGTTGCTCACGACTGACTCTCCTCAATGGCCGCCGCCACTTCCGACGCAGCCCCATTCACCGCCTGGGCCAGCCTGTCGATCGACGCCAGCATGGCTTTGCGGTCGAGTTTCACCTGGCAGTCCTCCAGGCCCTCCGGCCGTTCGCGAATCTGTTCCGCCGAACTGGCCAGCGCCACCATGGGAATCCGCGCCAGGTTCGGCTGCTTGCGCATGGTTTCTCTCAGACTGCCGCAGCCGAGCGGCGGCAGGTCCATATCCGCCAGCACCACCCGAATTTCCCGGTGTTCCAGCCGGTCCATCGCTTCGTCCTGAGTGGCGGCCTCCGTAACCCGATGTCCGGCCATTTCCAGTTCGCCCCGCAGCAACCCGCGCAGGAACGACGACGGCTCGGCCACCAGGACGGACGCGCCTTTGCCCGCATGGTCCGGGTCCAGCCACTCCGCGGCCGCCGACTCGATGATTGTGCGTACGTCCAGAAAGTCGGTTACGTGTCCACCGACCACTGCCGAACCCAGTAACCCATGCCGTTTGCTGGCTTGGCGTGCCGCCACTGCCTCTTCGACAATGTCCAGGATCTGGTCGACCATTATTCCCAGGCTGCGTGCCCCGTCCGTGAAAACAATTACTACCACCGGGTCGCGCGTCACCGCCGTATTGGGCGAATCGGGTTCCAGTACAGACGACAGCGAGACTACCGTTAGGATGCCTCCGCGATACTGCACCACATGACGTCCGCCAGCCTGCTCCAACATCGATTGCGGAAATTCTTCCAACCGCGCTACTAGGGACAGCGGTACCGCCAGCCGTGCGAATGACCCTGCCTGGAACAGCAGCATGCGCTGATGGTCGGCTATCTGAGCGGTCACTACCTGCGAATCCGCGCGGCCTTGCGCCTGCCGGTTCTGTAAGGCGCCCGATCGCTGGCCGACACTCAGCACGTCCAGAATCAAAGCCACATCGCCATCGCCCATAATGGTGGCGCCTGCGTATACCTGCAGGCCTTTTAACTGCTTCCCCAGCGGCTTTACGACAATCTCCTGCGTGTCTTTGATGCTGTCCACCACCAGGCCGAATTGATGCTCTTCCGCTTGCAAGACTACAATGTTGGTCGCGTCGTCTTCCGACTTTCCTTCAAGGCCCAGCACCTGGCTCAGGAATACTACGGGCAGCAGACTGCCGCGCCGCCGGTAAACCGGAGTGCCGTGAACGCGCTCGATTTTGCCGGCCGAGTCTCCTTCAATCCGGATCAGTTCCAGCAGGCTGGCCTGAGGGATCAGAAACCGTTCCCCGCCGCTCGTCACCACCAGGCCGGGAATAATCGCCAGGGTCAACGGAATCTTCAGACGAAAGACAGTGCCCTGTCCGGCCGTACTCGCGACATCCACCACTCCGCCGATGCGTTCGACGTTGGAGCGCACCACGTCCAGACCTACACCCCGGCCGGAAACCTTCGTGATGGTCCGCGCCGTGGAGACGCCTCCCTGGAAGATCAGATCGAGCGCCTCTTGCTCGCTCAACTGCTCCACTTGCTCGGGCCTGACCAACCCCTTTTCTACAGCTTTCTGTTTGACTCGCGGCAAGTCTACGCCAGAGCCATCATCGGCGATCTCAATGATCACCTGGCCGCCCTCGTGATACGCCCTCAGCGTCACCGTGCCGTGCGGCGGCTTGCCGGCTTGTATCCGCTCCTCGGCGGTCTCGATGCCGTGGTCGCAGCAGTTCCGCACCATATGTGTCAGCGGATCCTTGATGGCTTCGATGATGGTCTTATCCAGGCCCGTGTCGGCGCCGTCCATCTCCAGACGCACCTGCTTGCCGCAGGCCTGGGCCGTGTCCCGAACCAGCCGCGGCAGCTTGTTCCAGACCACTCCAATGGGCTGCATCCGCGTCTTCATGACGTTTTCCTGCAGTTCACTGGTGATCAGGTTCAGCCGTTGCGAAGTGGCGTTCAGGGCGGCGTCTTCCTGTTGGGTGGTGAACTGTAACACCTGGTTGCGAGCCAGCACCAGTTCCCCCACCAGGTTCATCAGCTTGTCCAATAGCCCGACGTCTACGCGAATGGCCGATTCGGCCGCGGCCGACGTCTTCTCGTGTTCGGCGGGCAGGGAATCCGCCGCCGGCGCTTCCTCGGGCGCGACCGTTCCCGCCGACGGCATCCTGGCTGCCGATTCCAGCTGGTGCAGCAGTTGCAGGTAGTCGTCCCGTCCTTCTTTTCCCGTGGCCTCAATGGTGCCCAGAATCTTGCGTACCGCATCCAGGCATTCCAGGATCAGCGCCACCAGTTGCGCCGACAGCGGCCTCTCGCCCGCCCGCAACTGGCTGAGAAGGCTTTCTGCCTGGTGCGCAATCTTCTCCAGCGTCGGGAAACCTAGAAATCCACAGGTTCCCTTGATGGTATGGATGGTGCGAAACACGCTGGCGAGCAGCTCTTTGTCGTGGGGTCTTTGTTCCAGCTCGACAATTTCCTGATCCAAACGATTCAGGTTCTCACTGCTCTCGATTAGAAACTCGCGGATGACGTCATCTTCCTGCACGGTGACTCTATCGGCGCGCCATACTTTTTCTTTATAGGGTGCGCCGATTAAACTACTTGGTGAGTTCGTGTCGTTCCAGGAATCTGTTGAAATTGACGACAGCCGCGGGTCAGGTGATCCCTTGAGGTCTCCACCGGGCTAATTAGTCTTGGATGTGGCGCGGCTTAGAGCGCGCCCCGTGCACGCTTACGCCGTTCCGCCACGCAGCAAACTCGCCGCCGTCGGTGCCGCCGCACCCGCCGGGCGCGGCCGCTTCTCTTCTTCGGGAACGCTATCCCCTTCGCCCGGCGCCAGAAACAGGTTGGCATCGATGCCGTGCTGCCTCGTATACAAATCGTAATACCGGCCCTGAGCCGCGTACAGCGTTTCGTGCGTGCCGCGCTCGACAATCCGTCCGGCTTCCACCACCAGAATCTGGTCGGCTCGCCGGATGGTCGAAAGCCGGTGCGCAATCACAAACGTCGTCCGTCCCTTCATTAAATAGGAGAGCCCTTCCTGAATCACCGCCTCCGATTCAGAATCCAGGCTGGAAGTGGCCTCGTCCAGAATCAGAATGCGCGGGTTCGCCAGAATGGCGCGCGCAATCGAAACCCGCTGCCGCTGGCCGCCGGAAAGCTTCACCCCGCGCTCGCCCACCACGGTCTCATACTTCTTATCGAACTTCTCCGCGAATTCGTGCACGTGCGCAATCCGGCAGGCGTCCAAAACCTGTTCCTCGGTTGCTCCCGGCCGCGCGAACGCCACGTTCTGCTGAATCGTCCCGTCGAAAAGGAAAGTGTCCTGCAGCACCACGCCCAGTTGCATCCGGTAGGCGTACAGTTGCACCGTCGAAAGGTCCGTGCCATCCAGTCGAATCACACCCTCGGTGGGTTCGTGAAATGCCGCAATCAGGCTGATGATGGTCGATTTCCCCGATCCCGACGGCCCCACCAGCGCCGTCACCGTCCCCGGCTGCGATTCGAAGCTCACGTCGTGCAGCACGGGCTTGCCCGGGTCGTATTCGAAATTGACGTGCTCAAACACAATGTCGCCGCGAATCGTGCCCACCGGCTGCGTACGCTCCGGATCTTCGTTTTCCGGCCGTTCCCGCAGCACTTCCTGGGTGCGATCCAGCCCCGCCAGCGCTTCGGTCAACTGCGTGCCGATACCCACCACCTGGAACATGGGCGCCACCAAGAGTGCCAGGAACATGGTGAAGGAAAAGAAATCCCCGGTGGTCAGCGTGTGAGCGATCATCTGCTTCGCCCCGACATACATCACCGTGCCGCCCACAATCCCCATCAGACAGGTGGCCGACAGGCTCATCAGCGAAATCGCCGTCAGCGAGCGCATCACATTGTCCAGCAACCGCTCCACGCCGCCAGCGAACACCCGCGCCTCTTCGCCTTCCGCGTGGTAGCCCTTCACCACCCGCACGCCCGCCAGCGATTCCGTCAGCCGCCCCTGCACTTCGGCGTTGATTTTTGCGCGTTCGCGGAAAATCGGCCGGATCTTCTGGAATGCCGTCCGCAGCGTCATAGAGAAGATCGCGCAGAACAGCAGCGCCAGCCCCGTCATCAGTGCGCTGATGCGCAGCAGAATCACCAGCGCCACAATGGCCTTCAGGATTCCTCCCACGAAATCCACCAGTCCCGTGCCAATCAGGTTGCGGACGCCTTCCACGTCGCTCATAATCCGCGAAACCAGCGCGCCGCTCCGGTTGGCATCGTAGTAAGCCACCGGCAGCCGTCCCACGTGCTCCTGCACTTTGCGCCGCAATTCCGCGATCAGCCGCTGTCCTTCTTTGGAAAGCAGCTGCGTCAGGGAGAACGAAGTGACTGCCTGAATCACCGTAGCGCCCAGCACAATCAGCACCAGGGGCGTCAGCAGATAATATTTCTTCAAGCCAATGATGCTGTCGAGCAGATACTTGGGAGCTCCCGGCAGCACCACGCTCATTGAGATGTTGATCAGCATCAGCCCGAAGCCCAGCGCCAGTTTGCCGCGCCGCGGGCGCACCAGTTCCATCAGCAACGGCTTGGCGCTGCGAAACGTCTCGGAGGCTTTCTTCTTGGGTTGGGTGGGAGACATTTCTCTTAGGTTACCAGTTGCCCGCCGCTCCGCTGATCCCCGGGTTCAGCTTGGACATGCAGCCAGCCTCCACTCCACTGCGTCTGGCACCTCTGCCGGATGCCTCACTTGCAGCACTTCAAACCCCGCCGCGCGTCCGCTGGCCGCACCTGCCTCGGAATCCTCCACCACCAGCGGCGTGCGCGACGCCAACCGTTCCGCGGCCAGCAGGTAAGGGTCGGGCGCCGGTTTGTAGCGCTTCACGCTCTCCGCGCCCACAATCGTTTCGAAGTACCGCAGCAGCTCGCCCGCCGCCAGCATGGGCTCAATCTCCGTGCGGGAACTGGAACTCACCACCGCCAGTTTGTACCGCCGGTTCAAGCCATTCAGAAAACCGCCGAGCGCGGCGTCGAACGGCGGATGGCTGGTCATCCGCTCCATGAACAGACGCTTCTTGGCGGGATACAGGCTCCACAAGTCATCCCAATCGCGCGGCGGATCGTACTGCACGGCCAGCATGCGCAGCATGTCGCGGTCGTCAATCCCCACGCACTCGCGGCGGTAATACTCCCAGGTCAGCGTCACTCCCTTCGTGGCCAGCACTTCCGCCCAGCAGGCACAGTGAACCGGCTCGGTATCGGCCAGTACGCCGTCAAAATCGAAAAGGATGGAATCGAACGCAGGCATGGGCAAGTAGAAATGGAGAGAGAATTTCAGGCTAGCACAGGCATTGTGGTATCACTGAGTTAATCACCATGGCAACCGAAGAAGAAATGAAAGCGGAACTGGAGCGCCTGCGCGCCGAAAATGAAGCCCTGAAGCGCCCTGCGCGCGGCCAGATGTCCCTGAAGGTCAGCGAGAAAGGCGGCCTGTCGGTCTATGGCCTAGGCCGTTTTCCCGTCACGCTCTATCGCGAACAGTGGGAGAAACTGCTCGGCATGTCCGACAGCATCCGCCAGTTCATCCTGGATAACGATAGCGCCCTGAAGAAAAAGGAGTAGCATTTGGCCCCGCAGACGGCCCTCGTCACTGGTGCTTCCGCCGGCATCGGGGCCGAACTGGCGAAGCTCTGCGCCGCGGCCGGCTGCAATCTGGTGCTGGTGGCCCGCGATGCCGAACGCCTCGCCGCTCTTGCGGCGGACCTTACCCGCATCCATAAGATCCAGGCGCGCGTTCTGCCCGCCGATCTTTCTGACCCCCAGGCGCCGGCGCAAATCTTCCAGCAGCTCGAAGGCGCCGCCATCGATATCCTTATCAACAATGCCGGCTTCGGAATCCAAGGCGCCTTTGCCGAAACCGATTACACCTCCGGCGCCCGGCTCATGCAGGTCAATATGACCGCGCCCGTGCATCTCACCAGGCTCTTTCTTCCCGCCATGCTGCAGCGCCGCCGCGGCCGTATCCTGAATGTGGCATCCACCGCCGCCTTTGTGCCCGGCCCGTTCATGGCCCTGTACTATGCCAGCAAAGCCTTTCTGCTTTCTTTTTCGGAAGCCATCGCTAATGAAGTGAAGAACACCGGCGTCACCGTCACCGTACTCTGTCCCGGACCCACCCGCACCGAATTCTTCGATCGAGCCGCCATTACCGGCAAGCTCTCGGACGGCGCCGCCATGACCGCTGCGGAAGTGGCCGCCATCGGCTTCCAAGCCATGATGTCCGGCAAAACCGAAATCATCGCCGGAGCGCGCAACCGCTGGCTCATCCGCGGCGCTCGCCTGTTGCCCCGCGGCATGCTGGCCGATTTCGCCCGAGCCCTCAACACCGGCAAGTAAGCCAGCCGTAGAGACGTTTGCCGCGCTTTCACTCCCCGCGTTACGCTGGAATCTCCATCTGAGGGAACACTTTGGAAAGCCCTTTCGAACAGGACCTGGTCCGCGGCATCTTGCACCAACCCGCCCAGCCCACCGGTGACGCGCTTGCTCTCACTCACGGCGCGGGCGCCAATTGCAACGCCCCGCTGCTGGTGCTGCTGGCCCGAGCCTTCGCCGAAGCCGGCTTCCTGGTCCTGCGCTACGATCTACCGTTCCGCCAGCAAAGACCCAAAGGTCCACCGTTTCCGGCCGGTGCGGTGCGTGACCGCGAAGGCATCGCCGCCGCCATCTCCGCGCTGAAACAACTTGGCGCCGCGCACGTCTTTGCCGCCGGCCATTCCTATGGAGGCCGCATGACATCCTTTGCCGCCGCCGAGCATCGCGGGCTAGCCGACGCCCTGCTGCTGCTCTCTTATCCGCTCCATCCGCCCGGCAAACCCGAGCAGCTCCGGACCGCCTGGTTTCCGTATCTTTATACTCCGGCGCTTTTCGTCCACGGGTCGGCCGACCCTTTCGGCACCTTCGAGGAATTGCGCTCCGCCATAGCCGAAATTCCCGTCCGCACCAGCCTGCTGGAGGTCCCCGGCGCCGGCCATGATCTCAAACGCGCTCCCAGCCTTTTTCCCCAGCTTCCGACACGGCTGCGCGCCCTGATGTTAGCCTGAAATCTTGATGGCCGATGAGACCTTCGAGCAGTTACTCGAGCGCGCCGCCGCTACCTGTGGAATCGAACCCGGTTATTGGGATATCTGGGGCAAGTATCACGAAACCACCAGCGCGGTCCGCCAGTCCATCCTGGCTGCCCTGGGTGTTCCCGCCTCTCATGCCGCCGAACTCCGCAATTCGCTTGGTGCGCTGACCCGCCGCGAATGGGACCGTCTGTTGCCGCCCGCCGTCGTGGTCTCCGAATCGGCCGCTCCCGAACTCCCCATTAATGTGCCCGCCGAATTCCTCGGCGACCGTGCCCGCCTGCTGATCCGACAGGAAGATGGCCAAACCACCCAGCTCGACCTGAACCCCTGGGAACTCGCGCAATCCGCCCAAATCCAAATGGACGGCCGCACCTGGGTGCGCAAACAGGCCCGCCTGCCGGCTCTCCCGCTTGGCTATCACCAGGTCATTCTCACGCTGGGCAATGCCAGCGCCTCCACGCGACTCATCGTCACTCCCGACCACGCCTTCGCTTCGCCGCACCTCGGCCAGGGCGGCCGCGCCGCCGGCCTGGCCGTCAGTCTCTATGGCGTCCGTTCCCCACGCAATTGGGGCTGCGGTGATTTCCGCGACCTGCTCGCGGTGGTCGATTTCGTCGCCGAAGACTTGCAGGCCAGCTTCGTCTCTCTCAACCCGCTGCACGCCATCCACAACCGCCGCCCGTTCAATACCAGCCCCTATCTTCCCAACTCCACCTTCTATCAGAACTTTCTCTATCTGGATGTCGAAGCTCTGGAGGATTTTGCAGGCTGCGGCCGCGCGCGCGTCCTCTGGGAATCGTCCGGGTTCCAGCAGTCGCTCGCCCAACTGCGCGCCGCTGAGTTTGTGGAGTATGAAAAGATAGCCGACGTCAAGTTGCGCTTTCTGAAGCTGCTCTTCCTCCATTTCCTGCGGACCGAGTGGCGCATCGCTTCGCCCCGCGCCCGCCAGTTTCAGGCCTTTCTCCAGCGCGAAGGCGCCCTGCTCGAATCCTTCGCCACCTATTGCGCTCTGGATGAACACAACCACCGGCTGGACCCGCAAGCGTGGCTCTGGACCGAATGGCCGGCCGCCACGCAGAACCCCGCTTCCCCCGAAGTGACCGCATTCCGCCAGAAGCACTGGCGGCGCGTTCTCTTCTACCAGTTCCTGCAGTGGCAGATCGACATCCAGTTAAGCCGCGCCCAACGGCACGCCCGCCATCGCCATCTCTCCATCGGCCTCTATCACGATCTGGCCCTCGCCACCGATTCCTTCGGCTCAGACCTGTGGGCCCACCGTCCCTTTTATGCTGCCGGCTGCCACGTCGGCGCGCCACCCGACGATTTCTCGCCCAAGGGTCAGGACTGGGGCTTTCCTCCGCCCAACGTCCGCCACCACCGCGAAGACGGCTATCGTCTCTTTGCCGAATCCATCCGCAAGAATTGCCGCCACGGCGGCGCCCTGCGCATCGACCACGTCATGCGCCTCTTCCGTCTCTACTGGATTCCCGACGGTTCCGACGCCACCCAGGGCGCTTACGTCCGTGAAAGCTCTGAGGATTTCGTCCGTATCCTGGCCCTTGAAAGCGTCCGCAACCAGGTAGTGGTCGTAGGGGAAGATCTCGGAACCGTGGAGCCGTCCGTCCGCGAAACCCTGGCGCGCTTTGGCATCCTGAGTTACCGTCTCTTCTATTTCGAAAAGAACCAGCAGGGCGAATTCCGACGCTATGACGAATACCCGCGCCAGGCGCTGGTCTCCTCCACCACCCACGATCTGCCCACCCTGGCCGGTTATTGGGTAGGTGCGGACATCGCCGCCCGCCGCGCCGCCGGCACCATCGATGATGCCGGATTCCGTCTGCAATCCGAAACCCGCGCCGCCGAAAAGCAGAAGATGCTCGACGTTCTCATCGAACAGCAGTTGCTGCCGCCCGGCGCGCCGCGCGCTGCTACCGAATGGCCCGAATTAAGCGGACCGTTGCACGACGCCATTGTCGGTTTCCTGGCGCTAACGCCATCCCAATTGCTAGCCATCAACCAGGAAGATCTCACCAAGGAACTGCATCAGCAGAATCTGCCTTCCACCACCTGGCAATATCCCAATTGGGGCCGCAAGATGCGTTTTACGGTCGACCAACTCCGTTCCGACTCCGAAGCCCGCGGCTACGCCACCATGTTCCGCAACTGGATCGAGCGATCAGGCCGCCGCAACCGCCTGTAATCGCAAACCGACCCACGTCTGGGTCGTTTTCAGACTCAAATCCTTTGTTTGCGTCAAAAACAGACCCAGATCCGGGTCTGTTTTGCCGGCGGCCGCGCCTGGAAACTGGGGCCACCGCAGTCCAGTTTCAGAATTGAGCCTCTTTCTTGCGTCAAATGGTGACCATCCCCGGCCAGTCTTTCGATCCGCCCTTCCCTTCGGCGCGACTTTCGATAGATAATCGGGTTCTATTATCGTGAACATTTTGGATGCGGAACTCTTACAGGGCCTGGCCGTCACTCCCATCAGGAAACGCGCCATCACCAACCTGAGCGTGCTGAATGAGGCTTTCGACTATGCCAAGCCCAGCGCATTTTCCCGCGGCATGCGCATCGATCTCAACGGCCTGGCGGTCTTGCTGATATCCGGCACCGCCAGCATCGACGAAGCCGGCCAGAGCATCCACCTTGGTGATTTCCGCGCGCAGACGCGGCGCACTTTCTTGAATATCACGGCGCTGCTCGAGTCCGAAGGAGCCACCTGGAAAGATATCGTGCGTACCACCTGCTATCTGCGCGATATCGAGCGGGATTATGCCGCGTTCAACGAGGAGCGCACGGCATTTTTTGCGCGCCAGGGGCTCAACCCGTTGCCGGCGTCCACGGGCATCCAGGCCATCCTTTGCCGGCCGGAACTGCTCATCGAAATTGAAGCCATTGCCATGTTCCGCACCGAGCCGGCGCCATGAAGCTTGCGGCCATCTTCCTTGTCGCCACCGCGGCGTTGCCTGCGGACAAGCCGCCGCTGGCGCCCTTCGAAACTGCTGGAGCGCCGCAGCCGCGCGGCCCTATCGATCAACTGGTGTTCGATGACTGGAAGCGCCTCGGCCTGCAGCCGGCCAACGCCGCCTCCGACGAAGTCTTTCTGCGCCGCGCGTACCTGGATGTAACAGGCACCCTGCCGTCCGCCGTGGAGGCGGGCAAGTTCCTGGCCGATCCCGATCCCGCCAAGCGTGTTCACTTGGTCGACAACCTGCTGGAGCGCAGCGAATTCGCCGACTACCGGGCCATGAAGTGGAGCGACCTGCTGCGCGTCAAATCCGAGTTCCCCATCAACCTCTGGCCCAACGCATCGCAGGCCTATTATCACTGGATCCGCACTGCCATCCGCGACAACGTGCCCTATGACCGTTTCGTGCGCCAGATGCTGGTTTCGAACGGCAGCAACTTCCGCGTGCCTGAGGTCAACTTCTACCGTGCCCTGGAAAATCGCGACCCGCCGGCCATTGCTGCTGCGGTGGCTCTGAATTTCATGGGAACGCGCACTGCCGCATGGCCCAAGGCCCGGCTCGACGGTATGGCGGCATTCTTTTCGCAAATCGAATACAAACCGACCAGCGAATGGAAGGAAGAAATCATCACTTTCGACCCCGGCATGACCCGTCCCTCAGCCATTTTTCCGGACGGCAAGCCGGCCCATATCGCCGCGGGCCAGGACCCGCGCGCCGCCTTCGCCGAGTGGCTGCTGGCGCCGGACAATCCCTGGTTCGCGCGCAACATCGTCAACCGCGTCTGGAGCTGGCTGATGGGCCGCGGCATCATCCAGCAACCCGACGACATCCGGCCGGACAACCCGCCCGCCAATCCGGAACTGCTGTCGTACCTGGAACGCCAACTGGTTTCCAGTCATTACGATTTGAAGCAGCTTAATCGCCTGATCCTCAATTCGCAGGTGTATCAGCTCTCTTCGCTGCCGCGGGACAACAACCCCGCGGCCGCGGCGCACTTTGCGGTCTATCCGCTGCGAAGGCTGGATGCGGAAGTGCTCATCGACGCCATCGATCAGATCACCGGGACCACCGAAGATTATTCCAGCCCCATTCCCGAGCCGTTCACCTTTCTGCCCGACGGCCAGCGCTCCATCGCGCTCCCTGATGGCAGCATCAGCAGTCCGTTCCTGGAGTTGTTCGGCCGTCCGCCGCGCGATACGGGCACCGAAGCCGAACGCAATAATCTGCCCACTACCGGACAGGCGCTGCATCTTTTGAATTCCAGCCACATCCAGCTCAAGATTCAGCAGAGCGCCGCGCTTCGTGCGCTCGTGGCCGTGCAGCCCGGTGGCAAGCCGCGCGACCCCATTGACCGCCTCTATCTGGCGATTCTTTCGCGATACCCCACGGACGCCGAACTGAAAACCGCGGGCGCGTATTTCCAATCGGTGCAAGGCAACAAATGGCCCGCGGCGGTCGACCTGACGTGGGCCTTGATCAACAGTGCGGAATTCCTATGCCGACATTAAGAAATATTCCCGCCATGCAGTTTTCGCGGCGGGACGC